>Ga0116229_10000917_pt1 | contig 43685 bp, 49 predicted proteins | sample S1TSphgellanicum_3_FD_87313 | JGI IMG/M metagenome (GOLD analysis project Ga0116229, IMG submission 87313) | Host-associated microbial communities from peat moss isolated from Minnesota, USA - S1T2_Fc - Sphagnum magellanicum MG | ecosystem: Host-associated > Plants > Peat moss > Unclassified...
AGGCCGAGGACGGGGCAGTGGTCGAGCAAGCCGTCGCGGCCCGGCTGCTGCGTGCGTTTGCTGTCGGCACCGGCCGGGCGCTGGTTCAGCTTGGGGCGGCGGAGATTGGCCAGGCGCTGCCGCCGGCTCTGCTGTGGTGGCGCGATTTCGCGGCGCGCTACGTGACGGCTTTGTGCGCGCTGGCGCCGGAGAATGACGGGGATGCGGCACTGCCGTCCGTGCCGCCACCGGACAAGTCCGAGCTTGCCAGCCTGGTGCTGACGGCGCCGATGATGCCGGGTGCTGAGTATATCACCGTCGCGCTGTTGCGGGTGGTGTGGTTCGAGCTCGAGGAGGCGTTCGAGGCGGTTTTCGCCGGCCAATCGAAAGGCTTGCAAGATTTTCTGAAAACGCTGAATCCGGCATGGAATTTGGTGGGCAGGGTGCATTTCAACCTGGCCGAGAACAAGCGCGATCCGGATAGTCCGTTCGCGTTCATGGCTACCTATACGACGAAGCTTTCGGCCCAGGCGCGGGCGCAGCACGTGCCGCTCGGCCAGGCGCTGCGCGACTATGCCGGCGCCGCCAACCGCGAGAAACTGCTCTCGCTTCTGCTGCCGGTGCAGCGCGCGGCCGAACATTGCGCCTGGCTGAAACAGATGATCGACGATGGCGAGATTTTCCATCCGCTGCGCTGGAGTGCCGGCGAGGCAGCGCGATTCCTGGGCAGCGTGCCGGAGCTGGAACAGGCGGGCGTGGTGGTGCGCATGCCCGCAGCCTGGCACGCCAACCGCCCGCCCCGGCCGCAGGTGACGGCCACCGTTGGCGCCCGCCCGCCCGCCACGCTGGGGCTGGACGCGATGCTGGATTTTCGGATGTCGGTGACGCTGGGTGGGGATACGCTGAGCGATGGCGAGGTGCAGGCGCTGCTGGCCGGCACCGAAAATCTGGTTTTGCTGCGTGGCCAATGGGTGGAAATCGATCGCGCGCGCTTGCAGCGGGCAATGGACAAATTCCGTGCCGCCGAAGCCTTGGCCGCGTCGGACGGGCTGAGTTTTGCCGAAGCCATGCGCCTGGTCTCCGGCGCCGCTGTCACCACCGACGAGGACGACCAGGCGGGCAATGGGTGGGCGGGGGTAGAAGCCGGGCCTTGGCTGGCTGAGACATTGCAGGCGTTGCGGGCGCCGGATGGCGCGGGCGCCGATCCCGGGCCGGCCCTGAAAGGCAGGTTGCGCGCCTATCAGAGCCAGGGCGTGGCCTGGCTGCGTCTGCTCTCCAGCCTTCGGCTGGGCGCGTGCCTGGCCGATGATATGGGGCTGGGCAAGACGATCCAGATACTGGCGCTGCTGCTGCTGCAGGAGGGGGGGGCAGCCGGCAAGCCCTCGCTTCTGGTGGCACCCGCCTCGCTGCTGTCGAACTGGGGTGCGGAGATAGAGCGGTTTGCGCCCGGGTTGCGGGTGCGTATCCTGCACCAATCGGCGCTGAGTGCGGAGGCGATGAAAGAGGTTACGCCGGAGTCGCTGCGCGGGATCGATCTGGCGATTACCAGCTACGGCACGCTGCTGCGCCTGCCTGGTCTGGCGGAGGCGCAATGGCGGCTGGTGGTGCTGGATGAGGCGCAGGCGATCAAGAATCCGCTCGCCAAGCAGACACGAGCGGTGAAAATGTTGCGCGCGCAGGCACGCATTGCCCTGACCGGCACGCCGGTGGAAAACCATCTCGGCGATCTGTGGTCGATTTTCGATTTCATCAATCCTGGCCTGCTGGGCACGGCAAAGCAATTCCGTGCTTATATCAAGGGATTGGCGGAGCGGGCCGAAAACCCGTATGGGCCGCTGCGCGATCTGGTGCGCCCCTATATTCTGCGGCGGATGAAGACCGACAAGAGCGTGATTGCCGATCTTCCAGACAAGACAGAGGTGAAAGCCTATTGCGGCCTCAGCCGCAAACAGGCCGCGTTATATGAGCAGGCGGTTTCCGACCTGGAGGACGCGCTGGAGAATGCGGAAGGCATTCAGCGCAAGGGCCTGGTTCTGGCCATGCTGATGCGGCTGAAACAGATTTGCAATCATCCCTCGCAATGGCTGAATGACGGGGAATGGGCCGAGGCGGATAGCGGCAAATGGGCCAAATTGCGTGAAATTGCCGAGGTGGTTGCGGCCCGGCAGGAGAAGATGCTGGTGTTTTCGCAGTTCCGCGAAATGACCGGCCCGCTGGCGCATTTTCTGGCCGGTATTTTTGGCCGCCCAGGCCTGATCCTGCATGGCGGCACCGCGGTGAAAGACCGCAAGGGGCTGGTTGAACAGTTCCAGCAGGATGAGACCGTGCCGTTCTTTATCCTGTCGTTGAAAGCCGGCGGTTCAGGGCTGACCCTGACCGCGGCTTCCCACGTGGTGCATTTCGATCGCTGGTGGAATCCGGCGGTGGAGAACCAGGCCACCGACCGGGCTTTTCGAATTGGCCAGAAGAAAAACGTGCTGGTGCATAAATTCGTCTGCCAGGGGACGGTTGAAGCGAAGATTGACAAGATGATCGAGTCGAAGAAGGCTGTTTCGGATGAGCTACTGTCCGGGTCGGGTCAGGGCGAAATTAATCTGACCGAAATGCGCGACGACGAATTGTTGCGCCTGGTGAGCCTGGATCTGCGTGCAGCGATGAGGGATTGAGCCGCATGTCGTATCATTATGATGGGTGGGCGCCCTATGTGCCGGTGGCCGAACGACGCCGTGAGGCGGAAGCGGAAATCGCCAGGCTGATACGGAAGGGCCAGAAAATCTCGCCTGTCAGGCTGGCCGGGAAGAAGATCGCGGCTAGTTTTTGGGGCAAGGCGTGGTGCGATAATCTTGAGAGTTACCGCGATTACGAGAACCGCCTGCCGCGCGGCCGCAGCTGTGTACGAAATGGCGCGGTGATCGATCTGCAGATTGCGCCGCTGGAAATCCGTGCGATGGTCATTGGATCGTCGATCTACACGGTAAAGATCCACATCGGCGCGCTGGCCAAACAGCATTGGGCGTCGATTTGCCGGGATTGCGCCGGGGGCATCGATTCGCTGGTGGGGCTGTTGCAGGGGCGGCTGTCGAAAAGCGTGATGGAACGCGTGTGCCGGCAGCAGGGCGGGCTGTTTCCAAAGCCCGCCGAGATGAAATTTTCCTGCAGCTGCCCGGACTATGCCTCGATGTGCAAGCACGTGGCCGCCGTGCTTTACGGCGTCGGCGCGCGGCTGGACGAGCAGGCGGAATTGCTGTTCAGCCTGCGCGACGTAGACCACGCCGATCTGCTGACGCGGCTCGATGCGGGGGCGCCGCTCGCCAAAAGCGGCCCGGTTTCGGGGCGGGTTCTGGTGGAGGACGATCTTTCGGCGCTGTTTGGCTTGGACATGGGCGCCGCGGCGGCGCCCGACACCGCCAAGCCCGCCAAGGCCATCACCGCCAAACCCGTGACCAAGCCGATGACGGCCAAACCGGCGGCTGCCTCTGCCGGAGCGGCCAAGGTCAAGGCAGTTGCCGGCAAGGCCAAGCCAAAGGCGGTTGCTGCCAAACAAGGGGCCACACTGCCCAAAGCAGCAGAGCCGGTTTCAGCCAAACGCAAGACGGCCAAAGCCCCGATGGCGGGTCGGCCGGTGGCCGCTCAGGCGATTACGACGCTGACAGATAAACCGAAGCCTTCCACCCGCCCGGTCCGTGCCCAGGAAGCTGCCAAACGACGCAAACCCGCTATCGTTGCTGTCAAACGTACCGTGCGTGCGCCGTCCGGGTGAAGGCGGGTCAGCGCCCGGCTGTATTCAACGCCACTGCGGCGCGAATAAGGTCTTTTAGGGCCTTTTCGTCCAACCGGTCGCCGTGGCTGATGTCGATGGCCCGCCTGACATTGCCATCGAGGCTGGAGTTGAACAGGCCTGCTGGATCGGGCAGCGAAGCGCCCTTGGCAAAGGTCAGCTTGACCTTGTCTTTGTAGGTTTCGCCGGTGCAGAGGATCCCGGCATGTGACCAGACAGGAACGCCCGCGGGGTTCGACGGCTTTCGCCATTTCACCTCCTCAACCACTTTCCCGTCCGCCTGATGGATCAGTTTGCGAATGCGCGCCAGCATCTCGCCGCGCCAATCCCCCAGCGCCGCGATCTTCGCGTCGATCAGCGCAGGGGCGGAGACGGCATGTTCGTCGGTCTTGGTATGTGCAGAAGCGATCCGCGTGCTGGACACCGAAACGATCCTTCATCCTAGGTATCTCGGGTCGATCTACGACCATTCTATATCGGCGCTGTGCGGATAGGAACAGGGCTGTATTGCAATGGCTGGATCGCCGGGTTCGGCCGCTGGCATCGGTATCCTCGCCGCGGATGACGGAGCCGAACACGCGAGGTTTGCCTGCACGATCCGCTGGAGGCTGGCCGGCCATACAGGATAATATCACGAGCCATGCGCGGCCGCCCGCAGCGAATTTCGGTTGACAACCGCCTTCCGGCCGCGCTAGGGACGCCGCTCATTCGGAACGCGGGAGATTTTTCGGCGCTTGGTCGGTCATGGCCATGGCGCCTAAAAGATCGTTCGTACCGCGGTCCTAGGCGCAAGGAGCCAGGATAGTATGGCTAAGAAGATCGTTGGCTACGTAAAGCTGCAGATTCCGGCGGGCAAGGCCAACCCGTCGCCGCCGGTGGGCCCGGCGCTCGGTCAGCGTGGCCTGAACATCATGGCATTCTGCAAGGAATTCAATGCCCGCACCCAGGGCATGGAGCCAGGCATGCCGGTGCCGGTGGTGATCACCGCCTTTGGTGACCGCACGTTCAGCTTCATCACCAAAACCCCGCCAAACACGTATTTCATCAAAAAGGCCGCCGGCATCACCGCTGGCAGCACCACGCCTGGCAAGGGCGCCGATGTCGGCCGGGTGACGATGACCCAGCTGCGCGAAATCGCGGCGATCAAGATGGTGGACATGAATGCCGCCTCGGTCGAGGCGGCGGTAAAGATGCTCGCAGGATCGGCCCGCTCGATGGGCCTGGCCGTGGTGGAGGGCTGAGATCATGGCACATAACAAGCGTCTGACCAGCGCCTACAAGGCCGTGGACACCGCGAAGAACTACGCGCTGCCGGAAGCCCTGAGCCTGGTGAAGACCAATGCAAAGGCGAAATTCGACGAGACGGTGGAAATCTCCATGCGCCTCGGGATCGATCCGCGCCATGCGGACCAGATGGTGCGCGGCCTGATCAGCCTGCCCAACGGCACCGGCAAGACGGTGCGCATTGGCGTGTTTGCCCGAGGCGCAAAGGCCGAGGAAGCCTTGGCCGCCGGCGCCGACGTGGTAGGTGCCGACGACCTGGCCGAGAAGGTTCAGGCCGGCGAGATCAATTTCGACCGCTGTATCGCCACCCCGGACATGATGGGCCTGGTCGGACGGCTGGGTAAGATTCTCGGCCCGCGCGGCCTGATGCCGAACCCGAAGCTGGGCACGGTGACCATGGACGTGAAGGGTGCGGTCTCGGCCGCCCGCGCCGGCCAGGTGGAATTCCGCGCCGAGAAGGCGGGGATCATCCATGCCGGCATCGGCAAGGCCAGCTTCGAGAACGAGAAATTGCTGGAGAACATCCGCGCTTTCGTGGACGCCATCCAGAAGGCCAAACCGACCGGCGCCAAAGGCACCTATCTGCAAAAAGTCTCGCTCAGCTCCTCGATGGGGCCGGGCGTGCGGGTGGATGTGGCAAGCTTAGGCAGCTGAACGAGATACGCCCGCGCTCCTTAACCGAAGCGCGGGCGGGCAGGGGCGAAAGCCCCGACCTGTCCAAGACCGCACGTCGCCGCAAGGCATTAATGGGCCCGCACGGGTTCGCGCGTGGGAGACGGGAATGCCCGATACCGAAAGGTGTTTGGCGGTTCCGGCTTTGATTTGAGGACAGGCGAACCGGTTGGGTTTTCCCAAGAAACCCGGCCCATTTGGAAACCCGGCCTGCCGCCAGAAACGGCGCCAGGCCTGACAGGAGACGGGATTTGGACCGTACGGAGAAGCGAGAGTTCGTCTCATCGCTCGCCGCCGTCTTCGCAGAAACGTCGATGGTCGTCGTCACCCAGAATAACGGGCTGACGGTTGCCGAAGTGACCGATTTGCGGATTCGGATGCGCGCTGCTGGGGCAAACTTTAAAGTCGCGAAGAACCGGCTGGCCGTCCTCGCCCTCGATGGGACCAAATTCGAGGCCATCAAGCCGATGCTGAAGGGACCGACCGCGCTGGCGTGGGCGCGCGATCCCGTGGCTGTGAGCAAGGTGTGCGTCGAGTTCGCCAAGACCAACGAGAAACTGGTGCTGATCGGCGGTGCCCTTGGCGCCCAGACGCTGAATGCGGCTGGCGTGAAGGCTCTGTCGGAATTGCCGTCGCTCGATACGCTGCGTGCCGGATTGCTGGGGATGCTCAACACCCCCGCCACCCGGATCGCCAGCGTTATCCAGGCGCCGGCGAGCCAGCTCGCGCGGGTCTTCGCGGCCTATGCCAAGAAGGACGAGGCTGAGGCAGCCTGATTTTGAAGCAAGGCGGCGGGCAACGCCCCCGGCCTTGTATGGAACCGAGCAAACGCTAACTAAGGAACTGACAAATGGCTGATTTGACGAAATTGGTGGACGATCTGTCCGCTTTGACGGTGCTGGAGGCCGCTGAGCTCTCCAAGTTGCTGGAAGAAAAGTGGGGCGTTTCCGCCGCCGCTCCTGTTGCCGTGGCTGCTGCCCCGGCCGGTGGAGGTGCTGCTGCCGCCCCGGTGGAAGAGCAGACCGAGTTCACCGTGATCCTCGCCAAGGCCGGCGACAAGAAGATCAACGTGATCAAGGAAATCCGCACCATCACCGGTCTCGGGCTGAAGGAAGCCAAGGACCTGGTCGAGGGCGCGCCGAAGACGGTGAAGGAAGCCGTGAACAAGGACGAGGCCGAGAAGCTGAAGAAGCAGTTGGAAGAGCAGGGCGCGTCTGTCGAAATCAAGTGATTTCACAATCCCGCGGCTTTTTCCGCGGGTTATGCGCTGAAGCGGGGTGGGGATCGGTATGATCCCCGCCCCATCAGCCGTTGCAGTGCCTACAAGACGACAACCCGGGCGGCCCGGGAGTTGAATATGCCGATTTATATCAGGATGGGGCAGAAGATCTGATGAACGCAATCACTCAGACATTCACGCCGCGCAAGCGGATCCGCAAGAGCTTTGGGCGTATTCCGGAAGTGGCGCCAATGCCAAACCTGATCGATGTGCAGAGGTCCAGCTATGAGGGCTTTCTGCAGATGCATATTGCGCCGGATAGCCGCACCAATACCGGATTGCAGGAAGTGTTCCGCTCGGTGTTCCCGATCGACGATTTCGCCGGGCGCGGCCGGCTGGAGTTCGTCTATTACGAGCTGGAAGAGCCGAAATACGACGTTGAGGAGTGCATCCAGCGCGGGATGAACTACGCGGCGCCGTTGAAAGTGATTCTGCGCCTGATCGTGTGGGATGTGGATGAGGATACCGGCGCGCGCTCGATCCGCGATATCAAGGAGCAGCCGGTTTACATGGGCGACATGCCCCTGATGACCGATAATGGCACGTTTATTATCAATGGCACCGAACGTGTTATTGTCAGCCAGATGCACCGCTCGCCTGGCGTGTTCTTCGACCACGACAAGGGCAAGACCCATAGCAGCGGCAAGTTTCTGTTCGCCGCGCGGGTGATTCCGTATCGGGGCTCGTGGCTGGATTTCGAATTCGACAGCAAGGACATGGTCTATGTCCGCATCGACCGGAAGCGGAAGCTGCCGGTAACCACGCTGCTTTATGCGCTGGAAAGCGATGCCAGCGAGAAGAGCCGGCTGGACCGCATTGCCGCCGGCGAGGATCCGGAGACGATCGAAATCCGCGGCATGGATTCCGAATCCATCCTCAATTATTTCTACGGCCAGGTAACTTTTACCCGCACCGCCAAAGGCTGGGCGCGGCCGTTCGACCCCGATGCGTTCCGCGGGTTGAAACTGCTGGAGCCGTTGATCGATGCCGATACCGGCGAGATCGTGGCCGATGCGGATGCCAAGCTCACCGCCCGCACGGCGCGCAAGATTGCCGAGAAAACCAAGGAAGTTCTGGTGGGGCGCGCCGACCTGCTGGGCCGCTACGTTGCCATGGACATGGTGAATGAAGAGACCGGCGAGATCTACGCCGAAGCCGGCGAGGAGCTGGCGGAAGCACGCCTGGCCGCGCTGGAAGAAGCCGGCATCTTGGCGCTGCCGACGCTTGCCATCGACCAGGCGAATGGCCCGTGGATTCGCAACACCCTTGCGGTGGACAAGAACACCGGCCGCGACGATGCGCTGATCGACATTTATCGGGTGATGCGCCCAGGCGAGCCGCCAACGCCGGAAACCGCGGAAGGCCTGTTCCGCGGCCTGTTCTTTGATCCGGATCGCTACGATCTTTCGGCCGTGGGCCGGGTAAAGATGAACATGCGCCTCGGGCTGGAATGCGATGACCAGCATCGCACCCTGCGCAAGGAAGACGTGCTGAAGACGGTGAAAATCCTCACCGAGCTGAAGGATGGGCGTGGCACCATCGATGACATCGACAATCTCGGCAATCGCCGCGTGCGTTCGGTGGGCGAGCTGATGGAGAATCAGTATCGCGTCGGCCTGCTGCGCATGGAGCGCGCGATCCGCGAGCGCATGGGCTCGGTGGATATCGATACGGTGATGCCGCATGATCTGATCAACGCCAAGCCGGCAGCGGCCGCGGTGCGCGAGTTCTTTGGCTCCTCGCAGCTTTCGCAGTTCATGGATCAGACCAATCCGCTCTCGGAAGTGACGCATAAGCGCCGCCTCTCCGCACTTGGCCCTGGCGGCCTGACGCGTGAGCGCGCCGGCTTCGAGGTGCGCGACGTGCACCCGACGCATTATGGCCGTATCTGCCCGATCGAAACGCCGGAAGGCCCGAATATCGGCCTGATCAACTCGCTCGCGACCTTTGCCAAGGTGAACAAATACGGGTTTATCGAAACGCCGTATCGCCTGGTGAAAGACGGCGTGGTTCAGGATGGCTGGAAATATCTTTCCGCCATGGAGGAAGAGCGGCTGGTGGTGGCGCAGGCTGATGCGCCGCAGGATGCCAATGGCCGCTTTACCGATGAGCTGGTTTCCGTCCGCCGCCAGGGCGATTTCCGCCTGGTGCGGCCGGAAGATGTGACGGCGGTTGACGTTTCGCCGAAGCAGCTTGTGTCGGTGGCCGCTGCGCTGATCCCGTTCCTGGAAAACGACGACGCGAACCGTGCGCTGATGGGCTCCAACATGCAGCGCCAGGCTGTGCCGTTGATCCAGGCGGATGCCCCGCTTGTCGGCACCGGCATGGAAGCGGCGGTGGCGCGTGATAGCGGTGCCACCATCGTGGCGCGCCGTGCGGGTGTTGTCGATCAGATCGACGGCGCGCGCATTGTGGTGCGGGCGTCAGGTGATGACGGCATGACCGCGGGTGTCGATATCTATCGCCTGCGCAAATACATGCGGTCCAACCAGAGCACCTGCATCAACCAGCGCCCCTTGGTGCGCGTGGGCGATCAGGTCTCGTCTGGCGAGATCATCGCTGATGGGCCCTCGACGGAACTGGGTGAGCTGGCGCTTGGCCGCAACGTGCTCTGCGCGTTCGTGCCCTGGAACGGCTATAACTTTGAAGATTCGATCCTGATCTCCGAGCGCATTGCGCGCGATGACGTGTTCACCTCCATCCACATCGAGGAATTCGAAGTGATGGCGCGGGATACGAAACTGGGCCAGGAGGAAATCACCCGCGATATTCCGAATGTGGGCGAGGAGTCGCTGAAGAACCTGGATGAGGCCGGCATCGTGTATATCGGTGCAGAGGTGAATCCGGGCGATATTCTGGTCGGCAAGGTCACGCCGAAGGGCGAGAGCCCGATGACTCCGGAAGAAAAGCTGCTGCGGGCGATCTTCGGCGAGAAAGCCTCCGATGTGCGCGATACCTCGCTGAAGCTGCCACCTGGCGTGGCCGGAACCATCGTGGATGTGCGGGTGTTCAGCCGCCGTGGCGTGGACAAGGACGAGCGCGCCATGGCGATCGAGCGCGCGGAGATCGAACGCCTTGCCAAGGACCGTGACGACGAGCGTGGCATTCAGGAACGCGCTTTCCTGAACCGTCTGCGCGAGAAGCTGCTTGGCCATAAGGCGGCCGGCGGGTTCAAGGGAATCAAGGCGGGCACGATCATTGCCCAGGAAGTGCTTGCTGAGCATCCGCGCGGCTCATGGCGCCATATCGGCGTGCAAGACGATGCGGTGATGGCCGAGATTGAAGTGCTGAAACGGGAATTCGATGCCGCCGTGCATCGCCTGCAGGAGCGTTTCGAGAGCAAGGTGGAAAAGCTGCAGCGCGGCGACGAATTGCCGCCTGGCGTGATGAAGATGGTCAAGGTGTTCGTGGCGGTGAAGCGCAAGCTGCAGCCGGGCGACAAGATGGCCGGCCGTCACGGCAACAAGGGCGTGGTCTCCCGCGTGGTACCGGTGGAAGACATGCCGTTCCTTGAAGACGGAACCCCGGTCGATCTCGTGCTGAACCCGCTCGGCGTGCCGAGCCGGATGAATGTGGGCCAGATTCTGGAAACCCATCTTGGCTGGGCCTGCGCCAATCTCGGCCGTGAAATCGGCGAATTGGTGGAGGAATATCGCCGCAGCGGCGCCGCCAAGCAGGAGCTGCTGGAGAAGCTGCGCGATGTGTATGGCGACAAGGTCTATGACGACGAAATCGCCGGCCTGAACAACGACCAGCTGATCGAGTTGGCGGAAAACCTGAAGAAGGGCGTGCCGATTGCAACGCCGGTATTCGATGGCGCGCGCATGTCCGATATCGAGCGCATGCTGACCAAGGCGGGGCTGGATACCTCTGGCCAGGTGGTTCTGGTGGATGGCCGGACCGGCGAACCGTTCGAGCGCAAGGTGACGGTTGGCTATATCTACATGCTGAAGCTGCATCATCTGGTGGATGACAAGATCCATGCGCGTTCGATCGGGCCTTACAGCCTGGTTACCCAGCAACCCCTGGGCGGCAAGGCGCAGTTTGGTGGCCAGCGCTTCGGCGAAATGGAGGTGTGGGCGCTGGAGGCGTATGGCGCCGCCTACACGCTGCAGGAAATGCTGACGGTGAAATCCGATGACGTTTCCGGCCGCACCAAGGTGTACGAAGCGATCGTGCGTGAGCAGGATAATTTCGAGGCGGGTATTCCGGAAAGCTTCAACGTTCTGGTGAAGGAATTGAAATCCTTGGGCCTGAACGTCGATCTGGACCAAAGCGCAGTCTGACGAAAACGGAGGCCAGGGGCAGCGCCCCTGGTCTTTATTGAAAGGATTTGGGCATGAACGAGCTCATGAAGATTCTGGGTCAGGCCGGCCAGGCAGTGACCTTCGATCAGATTCGCATTCAGATGGCGAGCCCGGAGCAGATCCGCTCCTGGTCCTATGGCGAAATCAAGAAGCCGGAAACCATCAATTACCGCACCTTCAAGCCGGAGCGTGATGGGCTGTTCTGCGCCCGCATCTTTGGCCCGATCAAGGATTATGAGTGCCTGTGCGGCAAGTATAAGCGGATGAAGTTCCGCGGCATCATCTGCGAGAAATGCGGCGTTGAAGTGACGCTGGCCAAGGTGCGGCGTGAGCGCATGGGCCATATCGAGCTGGCCTCGCCGGTGGCCCATATCTGGTTCCTGAAATCCCTGCCGAGCCGGATTGGCCTGATGGTCGATCTGACGCTGAAGGAACTTGAGAAGATACTGTATTTCGAGAGCTATGTGGTTCTCGAACCTGGGCTGACCGATCTGAAACTGCACCAGTTGCTGACCGAAGATCAGCTTGCCTCCAAGCAGGATGAGTTCGGCGAAGATGGTTTTCGGGCCGCCATCGGCGCCGAAGCCATCAAGGTGATCCTGCAGGCGATCGACATCGATTCCGACAAGGTGAAATTGCGCGCCGATCTGCGCGACACCACCAGCGAAGCCAAGCGCAAGAAGCTGGTGAAGCGGCTGAAATTGATCGAGGCGTTTGGCGAGAGCGGATCGAAGCCTGAATGGATGATCCTGGACGTGGTGCCGGTGATTCCGCCGGAGCTGCGCCCGCTGGTGCCGCTCGATGGTGGCCGGTTTGCCACGTCTGACCTGAACGATCTTTATCGGCGGGTGATCAACCGGAACAACCGCCTGAAGCGGCTGATCGAATTGCGGGCGCCCGACATTATTGTGCGCAACGAGAAGCGCATGTTGCAGGAATCGGTCGATGCGCTGTTCGACAATGGCCGCCGTGGCCGCGCGATTACCGGCGCCAATAAGCGGCCGCTGAAATCCCTCTCGGACATGCTGAAGGGCAAGCAGGGCAGGTTCCGCCAGAACCTGCTCGGCAAGCGGGTGGATTATTCCGGCCGTTCGGTGATCGTGGTCGGGCCTGAGCTGAAGCTGCATCAATGCGGCTTGCCGAAGAAGATGGCGCTGGAGCTGTTCAAGCCCTTTATCTATTCGAAGCTGGAGAAATACGGCCACGCCACCACCATCAAGGCGGCAAAGCGCATGGTGGAGAAGGAGCGTCCGGAAGTGTGGGACATCCTGGAAGAGGTGATCCGCGAGCATCCGGTGATGCTGAACCGCGCGCCAACCCTGCATCGCCTCGGCATCCAGGCGTTTGAGCCGGTGCTGATCGAAGGCAAGGCGATCCAGCTTCATCCGCTGGTCTGCACCGCCTTCAATGCGGATTTCGACGGCGACCAGATGGCGGTTCACGTGCCGCTGAGCCTGGAAGCGCAGCTGGAAGCGCGCGTGCTGATGATGTCCACCAACAACATTCTCAGCCCCGCCAACGGCAAGCCGATCATTGTGCCGAGCCAGGATATCGTGCTGGGCCTGTATTATTTGTCGCTGGAGACGGCGGATTTCCGTGAGGCTGAGGACAACAAGGCGACCGCTTTTGGTACAATCGGCGAAATCGAATTCGCTTTGCAGGCCAAAGCGATAAAGCTGCACGACAAGATCCGCGCCCGTATGGAGCTGATCGAGCCGGATGGCAGCAAGAAGCGGCAGATTGTGGTGACCACGCCTGGCCGCATGCTGATCGCGCAGATTCTGCCGAAGCACCCGAACGTGCCCTTCGCGCTGATCAACAAGCAGCTGACGAAGAAAAACGTCTCCGACGTGATCGACGCGGTGTATCGCCATTGCGGCCAGAAGGAATGCGTGATTTTCGCCGACCGTCTGATGGGCCTGGGTTTCCAGCAGGCGGCCAAGGCCGGCATTTCCTTCGGCAAGGATGATCTGATCATCCCGAAGGAAAAGCCGGAGATGATCGCCAAGACGCAGGGCGAAGTGAAGGAGTTCGAGCAGCAATACCAGGATGGCCTGATCACCGCCGGCGAACGCTACAACAAGGTGGTGGATGCCTGGTCGCGCTGCACGGATGCGGTTGCCGGCGCGATGATGAAGGAGATCAGCAGGCAGGAAGTTGGCCGGCAGACAAACAGCGTTTGGATGATGAGCCATTCCGGTGCGCGTGGGTCGCCGGCGCAGATGCGCCAATTGGCCGGCATGCGCGGCCTGATGGCCAAGCCCTCCGGCGAGATCATCGAACAGCCGATCATCGCCAACTTCAAGGAAGGACTTTCGGTTCTCGAATATTTCAACTCCACCCACGGCGCCCGCAAGGGCCTGGCGGATACGGCGTTGAAGACCGCGAACTCCGGCTATCTCACCCGTCGTCTGGTGGATGTGGCGCAGGATTGCATCATCGTCGAGGTGGATTGCGGCTCCGAGCGCGGCCTGACCGTGCGCCCGGTGATGGATGGCGGCGACATCGTCTCCTCCCTGTCCGAGCGGATTCTTGGCCGTACCGTCTCGGAAGACGTGCTCGATCCTGCCACCGGCAAAGTGCTGGTGCCGCGCAACACGCTGGTTGAGGAAACTGAAGCCGAGCAGATCGAAAAAGCCGGCGTGGAGGTGATGAAAATCCGCTCCGTGCTGACCTGCGAAAGCCAGATCGGCGTTTGCGCACGCTGCTATGGTCGCGATCTCGCCCGCGGCACGCCGGTGAATATCGGCGAGGCGGTCGGCGTGATCGCCGCCCAATCCATCGGCGAGCCTGGCACGCAGCTGACCATGCGCACCTTCCATATCGGTGGTGCCGCCCAGCGTGGCGCGGAGCAATCCAGCGTGGAAGCCTCGCATGAAGGCACGGTGACGGTGCGCAACCGCAACGTGGTGACGAACAGCCAGGGCGTGCCGGTGGTGATGTCGCGTAACTGCGAGATCGTGCTGGTGGACGACAAGCAGCGCGAACGCGCGCGCTTCCGTGTGCCTTACGGCGCCAGGCTGCTGGCCGATGACGGGATGCCGGTGACACGGGCCCAGAAATTGGCTGAGTGGGATCCATACACCCTGCCGATTCTGACCGAACTTGCCGGCCAGGTGGAATATCTCGATCTGATCGAGGGCATCACCCTGGTTGAGCGCATGGACGAAGTGACCGGCCTGACCTCAAAGGTTGTCGTCGATTACAAGCAGACGGCAAAGGGCGTCGATCTGCGACCGCGGCTGCAGCTGAAGGGCCCGACCGGCGAGGTGATCAAGCTGCCGAACGGCACCGATGCGCGCTATTTCCTCTCACCGGACTCGATTTTGTCGGTGGAGAACGGAGCAACGTTGCATGCGGGTGACGTGCTGGCGCGTATTCCGCGCGAAGGCAGCAAGACACGTGACATCACCGGCGGTCTGCCGCGCGTGGCCGAATTGTTTGAGGCGCGCCGGCCGAAGGATCATGCGATCATCGCGGAAAACGATGGGCGGGTGGAATTCGGCAAGGACTACAAGGCAAAGCGCCGGATTATCGTGAAGAACGACGAGACCTCGGAGGAAACCGAATATCTGGTTCCCAAAGGCAAGCACGTCTCGGTGCAGGAAGGCGATTTCGTGCTGCGTGGCGACCCGCTGGTCGATGGGCCGCGCGTGCCGCACGACATCCTGAAGGTGCTGGGTGTGGAAGCCTTGTCCGATTACCTGGTGAATGAAATCCAGGACGTCTACCGGCTCCAGGGCGTGAAGATCAACGATAAGCATATCGAGGTTATCGTTCGTCAGATGCTCCAGAAAGTGGAAATCATGGAGCCAGGCGACACCACCTATCTGACTGGCGAACAGGTGGATCGCATGGAAGTCGATGCGGAAAACGTCAAGCGCATCAAGGCGGATGAGCGCCCGGCAACCGCCATGCCGGTGCTGCAGGGTATTACCAAGGCCAGCCTGCAGACCCACAGCTTTATCAGCGCCGCCTCCTTCCAGGAGACGACGCGTGTGCTCACCGAGGCCGCAACCGCGGGCAAGGTGGATCAGCTGACCGGCCTGAAGGAGAACGTGATCGTCGGGCGCTTGATCCCGGCGGGCACCGGCGCGGTGATGAACCGCCTGAAGGCAGTGGCCGCAGGGCGCGATCAGCAGCGAAGCATTCTGAAAGATGCGCCACCGCAGATTACGCGCGCTGCTGAGTAGCGGGAGCCTGGTCCAGGGGCGCAGCCCCTGGACCAAGCTCGGAGCTTTTGGATCCAGAACGCTGAAGGAGGGCAGGTCGCCGTCTAGATAAATGACATCAAGGCGGCCTATGCACTGCTTCGTCAAAGCCCTTTTGGAGCGGCACGAGAGGTCGCCGTCACAGTTTCACCGCATGGTCGAGTATGGCTGCGGGGTCGGGCGGGTAACGCCTTACTTTGCAAGGCAGTTCAGCCAGGTGACAGCGATAGACATCTCAACCAGTCATCTGGCGCTTGCCAAGACCGCGGTCGAAAAGAGCGGCCAGGCAAATGTGGCGTTCGTGCTCGCCCGCGGCGCCGAGTTCGGGATGCAGGAAAGCTTCGATCTCTGGTTCAGCCGCATCGTCTTGCAGCACAACCCACCCCCGATCATCACACTGATCCTCAAACGGATGTTCAGCCTGCTGGCGGAGGGCGGTGTGGCTATTTTTCAGGTGCCAACCTACGCGCCGGGCTACGGCTTCGATATCGAAACCTATATGTCCGCACCCAAACTCGAGACCATCGAAATGCATTGCCTGCCGCAGGAAGCTGTTTTCCAGCTCGCCGACGCAGCCGGCTGTGTCCCGCTCGAAATCCGTGAAGACGAGGATATGGGGTATCCGTTCCTATCCAACACCTTTGTCTTTCGGAAAAAGTCGCCGGGTCGCGGTTGAGCTTCCTGATCAGGAAGCAGGCAACGCGCTGGGCTGAACCATAACGCCGCTGCACACCCGGTTCCGGCCGGCGGTCTTTGCCTGATAGAGCAATCTGTCGGCGGCACCCAGCAGTGCATCGAAACTGCCATCCCGGCCATCTTGCGATATCGCGCCCACGCTCACTGTCACATGCTGTCCGGGCAGGCCGGGATGCGGCACATGTAACGCCTCGACCGCCAGGCGGAGGCGCTCTCCCAATAGCTGCGCTGAGCCGCTCCCTGCATTGGGAATCAGCACGACGAACTCCTCGCCGCCATAGCGCGCTGCCCGATCGCGGTCGCTGCGCAGGGCCCCTTCCAGCGCATGCGCCACCGCTACCAGGCAGGCATCGCCGGCAGCGTGGCCGGCGGAATCGTTAAAATTCTTGAAATAGTCTACGTCGATCATCGCCACCACAAAAGGCGGCTGGTCCCTGTCGTTCCAAATCCGCGAAGCTTCGTGCTTAAACTTGCGGCGATTATACAGGCCGGTCAGCATGTCGGTGGTTGAAAGACGCAGCAATTCATTGTTGAGCTCCGTCAGTTCGATCTCCACCATTTCGTGCCGCAACCGATGCAGGTATTCGGATCTGCGGTTGATGTCGTTACGCCGGGCCGCCAGCAGAATGATGCTGAACCCGATCAGCATGGCGCCGCACATGGCGCCGCTTGCGCGCAGCGGTAACGACCCGGGAAAGCCGAGCATCAGCAGGGGGAAGAGAATGGCGCAGCCAAGGCAAGTGGCAATTGCAGTGCTGAACCGTACGCGGCTGCTGGTGAGAATGCCTGCCACCAGCGCGATACTGGCAAACATGTATGCCTCCGCAGCTTGCGGTGCGGCATGCTCGCCCAGTATCTCTACCACGCCCATCCCCGAACTGGCGGCAATGGTCACCAGGGCGGCCTCTTGCCACGCGCTGCGGGTCCATCGCGCGGTGAAAGCGGCCGCAACCAGAACCAAACTGCCACCCACCCGCCATGCCAGTAGGTAGAGCAAATCCGCTCGGCTCCGTGGCGCCTCCAGGGCAAGGGCGGCGATGATGGAACTGGCGGCCACCAGCAAGGTAACACGCAGATGCCTGCGAACGCTGGGCGCGCTTGACGATTGATACATCGCCTCCAATGTGGCCGCGAATGGCCACGGGGACGGGTGCTCCAGGGCTGCGTCGATCAGGGCTTTCTTGCCGTCTTGCATGTGCGGTGCTCGTACCAAGCTACAGGCTTGATCTGGTGCCCAGAAAAATCGCGCCCGGGGATGGCGGCAATCTGCCGGCCTCGGCGCGCGTCCCTGGTCGTGGATGAAATATCGCTTCTGCACGGGTTTGCGGGCAGGCGACCGGCGCCAGTGCTGGGCCTGCGTAGAGCACCCGATCGACCTATGGACAGGCTCGGAAACTACGCATGCCGGTCAAGCCAGAGGTCTCTCGGTACTCAGGTGCATTTTTTGTGCAGCGCAGCAAAAAATCACTTGGCATTCATAAGTAGAGTTATTAATTACCACCTACGGCCGGTCGAATGGCCGAGAAACGGGGGAGCGTTCGTTCTTCAAGGAGACGATCGCATGATACGTAGTTTGAGAGTGATGGCAGCCGTCGGTATTGCGTTGGCACCTCTGGCGCCCGCCATGGCCCAACAGGCTAGCTCGGCCGCATCCGCTGATATGGATGCGAAGTTTCAGCAGGAAGCTGAGAAAAGCTGCAATTATGATCTCGATCACGATCATTTCGGCAGCTACGGAACCATGGATGAGTGCATTTCCGACAAGTCGGCCAAGCTGGCACACGCCTACAATGCCCGTGCCACCACCGCCCAGGCCCAGTCAGGCGGCCAATCGCATTAATCGATGAACTTGTGCTGTCCCGGCGCTCGGCGCCGGGAACGCCTCTCGCACACGTAGTGCGATGCGGACCAAAAATGCGGCGTTGCGAATCTCGGTGTTTGTTTTGGCGAGCATGTTTATCGCGGTTGAGGTCAACCTAAAGCGATCATTCTCTAGTCTTGGCGTTTTGTAATCCGGGCCGGCGCAATCGCGGCACTGGTTCTTGCCGCCCCCAGGCTGTCGCCGCCCCGGCTCGGCGGACGTCTGAAGATGTCGGAAGCTGGGATGGCCGGTCGCGGCTGTTGGTGAAGCCCTCCTGGTCCTTTGTGCCCTCGTGGTTAAATGTCGTCCGGCGATTGGGGCAAGCTGCTGCCGACGAGCAATGACGTGCAAGCGATGGGGCCCAGTGGCGGTCCCCTATCGTCTCTCGCAGTGGCGGCTGGGTTGCCTTTGGGAGATGGCTTTCGACTTGACTTGCCCCCCATGCCGCCGTAGTTACCGGCCTCTTGGTCGCCCCGGTTGGGTTGGCCGTTCGCAAGCAGGCACCAGACACGCGGCGCCGTCGTCCCCTTAGTGGGTGACTCAGGCCGCATGCATTTTTCTGGACCCGTACGGGTGGGAGTTCCCACGTCGTGCGGGCTTGTTGTTTGCGAATGGCGAACCGGCATTGGTCGGCTGAACGGATTTTGGAATCGGAACGAGGGCGTATGCCGACGATTAACCAGTTGATCGCCAAAGGGCGCGAGCCGGCGGCGAAGCGAAACAAGGTGCCCGCGCTTGAAGGGTGCCCGCAGAAGCGCGGCGTGTGCACGCGCGTCTATACAACCACGCCGAAGAAGCCGAACTCCGCGTTGCGTAAGGTCGCCAAGGTGCGGCTGACCAATGGCTACGAGGTGGTGAGCTACATTCCGGGTGAAGGCCATAACCTTCAGGAACATAGCGTGGTGCTCATCCGTGGCGGGCGGGTTAAGGATCTGCCCGGCGTGCGTTACCATATCCTGCGCGGCGTACTGGATACGCAGGGTCTTCCCAAACGTAGAAAACGCCGGTCGCTCTACGGCGCCAAGCGTCCGAAGTAAGGGAGAGTTTTGCGATGAGCCGCCGCCGCCGCGCCGTAAAGCGCGAGATCCTGCCGGACCCGAAGTTTGGCGATGTCGTCATCACGCGCTTCATGAATGCGCTGATGTATGATGGTAAGAAATCCGCCGCCGAGGGCATCGTTTACGGTGCGCTCGACGTGATGAAGAAGCGGGGCGGGGCTGCCGCCGATCCGGTGCGCATGTTCCATGAGGCGCTGGATAACGTGAAACCGGCGGTGGAAGTCCGGTCACGCCGGGTTGGCGGTGCCACCTACCAGGTGCCCGTCGAGGTTCGCACCGAGCGCCGCCAGGCGCTGGCCATTCGCTGGCTGATCGATGCCGCGCGCAAGCGGGGCGAGCACACGATGGAAGATCGCCTCTCGAACGAGTTGTTCGATGCGGTCAATAACCGCGGGTCTGCGGTGAAGAAGCGCGAAGACACCCATCGGATGGCCGAAGCCAACAAGGCCTTCAGCCACTACCGCTGGTAAATCATTTTCCGCCCAGTCTAGGGCACCGCTTGCACGGGTTACGGAGAGACGACGATGGCAAAAGCGAAATTCGAGCGCAACAAGCCGCATTGCAATATCGGCACGATTGGTCACGTCGACCATGGCAAGACGTCGCTGACGGCGGCGATTACCAAGGTGCTGGCAAAGACCGGTGGCGCGACCTTCACGGCCTATGACCAGATCGACAAGGCGCCCGAAGAGCGCGCCCGTGGCATCACCATCTCGACCGCGCATGTGGAATACGAGACGAAGAACCGCCACTACGCCCATGTGGATTGCCCTGGCCACGCCGACTATGTGAAGAACATGATCACCGGCGCCGCGCAGATGGATGGCGCGATCCTGGTGGTTTCCGCCGCTGACGGCCCGATGCCGCAGACGCGCGAGCACATCCTGCTCGCCCGCCAGGTCGGCGTGCCGGCCCTGGTGGTGTTCCTCAACAAGATGGATCTGGCCGACCCCGAGCTGGTTGAGCTGGTTGAGCTGGAAGTGCGCGACCTGCTCTCCAGCTATCAGTTCCCTGGCGACGACATTCCGATCATCCAGGGCTCGGCCGTATGCGCGCTGGAAGGCAAGCAGCCGGAGATCGGCGAGGAAGCCGTTCTCAAGCTGATGGAAGCGGTGGACAGCTATATTCCGCAGCCGGAGCGCGCGATCGATCGTCCGTTCCTGATGCCGATCGAGGACGTGTTCTCCATCTCCGGCCGTGGCACGGTGGTTACCGGCCGCGTGGAACGCGGTGTGGTGAATGTGGGCGACGAAGTCGAGATCGTCGGGATCAAGAACACGGTGAAGACCATCGTGACCGGCGTTGAGATGTTCCGCAAGCTGCTCGACCGCGGAGAGGCCGGCGACAATATCGGCGCTCTGCTGCGCGGCACCAAGCGTGAGGATGTGGAGCGCGGCCAGGTTCTGGCCAAGCCCGGTTCCATTACGCCGCACAAGAAATTCAAGGCAGAGGCCTATGTGCTGACGAAGGAAGAGGGTGGCCGTCATACGCCGTTCTTCACCAATTACCGGCCGCAATTCTACTTCCGCACCACCGACGTGACGGGCGTGGTTCAGTTGCCCGAAGGCGTGGAGATGGTGATGCCCGGCGACAACGTTTCAATGGATGTCGAGCTGATCCAGCCGATCGCCATGGATGAAGGTCTGCGCTTCGCTATTCGTGAGGGTGGCCGCACGGTTGGTGCGGGCGTCGTCGCGAAGATCATGGACTGAGTGCGGCTTTAGCTACAGGACCCGGGTAAGAAGAAGATTATGGACAACCAGAACATCCGCATTCGCCTGAAGGCGTACGATCACCGCGTGCTGGATAACAGCACCAAGGAGATTGTGAATACGGCGAAGCGCACGGGTGCCCGGGTTCGGGGTCCCATTCCGTTGCCGACACATATCGAACGGTTCACCGTGAACCGTTCGCCCCATGTGGACAAGAAAAGCCGCGAGCAGTTCGAGATCAGAACCCATCGCCGGTTGCTGGATATCGTCGAACCCACCCCGCAGACCGTGGACGCGCTGATGAAGCTCGACCTCGCCGCGGGCGTGGATGTCGAGATCAAGATCTAACGATCTCAACGTTTTGGGGATCGAGAAGAGGCCATTATGCGCACGGGATTGATTGCAAGGAAGCTGGGGATGACCCGGCTTTTCAAAGACGACGGAAGCCATGTGCCCGTCACTGTTCTGCACCTTGATGAGGTGCAGGTTGTCGATGCGCGCACGCAGGAACGCGATGGCTACACCGCGCTGCAGATCGGCACGTCGATCGCGAAAGTGAAGAATGTCAGCAAGGCCAATCGTGGCCATTATGCGCGCGTCAAGGTCGAGCCGCGCCGCAAGCTGGTGGAATTCCGCTGCTCGGAAGATGCGCTGCTGGCGCCTGGTGCGGTGATCACCGCCGCGCATTTCGTGCCCGGCCAGAAAGTGGACGTGACCGGCACCACCAAAGGCAAGGGATTTGCCGGCGCGATGAAGCGCTGGAATTTCCGCGGCCTGGAAGCCAGCCACGGCGTCTCGGTCAGCCATCGGTCGCACGGCTCTACGGGCAACCGCCAGGACCCTGGCAAGACCTTCAAGAACAAGAAAATGGCCGGCCATCTTGGCCAGGACCGGATCACCACGCAGAACCTGATGGTTGCGCGCATCGATGCCGACAAGAACCTGATCATGATCCACGGCGCCATTCCTGGCGCACGCGGCGATTACGTTCTGGTGCGCGATGCGGTGAAGAAGGCGCGCCATCCTGATGCGCCTTATCCCGCCGCGCTGGCCGGCTGAGGGTTTAGACATGAAGATCGATATCAAGACCCTCGATAACGGCGATGCCGGTTCGGCTGAATTGCCCGACGAGATTTTCGGCGCCGAGCCGCGCCGCGACATCATGGCGCGTGTTGTTCATTGGCAGCTCGCCAAGCGCCGGTCTGGCAACCACAAGGCCAAGGGGATGGGCGAAGTCTCCGGCACCACCAAGAAGCCCTATAAGCAGAAGGGCACCGGCAATGCGCGCCAGGGCAGCTTGCGCTCGCCGCAATTCCGCACCGGCGGCGTGGTTCATGGCCCGGTTGTGCGTGACCACGGCTATAGCCTGCCGAAGAAGGTTCGCCGCCTTGGGCTGATCAGCGCGCTGTCGCAGAAACAGGCCGAAGGCAAGATCGTCGTTATCGATGCGGCAACCGCCTCGGTAAAGACCAAGGAACTCGCCGCGCGCCTGAAAGTGCTCGGCTGGAGCAGCGCCTTGTTCATCGACCAGGCAGTCGATGCGAATTTCGCCAAGGCGAGCGCCAATATCCATCGCTGCGATGTGCTGCCCACCGTGGGCGCCAATGTCTATGACATTCTGCAGCACGATCTTCTGGTGCTGACCACGGCCGCAATTGAAGGTTTGAGGGAGCGCCTGGCATGACCGTGATTGCCAACCTCCGCCGCAAGGCCGCGAATTTGTCGCGCGAGGCGATGTATGAGCTGATCCGCGCGCCGGTGATCACCGAGAAAGCGACGATGCTGACCGAGCGCAACCAGGTTGTGTTCCGTGTCGCCACCGACGCCACCAAGCTGGAAATCAAGGCCGCGGTGGAAACCTTGTTCGGCGTTAAAGTCACTGGCGTGAACACGCTGGTTCAGAAAGGCAAAACCAAGCGCTTCAAGGGTCGTCCTGGTGTGCGCTCGGATGTGAAGAAGGCTTACGTGCAGTTGGCGGAAGGTCAATCGATCGACCTGACCACCGGTTTGGCGTGAGGGCGGATAAATGGCACTAAAACAATTCAAGCCGGTAACGGCCAGCCTGCGCGGAACGGTTCTTATCGACCGCTCCGAGCTGTGGAAGGGCAAGCCCGTCAAGGGCCTCACCGAGGGCAAGAGCAAGACGGGCGGCCGCAATAATCACGGCCGTACCACATCGTTCTTCCGTGGCGGCGGCCATAAGCAGACCTATCGCATCGTCGATTTCAAGCGCCGCAAATTCGATGTGGCGGCGACGGTCGAGCGTCTGGAATATGATCCGAACCGCACCGCTTTCATCGCGCTGATCAAATATGCCGATGGCGAGCTGGCGTATATCCTGGCGCCGCAGCGCCTGAAGGCCGGCGACAGCGTGGTGGCCGGCCAGCGCGTGGATATCAAGCCGGGCAATGCGATGCCGCTGGGGTCGATCCCCGTTGGCACCATCGTGCATAATGTCGAGCTGAAACAGGGCGCCGGCGGCAAGATGGCGCGCGCGGCCGGCACCTATGTGCAATTGGTCGGCAAGGATGCCGGCTATGCGCAGATCAAGCTGCAATCCGGCGAATTGCGCGTGGTGCGCGCCGAATGCATGGCGACGGTTGGCGCGGTCTCCAATGCCGACAACATGAACCAGCATTTCGGCAAGGCCGGCCGCGCCCGCTGGATGGGCCGCCGTCCGCATAACCGCGGTGTGGTGATGAACCCGGTCGATCACCCGCATGGTGGTGGTGAGGGTCGTACCTCTGGTGGCCGTCATCCGGTCACGCCATGGGGCAAGCCGACCAAAGGCGCGAAGACGCGCGTGAACAAGCGGACGGACAAGCTGATTATCCGCCGCGCGAGCAAGGGCAAGTAAGATGGCACGTTCCGTCTGGAAGGGCCCGTTCGTGGACGGGTATATGCTGAACAAGGCCGATAAGGCGAAGGCGTCTGGCCGCAACGAGATCATCAAGATCTGGTCGCGCCGCTCGACGATCCTGCCGCAATTCGTAGGCCTGACCTTCGGCGTTTATAACGGCCATAAGTTCCTGCCGGTGCAGGTGAACGAGAACATGGTCGGCCACAAATTCGGCGAGTTCTCGCCCACGCGTACCTTCACCGGTCACGCGGCCGACAAGAAGGCGAAGCGCGGATGAGCAAGCCGAAATCCCCGCGCCCGGTCGCTGAGACCGAAGCGCAATGCGTGCTGAGCAATCTGCGAGTCAGCCCGCGCAAGCTGAACCTGGTGGTTGGCCTGATCCGCAACCAGCCGGCCTCGCAGGCCGTTGCCACGCTGACTTTTAGCAAGCGCCGTATCGCGCATGCGGTGAAGAAGGCGCTGGAGAGCGCGATCGCGAATGCGGAAAACAACCATCAGCTCGATGTTGATCAGCTGGTTGTTACCCGCGCCGAAGTGGGCCGGTCCATCGTGATGCGCCGTTTCCACGCGCGTGGCCGTGGCCGCGCCGCGCGCATCGAGAAATGGTTCAGCCATTTGAAGATAGTGGTCGCTGAGCGCGCGGAAGCGCCGGAAACCGAGAAGAGGGCGGCCTGATGGGTCACAAAGTCAATCCGATCGGGCTGCGGCTCGGCATCAATCGCACCTGGGATTCACGCTGGTTCGCCGGCGCTGATTATTCCAAACTGCTGCATGACGACCTGAAATTGCGCGCGCATCTGCGCAAGAAGCTCTCCGGCGCCGGCGTTTCGCGCGTGGTGATCGAACGCCCGGCGAAGAAGCCGCGGGTGACCATCTATGCCGCCCGCCCAGGCGTGGTGATCGGCAAGAAGGGCCAGGACATCGAAGTTCTGCGCAAGGACCTTGCCAAGATGGCGAAGGCCGAGGTGTCGCTGAACATCGTCGAAATCCGCAAGCCGGAAATCGATGCGACCTTGGTGGCCGAGAACATCGCGCAGCAGCTGGAGCGCCGGGTGGCGTTCCGCCGGGCGATGAAGCGCGCGGTGCAGTCCGCCATGCGTCTCGGCGCGCAGGGCATCCGGATCAATTGCGGCGGCCGTCTCGGTGGTGCTGAAATCGCCCGCGTGGAATGGTATCGTGAAGGCCGCGTGCCGTTGCACACGCTGCGTGCCGATATCGATTACGGTGTGGCCACGGCGAAAACCACCTACGGCACCTGCGGTGTCAAGGTTTGGATTTTCAAGGGCGAAATCCTCGCCCATGACCCGCAGGCACAGGATCGCCGCGCTGCTGAACAAGCACCGCAGCGGTAAGGATTGACAGAAAATGCTTTCTCCGAAGCGGACGAAATTCCGCAAAGCTCATAAGGGCCGTATCCACGGTCTGGCCAAAGGCGGCACCTCGCTCAATTTCGGCCAGTTCGGCCTGAAGGCGCTGGAGCCTGAGCGCGTTACCGCGCGCCAGATCGAGGCCGCTCGGCGCGCGATCACCCGCGCAATGAAGCGTGCCGGCCGCGTGTGGATTCGCATCTTCCCGGATGTGCCGGTGTCGTTGAAACCTGCCGAAGTCCGCATGGGCTCTGGCAAGGGCGCGCCGGAGTTCTGGGTGGCGCGGGTCAAGCCGGGCCGCATCATGTTCGAGATCGATGGCGTACCCGCGGAAACCGCGCAGGCTGCGCTGACTCTGGGTGCGGCCAAGCTGCCGATCAAGACCAAGTTCATCACGCGCATGGGTGAGGGCTGATCATGACCAAACCTGCCGATATTCGTGCCAAGAGCACCGACCAGCTGGGCACCATGCTGCTCGACCTTCGCCGCGAGCAGTTCAATCTGCGGTTCCAGCGCGCGACGGGACAGAACGAAGGTGCGAGCCGCGTGCGCGATGTGCGCCGCGACATTGCGCGTGTGAAAACCATTCTGGCGGAGAAAACCATCTCCGCCGCCAAAGCCTAGAAAGGAGCCTTAGCAATGCCAAGGCGCGTCCTGGTTGGGCGAGTGACGAGCGACAAGATGGACAAGACCGTGACGGTTCTTGTCGATCGCCGCATCATGCACCCGCTCTATAAGAAGTTCATTCGCCGCTCGAAGAAATATGCGGCGCATGACGAAGTGAACGTGTGCAAGACCGGCGACATCGTGCGCATCGTCGAGTGCCCGCCGATTTCCAAGCGCAAGACCTGGACGGTGATCGAGCGCAATGGGGCGGTGCTGGAATCGGCATCGGCCGATGCGTTGGCCTCGGTGGAAGCGCGTGCCCATTCGCATATCGCTCACGCCGATGCGCCCGCTGCTGACGCAACCGCATAACCAGGAAGGAGCAGACACATGATCCATCCTGAGTCCAACCTCGAAGTCGCCGATAATTCCGGCGCCAGACGGGTGCAGTGCATAAAGGTTCTCGGCGGCAGCAAGCGCAAATTTGCCTCCGTCGGCGACGTTATCGTGGTTTCCGTGAAGGAGGCGATTCCGCGCGGCAAGGTGAAGAAGGGCGACGTGCACCAGGCGGTGATCGTGCGCACCAGCTTCCCCGTGCGCCGCGCCGATGGCAGCGCCATCCGGTTCGACACCAATGCGGCCGTGCTGATCAACAAGCAGCAGGAGCCGATCGGTACCCGCATTTTTGGCCCGGTCGTTCGCGAGCTGCGGGCGAAGAAATTCATGAAGATCATCTCGCTCGCGCCGGAGGTGCTGTGATGGCCGCGCGTATTCGCAAGGGTGACCGCGTCGAGGTCATCACCGGTGCCGATCGCGGTAAGCGCGGTGAAGTGCTGCGGGTGATGCCGAAGGAAGATCGTGCCGTGGTGCAGGGCGTGAACATCGCCAAGCGCCACACCAAGCCGAGCGGCATGGGCCAGCAGGGCGGCATTATCGAGAAAGAGGCGACCATTCACCTCTCGAATGTCATGCTGATCGACCCGAAAACCGACAAGCCGACCCGCGTGGGTTTCCGCGTGCTGGAGAATGGCGAAAAACTGCGCGTCGCCCGGCCCTCCGGCAACGTGATCGAAGGCTGAGAAAGATGAGCGAGACAGCATCAACCCCGAAGCCGCGCCCGACACCGCGTTTGCAGACGCGCTATGCGGAGCATGTGCGCCCGGCCATGCAGAAAGAGTTCAACTACAAGAACCACATGCAGGTGCCGCGTCTGGAAAAGATCGTCATCAACATGGGCGTGGGCGAAGCCGCCGGCGACCAGAAGAAGCTCGACGCCGCGGTGGCCGACCTGACTTTGATCGCCGGTCAGCGCCCGGTGAAGACGGTGGCTAAAAAGGCCATCGCCGGCTTCAAGATCCGTGAGGGTCTGCCGATCGGCACCAAGGTCACGCTACGTCGCGCGAAGATGTACGAGTTCCTCGATCGTCTGGTCACCATCGCCATGCCGCGGGTGCGTGATTTCCGTGGCATGTCCGGCAAGGGTTTCGATGGCCGTGGCAACTTTGCCATGGGCCTGAAGGAGCAGATCATTTTCCCGGAAATCGCCTATGACAAGGTCGATGCCGTGCGCGGCATGGATATCGTCATTGTCACCACGGCAAAAACGGATGCGGAAGCGAAAGCCCTGCTCAAGGCCTTCGACCTGCCCTTCGTTGCAGCGACGACCGCCTAAACGACGCAACCTGATGCCCGCACTTAACCTGATTGTTGGAAAACCCCTGGCGCAAGCCGGCAGGTTCCGGAGGATTTTACAGGATGGCTAAGACTTCCGCCGTCAATCGCAATATCAATCGCGAGAAGATGGTCAAGCGTGACCGCAGCAAGCGCAGCAAGCTCAAGGCGCAGATGATGGACCGCGACGCCCCCGTTGAGGAGCGTTTCGAGGCGTCGATGAAGCTCGCCCAGTTGCCCAGAAACGGCAGCCGCACGCGGGTAAAACTGCGCTGCGAGATCACCGGCCGGTCGCGTTCGAACTATCGTAAATTCAAGCTTTGCCGCATCGCCCTGCGCGACTTGGCCAGCTCGGGACAGATCCCGGGCATGGTCAAGGCAAGCTGGTAAGGGGCCGCCATGTCGCTATCAGATCCATTGGGTGACCTGCTCACCCGAATTCGCAATGCCCAGGGCAGCCGCCACGCCTCCTGCGTGTCGCCGGCCAGCAAGCTGCGCGCCAATGTGCTCGAGGTTCTCAAGCGCGAAGGCTATATTCGTGGTTTCTCCGCCGAGCAGATCCGCCCTGGCGTGGCCCAGCTGCGTATCGAGCTGAAATACACCGAGGGCGAGCCGGTGATCAAAGAGATCCACCGGGTCTCCAAGCCTGGCCGCCGCGTCTATTCCAAGATTCAGGAATTGCCGCGCGTCTATGCCGGCCTCGGTGTCTCCATCCTGTCCACGCCGCGCGGCGTGTTGAGCGATGCGGAAGCACGCGCTGCCAATGTTGGCGGCGAAGTGCTCTGCCGCGTGTTCTGATCGGAGGGATGCAAACATGTCTCGCGTAGGCAAATATCCGGTCGATATCCCCGCTGGGGTCACCATCGCCGTGGTCGATGGTATCCTCACCGCAAAGGGCAAGCTCGGCGAACTCACTTTGCCGATCACCGACAAGGTGGAAACCACCATCGCCGACGGCAAGGTCAGCGTTAAGCCGCGCAGCAACGAGGCCCAGGCGCGCATGATGTGGGGCACCACCCGTGCCAACATCGCCAACATGATCAAAGGTGTATCCACCGGATACGCCAAGACCATGGAGATTCAGGGCACCGGTTATCGCGCATCCATCCAGGGTGCGAATCTGGTGATCAATCTCGGCTTCTCGCATGACGTGGTTTTCCCGGTTCCGGCCGGGATCAAGATCACCACCCCGCGGCCAACCGCGATCACGGTGGAAGGTGTGGATAAACGTCTGGTCGGTCAGGTCGCCGCCGAGATTCGCGGCTATCGCCCGCCCGAGCCCTATAAAGGCAAGGGCGTGCGCTACGACACCGAGACCATCCGGCGCAAGGAAGGCAAAAAGAAGTGAGCGCTCGTGTGGACCTTCGGCAGCGTCGGCGTGAGCGCCTGCGCTACCAGCTTCGCCAGAAATCCGTTGGGCGTCCGCGCCTTTCGGTGTTCCGGTCTGGCAAGAACATCTATGCCCAGGTTATCGACGACGTGGCTGGCCGTACTTTGGCCGCGGCGTCGACGCTGGATGCAAGCCTGCGCACCGAACTGCGCACCGGCGCCGATAAATCGGCGGCGAGCGCCGTCGGCAAGCTGGTCGCCGAGCGCGCACTGGCAGCGGGCGTCACCCAGGTCGTGTTCGATCGCGGGTCGTATCTCTACCATGGCCGCGTGAAAGCGCTTGCCGAAGCCGCCCGTGAGGGCGGTCTGTCCTTCTGAAGGGGATGATCTATGGCACGTGAACCCAGAGAAGGCGGCAGCGGCGGCGGCAAGCGGAATGATCGTGGCCGTGAACCGGTGCGTGAACGCGATGGCGGCGATGAACTGGTCGATAAGCTGGTCACCATCAACCGTGTGGCGAAAGTGGTGAAGGGTGGGCGCCGTTTTGCCTTCGCCGCGCTGGTGGTGGTTGGCGATCAGAAAGGCCGCGTCGGCTACGGCGCCGGCAAGGCGCGCGAAGTGCCGGAGGCCATTCGCAAGGCCACCGACCGCGCCAAGCGCACCATGATCCGGGTGCCGATGAAGGAAGGTCGCACGCTGCATCACGACAGCTACGGGCATTACGGCGCCGGCAAGGTGATTTTGCGCACTGCCGAGGCTGGCACCGGCATCATCGCCGGCGGCCCGATGCGCGCGGTGTTCGAATCGCTGGGCATTGGCGATGTGGTCGCCAAGTCGCTCGGCAGCCGCAACCCGCATAACATGGTCAAAGCCACCTTCGCGGCCCTCCAGGCCGCCGCCAGCCCGCGCAGCGTTGCCAGCCGTCGCGGCAAGAAGGTGAACGACATTTTGGGCAAGCGCGAAGCAGCGCCGGCCGCGGGAGTCAGCACCGATGTCTGAGACGCAGAAAACCGTGCGGGTGACCCAGCTTGGGTCGCCGATCGGCCGCAAGCCGGGCCAGCGCGAAACGCTGATCGGCCTCGGCCTGAACAAGATCCGCAGCACCCGCGTGTTGGAAGATACGCCGGCGGTGCGCGGCATGATCAGAAAAGTCGCGCATTTGCTGCGCGTCGATGAGAGCGTGTGAGATGACCGTTCCCCAACTGAAGATGAACGAGCTGCGCGACAATCCCGGTGCGCGGCCGAAGTTCAAGCGCCTCGGCCGCGGCATCGGCTCCGGCAAGGGCAAGACCTCCGGCAAGGGCGTGAAGGGCCAGAAGGCGCGTGAAGGCGTCTCCCTGAACGGGTTTGAAGGCGGGCAGCTGCCGATCTACCGGCGCCTGCCAAAGCGCGGCTTCAACAATATTTTCCGCGTTGAAAGCGCGCCGGTGAACCTCGACGCGCTGGAGAAAGCGATCGAGTCCGGCAAGCTGAACGCGGACGAGATCACCGAGGAAAGCCTGCGCGCGGCCGGTTTGGTGCGTGGCGGCAAGCTCGCGAAGGGTGTGCGCTTGCTTGCGAAGGGCACGATAAGCCGTGCAGTGACGATTACCGTGACCGGTGCGTCGGCGGCGGCGATCGCGGCTATCGAGGCGGCGGGTGGCAAGGTGATTACGGCGGCGAAGGCAGCAGAGTAAGGCGTTCTTTTTCTGAAGAAAAGGAACCAAAAAGACTTTTATTCCCTGAGCCGGCACGACGGCTTCAGGTCGGCCGGAGGGGCTGGGGCCGGCGCGAAGAGTAGAAGTTTTTTGGTACTTTTTTCAAAAAAAACCGCTTCCTTCGCTGCCTTTGACGACGAGGGTTGCGGTGATAACCTGGATGTTAGGTGCGAACATCACGCAGACGGCTATTTGCCTTGGCATGATGATCAGCCTCGATTTCAAGTTCGGCGAAGTTTCAATGCTGGTGATACATCTGGGCCATTAGGCAGGCCCTGGCGACTCGCTTGCAGCCATTGTGTGTTCATAATAGCTTTCGTTATCTGTTGGATAACTCTCTGTGAAACACACGTTCTGCCATGTGCTTGCCATTGGCATTCTTGCCGCGGGATGCGCGCAGGACCAGGATCGCGTGCGGGTGACCAGTATGGCCCTCACCAGTGGCAGCGCGCGGGCCACTGGCAAACGGACAGCGGTTCACACCTTCTCCCACGACGACTATATCTGGCAACTTGTCGATTTCTCGTGGGATCATCTCGATCGGGACGGTGGAATGCATGTGTGCACTTTCAACTGGTACCGCGAGGGCGTCCTGATATCGAAAACCCCGGATAAGCCATGTCCTTTTGGTCACTCGCCCTGGACGCTGGAAACGCACCGCGCGGCGGCGACCCTCGGCGCCGGTCATTTTACTGTCGAGACCGTTGTCGACGGGCAGACCATGGCTACAAGCAGGTTCGAAATTTCTCCGTAACTAGGCGCAAACGCTTCATCAGCATCGTAGGTGGATTGCTCTTGGGCAACCTACCAGACCCCGCCAGCTTGCGGCCATAACCTCGAGCTAATTATTATCTGCTGTTCTTGCGCCGTGTGCTACGATCTGTAAGGTACGTGTACATCCAAGGCCACAAGTGTGCCGCGCATCTGTGGATCTTCCTCTAACGTTTCCAAAAGGATGCGATAATCCCCTTGGTCGAGCTGTAGCCCCGTTATTTCGTTCCAAAATCGGCCATTCGCAACACCTTCGAGCCGATGCCTACGGAATTCTTGATCCAAGATCGTAGTTTCAGTATGGCCACTGACCTTAGTAATATTTAGCTTAATTGGTAGGGTTAGACTGCGGTTCGTTTCGACAAATCTACCAAATTGATCGATATGACTAACTCCCACTAATCCCTGCACGCGTCGAATCTCTTCGGGACTGCCGTTGTTTTCGCAATCGGTGCGAATATAGAAAGTGTAACCATCCCTCACAGGCACTTTCAGGATGCCTGCCGCCTTACAATCCTTTTCCCAAGCCCCAAAGGGAATAACGAGCGTAGCCGGTCGAGAAAACAGATAGATTGGTGCCGATCGACTTCTCGAAAAAATCCCGAGGATTGCGTAAAATCCCAACGTTATCCCACCAAGCAATAGGGACCTCCGTTCATTAGTCGCATTCGTTGCGGATAAATCGAATCTTTTCAATGCTTAATACCTTTCCCACCAACAGACCACATGAAATCGCCAGAGAGAACGCATAGCGAAACACATTGTTGGGCTGCAAGCGAGCATCGTAGGGTGGGTTGCTCTTCGGCAACCCACCAGACCCACCGCCCGCAGGGCGGGCTAGTCCGCGAGGACACTCCGCACATCCCCGAGTGTCACCATCAATGTCATCGGGTCGAGCGGCGAGGGCTCGAAACCAATGGCGAGATAGAGGGCTTTGGCTTCCTCGGAAATTGCGTGCACGACGATGCCGCGGATGCCGAGGCTGCTGGCGGCGTGCAGCACCCGCGCCGCGCAATCCTGGAATAGCGCCCGCCCAAGGCCACGACCCTGCCAGGAACGATCGATGGCCAGGCGTGCCAGCAAGGCAACAGGGGTCGGGTCCGGCATGTTCCGTCGGAAACGGCCAGGCGCGGCAGCGACGGTGATGCTGCCGGAGGCAACCGCATAATAGGCGACAACGCGCCTTTCCTGTGCCGCAACGAAACTGCGCGTGGCACCGGACAGCTGGTTGCCGCGGGCGCGACGCTTCAGCCAGTCGTCGAGGGAAGGCACGCCGCAATCGAACGGCGCCAGATCATGCGCGTCCGCAAGAGGTTCGGGCGCGGTGAGCTGCACGCCTATTCCCAGGGCGCCGGTGCGGTCAGGGTTCGGCGAAGCCTCTCGTTCGGCCTCGGCTTTTCGTCCAGGCGGGCGCGAAAGGCGGCGACTGCATCGGAGCCTGCGACATATAACGTGCGGTCGAGCAGCGCATCCTCGGCAGCGCGCCGGGCAGCATCGAGCACGAAGTCGGTCTTGGTTTTGCCGGTCAGCAGGGCGGCGCGATCGATCAGGCCGCGGTCGTCCGGCCTAACCCTAAGATTAAGTGTTTCCCTTCGGCTGGCCGCCTTTGCGATTGTCACGCGTGTTCCCCTAGCGAAAGCGCCGCCACCGTAACGCAGTTGTCGTTACAATGCTATCTCGGGTATCGTCTGGCAATGGTCGTGCGACGCGTCTTGGAGCGGTACGGCGTGACACGCGGCAGCACGCTGGCTATAGCCTTGCCGACTAGACCAAGGAACGCGACCAATGGCCTCCGCTGCTGAGCAGCTTGCATCGTCTTTCAATTTCGGAACGCTCTCCAAGGCGACCGAGTTGCGCAAGCGCATCTGGTTCACCCTGTTGGCGCTGATCGTCTACCGCGTCGGCACCTATATCCCGGTGCCTGGCGTGGATGCCTCGGTGATGGGCGAGATGATGCACCAGCATGGTGGCGGCTTTTTGGGCATGTTCGACATGTTCACCGGCGGCGCGCTGGGCCGGATGACCGTGTTTGCGCTGAACATCATGCCCTATATCAGCGCCAGCATCATCACCCAGCTGATGTCCACCGCCATCCCCTCGCTCGAAGCCCTGAAGAAAGAGGGCGAATCGGGCCGCAAGAAGATGAATCAGTACACCCGCTACCTCACGGTGCTGATCGCCCTGTTCCAATCCTACGGCATCGCCGTCGGCCTCGAAAGTTTCCACGGCAATAGCGGCCCGGCGGTGATCGACCCGGGCATGTTCTTCCGCGCCTCCTGCGTCGTCACCCTGGTCGGCGGCACCATGTTCCTGATGTGGCTGGGCGAGCAGATCACCGCGCGCGGCATCGGCAACGGCACCAGCCTGATCATCTTCGCCGGTATCGTCGCCAACCTGCCGCATGCGCTGGGCAGCCTGCTGGAGCTGGGCCGCACCGGCGCGCTCTCGCCGATCTTCATCGTCGCCTTCATGATCCTGGGTGCTGGCGTGATCGCCTTCATCGTGTTCATGGAACGCGCGCAGCGGCGGGTGAATATCCAGTATCCCAAGCGCCAGGTCGGCAGCCGCATGTTCGGTGGCGATAGCACCCATATGCCGCTGAAAATCAACACCGCAGGCGTGATCCCGCCGATCTTTGCCAGCTCCATCCTGCTGGTGCCGGTCACTATTGCCGGCTTCTCCGCCAATGCCACGGCACCCGCCTGGATGCCGCCTTTCATCGCCCAGTTCTTCTCCAGCATCGCCGCCCAGCTGGCCCAGGGCCAGCCACTCTATATGGTCACCTACGCGGTGATGATCATCTTCTTCTCGTATTTCTACACCGCCATCGTGTTCAACCCCGAGGAGACGGCCGATAATCTGAAGAAATATGGCGGCTTCATTCCCGGCATCCGGCCCGGCACCAACACCGCCACCTATTTCGACCACATCCTCACCCGCCTCACCACGCTTGGCGCTTTCTACCTGGTCGCGGTGTGCCTGCTGCCGCAGATTCTCATCACCAAATACAGCTTGCCGTTTTATTTCGGTGGCACCAGCCTGATGATCATCGTTTCGGTCACCATGGACACGATCACCCAGATGCAATCTCATCTGATTGCGCATCAGTATGAAGGTCTGATCCGCAAGAACCGGGTGAAAGGGAGAGCGCGTTGAATCTGATATTGCTGGGGCCACCTGGCGCGGGCAAAGGCACACAGGCCAAGCGGCTGCAGCAGCGTGAGGGTATCGCACAGGTCTCGACAGGGGACATGCTGCGCGCGGAAGTCGCCGCCAAATCGGCCATCGGCAACCGGGCGAAGGCGATCATGGATTCGGGCGCCCTGGTGCCGGACGAACTGATCATCTCCATGCTCGCCGAACGGGTGCGCCAGCCGGATTGCGCCGCCGGCTTTATCCTGGATGGCTTCCCGCGCACCGTGCCGCAGGCCGAAGCGCTGGACGAGATGCTGGCCTCCATGGACATCGCACTGGATGCCGTTATCGAGCTGAGAGTCGATGACGCGACACTGGTGGAGCGAATCGCCGGCCGGTTCACCTGCGCCAAATGCGGCGCCGGCTATCACGACAGTTTCAGCCCCACCCGCGCCGAGGGCATCTGCGACATGTGCGGCAGCCATGATTTCCTGCGCCGCGCGGACGATAAGCGGGAGACCGTTGCCGCCCGCCTGCAGGCCTATCACACGCAAACGGCGCCCATTCTGCCGCATTACCAATCCCATGGCCGCCTGCATGTTGTCGACGGCCTGGCGGAAATCGATGTGGTGACGGAGCAGATCGAAGCCGTGCTCGCGGGCCTGCCAAGAAAGGCCAGGATCACGGCAAGTTGATCGAACTGCGTTGACTTCATGGCGGGGCAGGCTATAAGTCCACCCCCTCAGGCGGCGCCCCCCGGGACGCGCGCCGTCGATGCATTTCGGTGTATGTAACCAGCCCTTTCGGGGCGTAGATCGCGTGGTGCCCGCTCGGTGCCGCGCCAAGGAGTGACGGGCGTGGCGCGTATTGCCGGCGTAAATATTCCGACCAACAAGCGGGTCACCATCAGCTTGCGCTACATCTTCGGCATCGGCCCACAGAAGGCGCAAGACATCTGCACCAAGCTGAACATCCCCGATGACCGCCGGGTTAACCAGCTCTCCGATGACGAGATCCTCAAGATCCGCGAACTGATCGACCGTGACTACCGCGTCGAGGGCGATCTGCGTCGTGAACTTGCGATGAACATCAAGCGCCTGATGGATCTTGGCTGCTATCGCGGCCTGCGCCATCGCCGCGGGTTGCCGGTGCGTGGCCAGCGCACCCACACCAATGCGCGCACCCGCAAGGGCAAGGCCGTGGCCATCGCCGGCAAGAAGAAGGTGACCAAGTAAATGGCCAAGCCAGCCACCGCCACGCGCACCAAGCGCAAGGAACGCAAGAACATCATTTCGGGCGTCGCCCATGTGATGGCCTCGTTCAACAACACCATGATCACCATTACCGATGCGCAGGGCAATGCCATCGCCTGGTCGTCCAGCGGCAGTCAGGGTTTTAAGGGCAGCCGGAAATCCACGCCCTATGCCGCGCAGGTCGCGGCCGAGGACGCTGGCAAGAAGGCGCGCGAGCACGGCATGGAGACGCTGGAAATCGAAGTCAGCGGCCCTGGTTCGGGCCGCGAGAGCGCCCTGCGCGCCCTGCAGGCGGTCGGTTTCTCGATCACCGCCATCCGCGACATGACGCCGATCCCCCATAACGGCTGCCGCCCCCGCAAGCGCCGGCGCGTCTAGCGACGCGCGGCCGTCAGCTATCAGCCTTCAGTCGTCAGAAGGCCGATTGGCCCTGGCGGCTTCTGTTCTGATGACTGGCAGCTGAAAGGCTGACAGCTTACCTGAAAGGTACAAGAGTGGTTATCCAGAGGAACTGGCAGTCGCTGATCAAGCCGGAGAAGCTGGAAGTCGAGCCAGGCACCGATCCGCATCGCATCGCGACCGTTGTCGCCGAGCCGCTGGAGCGCGGCTTCGGCATGACGCTGGGCAATGCGATCCGCCGCATCCTGCTCAGCTCGCTTCAAGGCGCGGCGGTGACAGCGCTGCAGATCGATGGCGTGCTGCACGAGTTCAGCTCGGTTGCCGGCGTGCGTGAAGACGTCACCGACATCGTGCTGAACATCAAGCAGCTTGCTTTGCGCATGCATGGCGAAGGCCCAAAGCGCATGTCGCTGACCGCAACCGGTCCTGGCGAAGTGCGTGCCGGCCAGATTCAGGCCGGCCACGATATCGACATCATGAATCCTGATCTGGTGATCTGCACCCTTGATGAGGGCGCGAAGCTCGGCATGGAGTTCACGGTGCAGCTCGGCCGCGGCTATGTTGCCGCCGCCGCCAACCGCCCGGAAGATGCGCCGATCGGCCTGATCCCCGTCGATGCCATCTATTCGCCGGTGCGCCGGGTCTCCTACAAGGTGGAACCAACCCGCGTCGGCCAGGTGACGGATTACGACAAGCTGCTGCTGACGGTGGAAACCAACGGCGCTGTCGGCCCCGAGGACGCAGTGGCCTTGGCCGCCCGCATCCTCCAGGACCAGCTGAAATTGTTCATCAATTTCGATGAGCCGCAGGCCGCCCGGATCGAAGAGCAGCAGGACGACCTGCCGTTCAACCGCAATTTGCTCCGCAAGGTGGACGAGCTCGAACTCTCCGTTCGCTCCGCCAACTGCCTGAAGAACGACAACATCGTCTATATTGGCGATCTGGTGCAGAAGACCGAGCAGGAAATGCTGCGCACCCCGAATTTCGGCCGCAAATCCCTGAACGAGATCAAGGAAGTGCTGACGAATATGGGGCTGGCGCTGGGCATGAACGTGTCTGGCTGGCCGCCGGAGAATATCGAGGAACTGGCGAAGAGGCTCGACGAGCCGTTCTAGAAAGCAAGATTGGGGGAGCAGTGCCTGCCCCCCAAACCCCCGGGCATTCCTGGGCGGTCATTAAACGGAGTTTGTTATGCGTCACGGGGTAGCTGGTCGGAAACTCGGGGTCACATCGACCCATCGCCTTGCCATGTTCCGCAACATGGCGGTGGCCCTGATCAAGCATGAGCAGATCACCACCACCCTGCCAAAGGCGAAGGAATTGCGCCCGGTGGCCGAGCGGCTGATCACCCTTGGCAAGCGCGGCGGCCTGCACGCCCGCCGCCAGGCCTATGCCCAGCTGCGTGACGACGTGATCGTCAAGAAGCTGTTCGAGACCTTGGCCGATCGCTACAAATCCCGCAGCGGCGGCTATACCCGCGTGCTGAAAGCCGGCATGCGCTACGGTGACGCGGCGGACATGGCGGTGATCGAGCTGATCGACCGTGATCTGAACGCCAAAGGCCAGGATAGCGGCCCGCGCGCCGAACTCCCGGAAGCCGACGCGGAGTAGCCCTGCGCAATCCGGAAAAACAAAAAGGCCAGGGCATGAACCCTGGCCTTTTTTGTCTCAGCCACCACCCCAAAACGCCTCTCCCGCGTGCGGGAGAGGACGTGGTGGGACAATGAGGGTGCCGACGCCGCCTTTGTTTGGGGCGGCATCTTTGTCGGCGTGCCGACGCACTTATGTGCCGACGATGCCTAAGCCAGCTTACTTCGGCGCGTCGGCCGGCGGTGCCGCTGCGTCGGGGGCAGGGGCATCGGTCTTCTTCGGCTTCGCCTTGTGCTTCGTCACCTTCTTGGGTGCCGGCGCATGCGCCTCTTTCTTGGCGGCCTCAGGGGTGGTCGGTGCGACGAAGGGCTTGTTGTCCTTGGCGGCGGCCAGGCTGGCGTCGTTCAGGTCCTCGACGGCCTTGTCGCCGGCTGCGGTCGGGGCCAGCTTGCCTTCGCCCTTCGTGGCCTTCTTGTGCATGACATGCTTTTTCACCGGCTTGGCCGGCGCGGCGGCATCAGGTGCGGCTGGTGCAGGGGCCGCTTCAGGCGCCGGCGCTGGTTCAGGCGCAGGTGCTGGGGCGGGTGCCGGGGCAGCGGAAGGCGCCGGGGCGGGCGTGGGGGCCTGGGCAACGGCGCCAAGGCTCCAGGCGCTGGTGGCCAGCGCCAGGAAGGTTGCTCCGAAAAGATTTATCTTACGCACGCTCGACACTCCTCTGATGGTTGCTCGCACAGACGCGGATCAACCGGTCTGTGTGCATAACGAGACTTACGTGGAGAAGTCGCATCATGAAGACAAGCAGTTGCACGCTGCGCTGCATTATTGTCGCAGCCTGTGGCGAAACTGATGCAGGGTTTTTGCGATGAGTGACCCAGGAACCCCATCCTTGTTTGCCGACCCTGTGCAGCCGGCGCCGAAAGCCACGTCGCGGCCGCTGGCCGACCGCCTGCGCCCAGCCACGCTGAACGAGGTGATCGGCCAGGACCATCTCGTCGGCGAGAGCGGCACGCTCTCGCGCATGCTGGCCCGACAGCAGCTTTCCAGCTTGATCCTGTGGGGACCACCAGGCGTCGGCAAAACCACCATCGCCCGGCTGCTTGCGGCTGCCGCCGGCCTGGCCTTTGTCCAGCTATCCGCGGTGTTTTCCGGGGTTGCCGACCTCAAGCGGGTTTTTGACGAGGCCAGCAAGCGCCGCCGGGCAGGGCAGGTGACGCTGCTATTTGTCGACGAGATCCATCGTTTCAATCGCGCCCAGCAGGACGGTTTCCTGCCGGTGGTGGAAGACGGCACCGTCATCCTGGTCGGCGCCACCACGGAAAACCCCTCTTTCGCCTTGAACGGCGCGCTGCTTTCCCGTTGCCAGGTGCTGGTACTGCGCCGCCTGGACGACGCGGCGATGCAGGCCATTCTCACCCGCGCCGAAACCTCGATTGGCCGCACCCTGCCGCTCACCCAGGAAGGCAGGGCGGCGCTGCGGGCGATGGCCGATGGCGATGGCCGCTATTTGCTGAACATGGCCGAGCAGGTCGCCAGCCTGCCGGACAATCAGGCGCCCTTGGATGCGGAAGCGCTCGCCGATCTGCTCGCCCGCCGCGCCGCCCTCTACGATCGCGACCGGGAAGAGCACTACAACCTCATTTCCGCCTTGCATAAATCCCTGCGCGGCTCGGATGCCGATGCGGCGCTCTACTGGTTCGCCCGCATGCTCGCCGGCGGCGAGGACCCGCGCTACATCGCCCGCCGCCTGGTGCGTTTTGCCTCCGAGGATGTGGGGCTGGCCGATCCGCAGGCGCTGCCGTTCACCCTGGCCGCCTGGGACTCTTACGAACGTCTCGGCAGCCCCGAAGGCGACCTCGCTCTGGCCCAGGCCGTGCTCTATCTTGGCACCGCGCCGAAATCGAACGCGGCCTATATGGCGTTCAAGGCCGCCACCCGTGCGGCCAAGGACACCGGCAGCCTGATGCCGCCGGCCCATATCCTGAACGCGCCGACGAAACTGATGAAGTCGCTCGGCTATGGCAGCGGCTACGCCTACGACCACGAGGCCGAAGATGCGTTTTCCGGCCAGAATTATTTCCCCGACGGCATCGCCCGCTTCGCGTTCTACCGCCCCGTCGACCGCGGCTTCGAACGCGAAATAGCCAAGCGCCTGGCCCACTGGTCCCGCCTCCGCCGGGAACGAGACGAGACATAGGTTTCGGGTCTATAGTGTAGATGAAACCGCAGATGAACGCGGATGAACGCAGATGCATCTCGTGGGTTGAAACGCCGTGGCCGCCATTGGGCCGCAAAGCTGCCCGGCCAAACCTGTATCTGCGGGCATCCGCGTTTATCCGCGGTGCCAATCCTTTGAGATCTGGAACCGACATATTGACCGCCTACGCTCGGCCCGTAACCGAAGACGAAGCCGAAATCCGGCTCGATCGCTGGTTCAAGCGGCATTTCCCCATCCTCACCCAGGGCATGATCCAAAAGCTGTGCCGGACCGGGCAGATCCGGGTCGATGGCAAACGGGTGGACGCCGCCACCCGGCTGCAACCCGGCCAATCCGTGCGCGTCCCGCCAATCCCCGATGGCCCAGCGCCGCCGCCGCCGCCAGCGCCGCTCGACCCGGCTACGTTGCGCGAGCTGGAGGGCATGGTCGTCTATATGGATGACTGCCTGATCGCGGTGAACAAGCCGCATGGCCTGCCGGTGCAAGGCGGCCCGGGAATCGTCCGCCATCTGGACGGCATGATGGATGGGTTCCGCCAGGGCGCCAGCGACAAGCCGCGCCTGGTGCACCGAATCGACATGGACACCTCCGGCCTGCTGCTGTTTGCCCGCACACCCGGCATGGCGGCGAAGATGGCGGCTGCGTTCCGCGGCCGCGACGTGCAGAAAACCTACTGGGCCGTCGTCGCCGGCCGCCCCGCGCGGCAGGAGGGCAGGATCGAAATCCCGCTGGTCAAATTCGGCGGCCTGCGCGGCGGCGAACGTGTGGCCGCCGCGGAAAAGGGCGAAGAGGGCGCCACCTTCGCGGTGACTGAATTCCGCGTGCTCGATGCCGCCTCGCGCAAGCTCGCCTGGCTCGAACTCTCGCCGCTCACCGGCCGCACCCACCAGTTGCGCGTGCATTGTGCCGCCATGAGCACCCCGATTCTCGGGGACCGCATGTATGGCGGCGAGACCGCCCGCGTCGAAGGCTTCCCCGAAAAGCTCCATCTGCACGCCCGCCGCCTGGTGTTCCCCCACCCCCAGGGCGGCACGCTGGAGCTGGAGGCCGACCTGCCCGGCCATATGCGGGAAACGTTCAAAGCGATGGGATTCCAGGCACCGCAGGCTGCTGCCCCGGTTAGAAAGTGATGACCTGCCGTCACGTTAGGGCCCGTTCGACATTAAGCGAATCAGGTTACGGGGTCGAACGGGCGCCTCGCGCCTTTGTTTGAAGCGGCATCTTTGTCGGCGTGCCGACGCACTTATGTGCCGACGATGCCTTACGTGACTGGCAGGCCCATTTCGTGAAAACAGCCTTTCGGCTAATACCCCGCCCATGAATGCCACCTATCGCCGCAAACGCCCTTTCCGCACCTTGCTGCTGGCCGCTGGTGCCATCGTGGTGGTTGGCGTGGCCGGAGCCATTGTTCTGGCGTCCGCGCTCGATCCCAACAAGCTGCGTGACGAATTGCAGGATGCCGTCCTGCGCGCCACCGGCCGTGACCTGACGGTCGCCGGCGGGGTGCATCTGCGCTTCGGCTTGTCGCCGCAGGTGGAGGTGGACGACGTCTCCCTCTCCAATGTCGGTGGCGGCTCGCGGCCGCAGATGATTCATGCCGCCGCCATGCGTGCCGAATTGGCGCTGCTGCCGCTGCTCAATGGCGACGCGGTGATTTCCGCGCTGACCGTCGACCAGCCGGACATTATCCTGGAACACGGCACCGATGGCGCGCCGAACTGGCAGTTTTCACCGGGACACACGGCGCTCTACCAGAACCACGCCGGTTCCGGCGGTGGCGGCGGCCATGGTGGCAGCCATCATATCGAGATACACAGCATCGTCTTCACCGGCGGCAAGATCACCTGGCAGCCGGTGCAGGGCCAGGCGCTGGTGTTCGGGATCGATCACCTCACCCTGTCGGCCGAAAATACCGATGCGCCGATGAACCTGTCTTTCGATGGTGCCTACCAGGGTGCCGCCGGCCCGGTGGCGTTCACGCTGACCGGCAATTCGGGCTCGTTCCAACGGCTGCAAGGTGGCCCGGTCAGTGCCCTGGCCGGCGCCTGGCCGCTGAACCTGCAGGCGAAAATGCAGGGGGCCGAGCTGAGCATTACCGGCGGCATCGGTCATCCTGACCAGCTCCGCAGCTACCAGTTCCGCGCCATCGGCCACGCCGCCGATCTGAGCGCGTTCAACGTCTTCCTGCCAAAGCCCTATCTGCCGCCGCTGGCCGAGGTGAACCTGAACGCATTGCTCTCGGACGGACCACAGGGCGAGCTGCGCAGCTCCCAGCTCTCCATCCATGCCGGGCAATCCGATCTCGGCCAGATCGTGCCCGGGCTGACGGTGAAGCAGGCGCTGTTCTCCGCACCGGGCCCCGGACAATTGGCGCAGATGAGCGTCGACGGCGTCTATGCCGGGCAGCCCTTGCAGGTGGCGGCCGCGGTGATGCAACCCGATATCCTTGCCGCCGGTGCGCCCGTTCAGCTGACGTTCAGCGCCCAGGCGGCAGGTGGCACATTCTCCGCGCACGGCACCTTGCCCCCGGGATTGGACGCGTCCGGGCTGGATGTTCAGGTGCAGGGCAAGGCACCTGACCTGTCCTCGCTATCGCCACTGATCGGCCACACTCTGCCCGCCGCGCATGATGTCAACCTCTCGGCGGAAATCGGCGATGCGGGGGTGAAGTTGCGCGGAATTGCGGTGCGCAATCTGATGGTGGAGTCCTCGTTGGGCGATGTCGCCGGCGAGCTGACCGTCAATTGGTCGCCGCGCCATGCGGTGGCAGGGTCGTTGACCGCGCGCATGCTCGATCTGGACGGCATCGCCAATGGCAATCCGGGTCAGTTGCTGCCATCGGTGTGGCCACCGCCATCCGATGCGGCACCGCCCCCACAGATGCCCAGCCCGACATCGCCGCCGGTTCCGCCCGCCACCGCGACGTTGCCGCTGCCGGGCGGCGCCTTGCCCTTGGCGTTCTTGCGCGCCAACGATGCCGATCTGTCGGTGGCCATTGGCGATCTGACCTATGGCGGCCAGCATTACCATGATCTCGCTGCCCATCTGCAACTCGCCGACGGCAAGCTGACGCTCAACCCGTTCCGCGCCCAGGCGCCGGAAGGGGCGATTATCGGCGGCGCCTCGATCGATGCCAGCGCCGAGCAGCCCCCGGTGGCGATCACCCTGCGCTCCCCCTCGATATCGGCGGGCGCGGTGGCATCGGCCTTCGGCTTCCCCAACGGTGCCAGCGGCACCATGCAGGTGGACGCCGAGTTGAGCGGTGTGGGCCAAACCTCTGCCGCCCTGCAAGCCAGCCTGAATGGCCATGTCGGCCTGGCAATGGTCAACGGCCAGGTGAGCGACGCGCTGGTTCAGGCGCTGATCGGCGCGGCGCTGGAAACCGCCGGGGTGCCCCCGGTCGGCGACGGCAACAGCCAGGTCAGATGCTTCGCCATGCGGATGGATTTTGCTAATGGTATCGGCACCTTGCGCAGCCTGGGCGCCGATACCTCCCGCCTGTCGCTGAGTGGTGACGGCACGGTGGACCTCAACGCCGGCAGGGTGGATTTGCATCTTCGCCCGGAGATTCACCTTGGGCCCACCCAGGTTTCCGCCCCGGTCTCGCTGCAGGGGCCGTTCAACGGGTTGAAAGCCGCACTCGATCCGGTGATGGGCCATGGCCGGGTTGGGCTGGAGATTGGTGGCGCTGGCGGCGGCTCGGGCTGTATCGACAAGCTGGCCATCGCCCGCAACGGCCTTGGCGGCCCGATCCCCGCGGAAGCGCCGCCGGCCGACCCTGGTTTCAATTTCAAGATCAAGAAGCCGAAGGATCTGCTGAAGGGCCTGTTCCACTAGAGCATGATCCGGCACTATGCGGTCAGCTGCCGGATGAACATGCTCGCCAAAACAAAGGACTAGAGCATGATCCGGCACTATGCGGTCAGCTGCCGGATGAACATGCTCGCCAAAACAA
>Ga0116229_10000918_pt1 | contig 43654 bp, 40 predicted proteins | sample S1TSphgellanicum_3_FD_87313 | JGI IMG/M metagenome (GOLD analysis project Ga0116229, IMG submission 87313) | Host-associated microbial communities from peat moss isolated from Minnesota, USA - S1T2_Fc - Sphagnum magellanicum MG | ecosystem: Host-associated > Plants > Peat moss > Unclassified...
AAAAATGGCCAAATTTTCGAAACCAAACAATTGAAAAAAAAAAAAAAAGGAAAAAAAAAAAAAAAAATTGGTATTTATAGAAATTGTTAAAAAAATTTTAAAATTTTTTTTAAAAAAAAAAGCATTTTTTTTTTATATTTTTTTTTTTTAGTTTTTTTTTTAACTAGTGTTTTTTTTTCTTTTCATTTTTTTTTTTTTTTCAATTGTTTGGTTTCGAAAATTTGGCCATTTTTCCAGAAGAATTAACATTTTTTTTTGAGGATTTTGCACTAGAAAAACGAGAATTTCCAATTTTTTCCAATTTGTTTTTAGTCAAGTGGCGAAAATTCGCCAAAATGTTTTTTGTGCTAGCTAGAGCTTAGGTCTAGATGTGACCATTTCGATTTTTGGGGTGGAAAATGGCGAAAAAAAAACTTCAAAACCATGAATTTTTCGTGTTTTAAAAAAAAGTTTCCAGAAAAAAATCGCCAAAATAAAAAACACTGGATTCGCCACTTTGGCGACATCATAAAATTGAAAGTTTTTCTTGGAAATTAATTAAGCAAGCTAGTTTTCTAGTTAAGCTTGAACAGTACAAATTTGTTAGGGTTTAGGGTTTTGTGAGGCTTGTCCCTTTCTGTCTTTCTTGCCTTGTTGCCTGCATGTGGTTCTTTCCTTTCGGTATTTGGGAAGAGATCTAAAGCCCCTTTTTTGGCTCACGGGGAGCGATGAGGATCTTGGGTTTTCACTAGCAAGAAGGGTTTGCATGCTGAAGATTTTTTTGCAGGCTTCAGGGCTGCTGCTGCTGCTGCATCAGACGTATCAAGAAGTTTCGGATCTTGTGTTGAAAGAAAGACTCAGAATTGAAGAGCATAGGAGGCGGAGGAGGAGGCGGAGGAACAGGAAAGAGAACAGGTGGAGAGAATGAGAGGGGCGAGTCATCTCACGCCTGTATGGCGCTCTTTACATCGTCATCGGATGACATTGAATGCTGGATTGAGTAGCTGCTCATCACGACCACTTCAGGAAGGTCTGAATGTGGGTTGGAGAACAGAAGAAGATGATGATGATGCCAGAGATTTGCATGCCGTTGCTTTCTGGAGACAGATTCACATGGGTAGACAGGAGGAGAGTCGATATGTAGCTTCTGAGTCCAAGATTAGTGTTGCAATATTGCCCACACATAGCACTTGCCTGAATTGCTCTCCAAAGAATGTGGCTCGTATCTCAACTTCCGCTGGATCTTCCCTTTCAAATGCAGCAACTCTTCAAGGTGTGTTTCTTGTCGGAATCTGCTGTCCTTTCTCTTTTTTCTATTTCAAGGGATCAGTTTCCAGACACTCCTAGAGAGTTTGAATTAGGGTTTGAGAACTTCTGGCATTGAGGATACACAACAGATAACTCTCTGAACAAGTGAGGAGCAAAAGAATTGTCACTGTGAAGTTTATGCCACAGGGTATGGCATAGCATAGCACAGGTAGTTTTGATTGGAGATTCTCAGGTTTATGGCTTAAGGTTCTTGTGTATTAGAAGGTATATATGTCCTCAGACCATTTTCTGATCATATTTGCATTGAGTTTCTCTCCATAGAAATTTTTTGTGCAATGTCAAATATCTTTGTCTGTGGTGTGACCTTATCTATTCTTGACAAATGTGCAAGGGCAGAACCGAAGCTTGAAACCAGACCTGAATATGAGGTAATTACATGGATATGGGTGTTATCTTGGTTATATGTGCTTGCTTAAAGATATATCTTTTGCAGCAACAGAAGAAGCCTTTTTGATGTATCATGAGTAAAGAACTTGAATACATGCTGAGGTTTTGGTGTGTTGCTACATGGACTTGCAAGGGTAGTGCTCATATGTTGTGGTCTTCTTCCCTTGTTGGTGATTCTGAATTCTAAGAAAACAAGGGTTTGAGCCTGCAGCCAACTGAGAGAAAGTCACCTTCGAGGGTAATGAAACCACGGTCTTTGAGCTTGGACCCCACATCAAAGTTTCGAGTGCAGGACCCAAGTCCAACAGGGTTTGGAGGTGCCATGCTTAAACTGTTGGGATATTACAGCAAGCAGAGCCAGCTCATTCGGGGTGCCAACACTCTCTATTCCAGAATCAGTATGCAAGTAGATAAGCCTGAGCTCTATGCAAGTGAGTCAGTCATAACTAATACTACCCTTATTCACCTTCACATGTGCAGGCTCTCCCATTCTCTTCTCTGTGCAAATACCTGACACTTGGGTTTTGTGTTGATGGCCAGATTTTATTCTGGAGCAGAATTTCAGAACCACACATGCAATGCTTGTTCTCTATTTGTGGTTATGCCTATGTCGGGTACGAGCAGAGGGCAAGGATGGTGCAGCTGTGGGACAATCACTATATGATGCATTCAACCATGATCTTGAGAAACGGATCATTGCTACAGGGGTAGGCCTCTTTTGGCCCTCTGAGCATTGTCCATGGAATATTGTTGCTCTTTGTGTTTTCACTTTATTCTTGTTGGCATCTCAACTTGATTGAACATGGATATGTGTGCAATGTAGAGGAGGGAAGGCCCTAAGTTCAGTAACTTTTTTGGAATACAGTTGAAGGTGCTGTTGTCAAAGTGGATGAAGGAGCTTGAAAAGAACTTTTATGGTGCTGTGACAGCATATGATGCTGCAATGAAACCTGATGCTGCTCAGGATGAGCTCAGTCGAGCACTTTGGCGGTACATGCCTAACATTTTTGTTTACTCTCAAGTAGCAATTATGATCACATGACTGACTAAGTTCTCACTTACCTTTAGAGAGATTCCCAGGAGATTGAGTGGAATTGATAGTTCCCATCAGAGATGATTGCAGGCACATGTAATGATAAGCTGTGAATGTACATTGTGATACCCAGTGAGTTTTTGGTTGGTTCGTGAATGATGGCAGAAATGTATTTGCAGAGGATGATTCACTTATGCCGACAGGGCCAACTGCTGCACCAGTCCATGTCAGCTCTCAATCCTTTCCCCTGTCTCATTGGTCATTTTGTCATGTTGGGAGATTGACTCCAGAAAGTATGTGCTGGTTGTACTCAGATGCTGCAGTTGGGACAGTCCTTTGTAGAATAGAATGGTGATGGTTCCTGTCACTTTGGAACTGATGTTACTATGGTGAATCTCTCACAGGCTTTGGCAAGATATGTGCGCAGAGAAATGGCCTGTCTTTCCTTGACTGGTAAGTTGGCCATGATGCAATTAGGTCTATGAAGCATTCTGGTTGCATTTTGATCTATCCTGGTTATAGATGGACATGTTCACAGGTCTATTCATCATCAATGACATCATCTTTGATTGAGTCAACTAGTCTTGATTATTGTGGGTGCCCTGTTGGCAGATTCAGAGTCTTTTATGGAGGGGAATTTGCTCTTCTCAAGTGATTTTGAACCTATAGCTGAGTAATATCAGCTCATTATTAGTCCATTTCTCCAGCATGAACTTTGCACAAGATGAGGTACAGAAAGTGTAAGGTTTTAACAGTGAACTTTGAAGCCTCCAATACTTAGTTTAGAAAAAGAGGTTGTGTATTGCTACCTCTGTCATGCCAATTTTTACCTTTCCTTGTGTTCAGTTCTGTCTAGGGATGACATTCATTGGGGACAATTTTGAGTAGATTCTAGCATTGGTGACATTTTAAACAAGGTTACATTCACAACTGCACACACAGTGGGAGTGATCTGTCTGTAACTAAGCCAACTAATAGTAGCTATTTTATAGGGGACAATCTTTTAGATGGTGTCGTGTGTCATTGTCACATTATTTCAGATCAATTCTGTTCTGAAATTTGAACACATGAAATTTGAATCATTGACCAAAGGACCAGTTACGCTGTGGAACAGGCCCTGGCAGAATGATAGCTCGCTCACCATGTTCTTGGGTAGGGCCCGTTCCATAGTACAGAACATTTTGTATTCCATAACATAAACAAAATTACACAGGAATGAAATAGATGTGAGATGCACAACAATGGAGTAAATCTTTTGAAATTAAGTGGAATAAAAAAATCATTGAGAGAGGAATTTCCCATTCTTACCAAATTTTTTGTCTCCTGACAAAAAATTTTGGTGGGTAATGGGTGTGAGAAAGCTTGCTTGCCTGCTGAGTTTGAAATTTGAGCTTTGAGAAAACTTGGCATCCAAGCCCCACTTAAGTTAGTGATTTGCTACTTGGACTGCTGCTTCTTGGTCCTGTTTCTGCAACCCTTTACCCCTGTTTCCACAACTGTCATGAATAGACTTGCTGTTGGCAATGTGATCCTGCTGGACTTGATGGCAGCTGCACTCACTCTTGCTGGACCTCTGACAATTCTTTGATGAGTTTGTGAAGCAGGAGTTACTTGAAGAGGTGCATCTGGTTGAGACCCTTGTGTGCTCTTTCAGTCCATCTATGCTTTGCATAAACAAAGGTTTACTGTTGCAAAAATGTTGGATCTGAAAATCTTCTCTGAGGATTTGGCATTTGTTTCTCTACCATTATTGCACCTCCTGTCCTTGACTGGATTTCTTATTACCTGCTTGAAATCTGAATGAAGTTAATGGCATTTTTTCCAACAATTCATAATACCTACATGACAACTTTGGACACCAATGAGGACATCCCCATGAGAATCACTTGTCCTGTGTGCTGGGAAGCTTTTGAGTGCACAGCTTTCATAATAAGGGGGATGTTGTGAAATTAGCACCAACTTTCGTTGCAGGTGAGAATTTGGGCACAGATGCTGAGACAGAAACTGGTACATATCTTCACAGGTGTAGTGTTCATGCTTCCCTGGCCACTCTTCTGGTGGGTTTTGCAACTTCAGCTATTTTTTGCAGTTTGCGTCCATGAACATGTGCAACAATTTTACTCTTGCTATTGATAAGTTTTGCTTTCCTGTAACCATCTTCAGCTCAAGTAGGACTCACCACTTCAGAGAGCTGGCTCTGTTTGTTGCAACTTTTTTTGATGTTGATGCATAATTGCAATGGAGGAACACTGAATGAGGTTTTTTGGTCAATGTGAGATTGCTTTGTTTGTCATAGTTGGATTGTCACTGAGGTATCATGCCAAGAGTAGTATCTAAAACAACTGATTTCTGTAATGCAGCATGTGAAAAGTACATCACAGCTTTTATAATAGTTGGAAATGGGTTGCACATGATTGGGTTGGGGCTTGGTGTATTGAACAACAATGCTCTTCTAAGGGTGATATGTAGGGAGGTAGAAAAGAGGTAATAATCACCTGAAAGTCATTTCAAAGCTTGTGCTATTTTTGGAATCTCAGACACAAAATCATGGTCAGCCTCAAATCTGGAGTTTTCTTTTACAAACTAGTCAGAAAATGCCCTTCATTTTGGGGGAGTCTTACCTCCAGCTAGACATGCGCTCACAGTGTGCAGGGAACTACTCAAGGGGCCATTTTACTATGAATCTCAATGATGGTGGCTGCAGTTTGCTTTTGGCGCAACTCACTGGTTGGTGCTGTTGGAGTGCAAGTTTATGTGCTGGAGATGGTATGTAGAACTCCATCTAAGGTTTACTCATTTGCACACTGGGACAGCTGCACATGGGACAAAGAGACTGAAATGGGATTTTAGCACATGAGTTTGCTGTCCATGTAGTGTTCATTTGTTTGTTTGTTTTAAGTGAAATTCATCATTTTGCAAGTTTTGCAGACATTGTAGGCAGAAAATATGGCACCAAGAAACCACCATATAACTGCAGCAAGTCCTACATTGGTTCTCTTGCCTTCGCATCTGCCTCACTTGTGTACATGGGGTAAGGCAATAGAACACCAACAAATTTCTTGGCTTTGATGCCATTGTAACTATGGCTGTTAGAAGAACTATGCCACGTTATTGCTCCCTTATTGAAAAAGGAAACAAGAACTGAATCCGATGCTCTTTAATATGTTGGTGAATCTCATGCTTGCTTGCAGATTTGATTGGAACTCTTCCCACATCTTCACTTGCACACTCTTTGATGAAACCCAATAGCTGGTGGATGCCTTAAAATGGTGAAGTCCATGACAAGGTTCTTGAGTACCAAGGTCTTCTTGTTGAGGATTTCATCGCAGCAGGACATCAAACTATGGATACTCTCTGAAAAGAATGAATACCATAACTGAGATCAGAGTTCATACTTCAATCTCAAGAGATCCAGGAAGGCAGTGCATCTCTTGCCTTCATCGCTCCCTCACTTGCAACTATTTTGATCTTGCTTTTTCAATCCACCGTCCAGCACTTCCCACCCAAGTTTGTGCTTTGCACAAAAACATTTGGCAACAAGATCTCCCTCATACCTTGAGATGCACTAAACCCCAACATCATGGGCAAAACCTCAACCTGATATTCAATGTTCATCATATGCACTAGATATATGAATCAACAAACAGATCACTGCTGTCAAGCATAAATGATCATCATTGAACTGAACATTGGATTGCAGGATGGAACCATATTTGTGCAATGATCCTCACACACTGATAAATTCATAATTTACAGGTCCTACCTCCCATGTACAGTCTTCAGTATGGATGCTTGAAGATTCGATGCTTTCAGTTTGTCTTGTGCTGGAGATTCCAGTGGGGACCAAACAATTCTCAACTCTACCATTTTTCCACAGCCCATGCCCAGCTCCCAAGGCTTTACATTACACTTGAAAGACTAAAAGACTAAAAAACCTCCAATGATTTTTTCAGTGTAATCAGAGGGCACCTTACATAGCATAATTTTTCCTCTGCTGTTAGTGGGGTGTTTCAAAAATTGGAATGCCTACTGGAAAAATGGAATGCTTGCTCCAGTGGCCATGTGATCCTTTTAAAATGCCCTAGTTTCTTCTGTTTTCTTCCAGGCGAGACTTGGTGGGTATCAAGGGAAAAATAGACATAATTCTTTACACTTGGTAAAGCCCTTGGCTCCGCCTTTGAGTAGGCCCTTATTCCTACACATAATTTCATTCCAAATACCATTTCCTTTCATCTCAGTTTTTGAAACACCACATAAGGTGTAAGACAAAAAGTAGGTTGTATAGCCACACTTACATACAACCTTAGCCGTGATTCCATCAAGCAAACATTCAGTAGTAATCATCATTGAATAACATTGCATCTTTGTTCAGTATCATTGTAACATCATGGTTACATTGACATATAGTTGGATTTGTCATATACGGGTGGAAGCCTGTCTAACAAATCTTTGATTTAATCCAACAAAACACACAAAATAGCACTAATAGGTTAATGTTTGGTACAAGCAGTTCATGTACTGATTTTTTTGGTTTGTAGCAAAGAGAACACATGAAGTAGTAACAATTGCCATTTAAGAAAGTTGGTGCACTCTTGCCAAACTAAGTGGGTGAATGGGTAATAGCATTGGAGGGGATGACAATAGGAGGTTGTGAAATTTGTTAGTTTTGTTAGAACCTTGATCATAAAGAAGCTCGTTAAGTTGACGACATCAGATAAGAGACACACAAAAGAAGTACCATTTCTCATAGCACATTAGGGTTTGAGATCTCATAGACACACCTGATTGAACTTGATTTTTTTCAAGTGGATCATGACTTGATGTGGTTGAGCAGTTCTACAATTTTATGTATGCACAGATTTTTCCAAGAGGAATCTTCACTTGCAGTTTCTTTGTTGTAACTTTAGCACAAAAATCATGGCATCCCGAGATCAATAACATTGGTTTCATGTCAAGTAAAAATGCCTTCTGCATGAGTGCAGGACTCATTGATCAGGACTCTCACTAGCATCAAGTCTGGAAAAAATTACCTCCAGAAAAGACAAAAAAAATCTTTGGGGAGGAAGGCTCAATTACACACTGTTGTCTTCCACCTGTAGCTCCTTCACTCTTGTAAGTATCTCATTTTTCTTTTCCTCCTCCCTTGCAATCTCACTCACAAGTGCTGCAATTCTCTTCCTTGTCCGGAGCAGCTTTGTCTCTACCTTGACAATATGTGTTGAAAGAGTTGTGTACCCAGTCTCCTCATGTAAGCCCTGGATTTTCTCTGACAGCTCTCGGTGCATCATTTCCACTAAGAACTTTGGTTCTTGATGGAAGTTGGTTGTTGACACCATCAATGAGTTTTGTTGTGATATTCTCCGCTCACTTGGTACCAGTGGAAACTTGAGTTCTGGTTGCATTCTGCAACCACAAAAAATTAGAACACTTTGGACCCAAGATGTGCAGGTTTGCAGAAGTGCCCAAAGTATTGTGGCATTAATATTCACTGAGAACAACTCAAATAGAGGTTCAAAGAAGGTGGATGCAGAAGTGAATCAAAGCTTCATTCAGAACATGTGCAGAGGCTAGAGAGAAAAGATGGGTTTATCTACCCGCAGATGTATTCCAGGGAACCGTTGCTGTGAAGAAGGCTGCCATCAAGGGAGACAGCCCCAGCAGCAAGGTATTGTTGTGCCTGAATCATATTCTCCTTTGTGTCATAGACTTGCAGAAAGGAGAAGAGCTGGAAGAAGAGAGACTCACGGAGACCATGTTCTGAAGGAGTTGCATAACACTCAAGCTGCTGTGGGTTGAGATGAAGCAAATTCACTGCATACCCCAGGAATCCCTCTGGGCAGGGCCCCTTGGATGGACCAGGCTGTGGGATATTCAATATCTTCTGGGGATGACTCATGTCTACAGCTGGCAGCCCTTCTGGTTGTACATAGAAACTGTGACACAAAGATACCTGCATGCATTAGGGTAATGAGAGTAGGGCACCAGCAAAAACATTGTGAAGGAAATAATCAAATTTCCCAAATGGGTCTTTTTTCACCTGGCTTCATTCAAAACCAGAACCCGAAACCTGCCAGTGATACTTGACTTCCTTCTGCGGGCAAAGGCATGCAACCCCATCTCTTCATCAAGTTTTCCTTCCTCATCAAATGTTTGTGAGTTCAGGTACCTCAACCCTGCCTCAGTTCTGCACACTATCATCAGCATCTTCTCGATTCCCAGAAAATCTGCCAGTGCACTGGAGATAGAGAGATGCGTTAGACATGTGCTGGTCAGACAATCAATTAGTTTGGAGTTTTAGTAGCCCTCTAGTGCTGCAGTGAATCTGGATTGCAGGAATGACATATCCAAGTAAAACACTTACCAATTTAGAAAATCATCATCAACAGATGCCAACAATGCCACAATGCCTATGACATCACCGCCAGCCCCACCAGCAGAGAAAACTTCTCTGTCACTCATAATAGCTTCTAAGAGGATGCTGACTGCATGACTTCCTGGTGGATTTCCCTGCTTTCTCAGCAGTTCAATCACATCAGAGGTTGTGTATGAGGTATCTATATCTTTATTTCCATGTCTGGAAGTTCCATTCTGAGGTTTGCCTAAAGCATGAGCCAAATTCTTGAATTGCTCCAGCTCCTCTGCAAACTCCAGCCAAAACACACTGAAAATTCAATACCTATGCAGTCTAGCTCATTGTCTTATAACAGTCCTACAATACCCTCAACTTTTGTAGTCTGAGCATCTCTTGTTACTGGAGCATATTTTCATTTTCTTTACTGCAAAATCCCACTTCTCAGATTAAGTTGTAAGATTGGATTCTCAAATGTCACTCTGCACTTTGAGGAAGAAGTTGTTGGTGTTGACCTGTCCATAGTGTGACTGTCTCCTCTACCTCTTTCTTTGTTTTCTTCAGTATGGCAAGTTCCTCCTCTGTTCTCTTCACTCTACGGCCCTGATCCAATAACTTCCTTTGGAGCTTCTGCATCACAGATCACAACCCCCCAAGCATGCATGATTGAAGAAGTGCAACATCTGACACAGTTTCCAGACTCAATTGTGTGCAGATACATGAAATTGTAGATGGATAGAGTACAGAACTAATGTACCTGGTTGCGATCTATGAAACGCTTCAACTTCTGCCCATATTCTTCACGGACAGCTGATGTTTTTGCCTCTCCACTGTATTGAGCTGAACCCAAGTGTTGCTGTTGCTTCTTTCCACATACTGTTTGCTCTGATTCACATTCTGGAGAGACTGGAGAGGACATGAGCTCCAGCTGAGCTAATGTGGGAACAGCTTGCAGCACCTGATCCCAACCCCCACCCCCAGATTGGATACAAGTGTTGCCAATGCAAGAAATCTCTTGCAAATCATCAACGAAGGAAGTTAGCCTTTTGCCACTCCTAACAACACTTTTGTGCAATGAGGGTTAAAAGAGCCCCAATCTTGTTACATTTTTCGACTTCACAATAGTATGCTGCATGGAGTTGATATACACTCTCACCTCAGTAGAGCATTCATTTGATGACAGATGAAGCTCCTCTTCCATTGGATCATCGAACTCACCAGGATGCTACAAGCAAGCAATCACAAATTCATGGTGGCTCACTGCCAATTCAGTTTCTAAATTCCAAAGAATTCACCAAAGGATTCACAACTTTCTACAACACAATTTTTCAGCTGGAGGATACATCCAGCAAAAAAGCTTCACAAACATTTTGAAAAAAAAGGATCAATTTGAGCCATTACTGGAGAGAGAGAGAGACACACACACACCTGACATTCAGCAACACCTTTATGCTTCTCCTCCCAGATTATACCAAATTCTGGATGCAATACCATCTCACCGATTGTTGAGCTCCAACGATTTGACTTGGGCACTGTTCCACTCCTGCTTTTTTTTAAAAATTTTAACGCCAAGAAATGAACATAAAACAATCACAAATGGACATGATTGTAATGATGTACAAAACAGCACTCTCTTCATCTCCACAATTGAGAACAAGAATCTCTCTTTGCTATTGGGAATCTGAAAGGCAGCAGGGGAACAAGAGTTCCAGGGAAGAGTTTTGAGATTGAGAAACAAACCCTCCAATGTGCATTGAATCCCCCCAAATGCATACATAGGTACATACTAGATACTATCTACTTATATCACAAAGGAGTTTTCATACAACTCTCCCCCCCGCTCTGTGTGCAATGTGCAAAAGCTCTCAGTTATCCCTGTTACAAAACCCCTCTTACAGAATCAATGCCAAAGAGGAAATTTGTTTCCACCAATAGGTACTTTTGCAACCAGGGAAAAATCATTCCAACTTCTCCTTTGACATTGGTTCCACATGAGTACTAGATGGCATAAATTGTCACACTTTGAGGCTAGCTCCCTGGGAAAGGAATGTTGCAAAACTCCATGTGTTGTTGTTGTTGTTGTTGTTGTTGTTGCACAATTCCTCTCTTACTTACATGCGAACTTTTTTAGTCTATTCTTGGAGCTATATAAAGATAAACAATTTTTCCCGTGACAAGGGGAAGGAATGAATCATCCGAGAGAGAGAGAGAGCTCCTTTTGTGATACAGATATTTCATGACAGAGAATCAAAAAGCTTCATTACCTCATTTCTTTCTTTCTGTCTTCGAGATTCAAGCAGCACAGATTTCTTCCCTCTTGGCAGATCGATCCAATTGCAGACGAAGTGGAGGACGGAGTACAGTCTCGTCTCGTGATCTTTCTTCGTCTCGAGTGTCTTCTTCCTCTCGCTCTCTCTCACACACACACACACACACACACACGGAGCAACACCAACACTAGACTCTCTCTCTCTCTTCTGTGAGCGTTGGCGGTTGTGTGCGGATGAAAGACATGGATGATAATGATAAAAACATGGATGATAAGAACAATAGAGCTCTGGCTGCAGAAAGAAAGACCAGGGGTGGGTGTATATCATCCATCCATACATGGATGAAAAGATCTTTAAAAAATTCTTTGCAAAAAAGGTCTGTGTCCGGACATGGATGATAAAGCTCTGCCAAAAGGTAAAAGCTCTTTATTAGTTCAAAAACAATCATAAATAATAATAAATAATTTTTATTTTTATTTTTATTTTTATATAAAGTAAAAAAAAAGGTCGGCGGGGGGACTTAAAAAGATTGACAAGATCTGAAGACGGATGATAAAGAGAGACTTCATCCGTTGTGGGATGGCTGTTATTCTTGCTCACCTTTCTTCTTCTGTCCGTCAAACTGTTGGGGACTTACTTACACGTGTGCGGGGCCACAAGTACGGAAGGCAGTATCATCCACTGGATGAAAGTAATGATGACTCACTCAGTTGTGGATGAAACTCAACTGAGTTAAACTTGTCTGGTTTCACCTGGGTAAAACCCCATTCTGTAAGAAAGTGTAAGTCATATATAGACTAGTAGATAGGTAGGAAAAATAGAGTGACTACTAGGGTACTAGGTAAAGTAAAATTGTTTTGTACATAGGTTTAGAGCTGGTTTTTTTTTTAAATAAAAATTACCTACCTACTAACAACCTGAAATTGGAGGGTTGGTAAGTAGTAAGTAGGTAACAAAAATATAGAGCAGCTGAGCTAACCACCATGGTTAACTAGGGAACTGAAACACAACAGAAAACTATTCCCACGCATCTCCTTTGTAATATTATTCATCCGATGTTCACAAATCACATTGACATTTGAGTGAATTATGATCAACCAATAATGGATGGATGAATAAGTGAATGGATGGATGGATGATCTTTAAATGCAATTGGAGTCTACAATCCAATTGGGACTTTGTCAATATAACCTAGGAGACATGGAACATGGTCATCCTAGTTTATCAAGATAAGCCATGGGTGTGGTTGTTTGGCTATGGTCATGGGTTATGCACCTCTTAACTTGTAGTTATTTGTTTCTTTCTTCCCTTCAAAATTGGAAAAGGGGATTGAATCATGCCCAAGTTTGAAGGGATATTTCAATAAGACATAATGAATGATATCAACCAAACAAAGAGAATCTCATTGGTGGGCATGCAAACAAATGAAAATGTAATTATAACTTTCAATATATTTTATGTAATTATCAATCATGACAACTCAAAGGTTATTGCCATTATGTTTTGTTTGGAAAACAATTATATTCACATTTAATATTTGTGTTATTTCACACAACTGTTAATGATCAACTATATAAGAATAATGTGAAATTAAAGTAAGAAATGTGATACTAAGACAAAGCCTAAATAACTAAACCCTAAACAATCTACTTGATAGAAAATGTTGTTATCATGCATTTTATAGTCTAAACTTGGCAATATTGAAAAGCAATTCAATGTGCATGTCTTTGTATCATGTTTTCTTATTTCAACAATGAAATCACCGTTCCCATTGTTATTCATTTTCTTATTTTCGCAATGAAGTCACCAACTTGAACTTACAATTAAAATTTATAGCTTTTTACAACAATGTTACGAGACAAAATTGCTAGTACCACAACCAAGAATATAACAATATTGATGATTTCATCACTAGAGGTCTACACATGACAATTGGACATCCAACAAAATGGATAATCGAATCATGAACAATCATGGATGGAACAAGTCACATTCCCATTTTTTGTTAACCAAAAATAATAATTGAATTTGTTAACAACTCCCAACTTGATTCTTAAATTGGGCAATGGTGGAAATGACCATTTGTGCAACCTTTGTGCCTATGTCATAAAACTTGTCTATCTTCAATATTATAATTGACACTTAGCATAGCCTTTAGAAGCTACAAGATCGTTTTCTCTTGTGAATAAAACAAATCATCTACAAACATAAGTACCAAATAAGGAACCTCAAATTTTCTAGCAATTGTTGTTGTGCAATAGTGGCAAGAATGCAATATGAAAAATTGTGTTCATGAATATTAAACTACCATGCAACTAGATATCCTTTGCACTTGGTGTACAATTAATTGTATTTTATTCAAAGAAATATTTTGCATTTATATAAAAAATATCATGACAAAAATTCAACAAGTTTCATTGTAATCATGAAATATTGTAAGTGTTACCCCTTTGCAATCAAAATATGTGTTTGAGCACTATACAATATTGGTCAATTTCATTTCACTTTATTCGTAAGTTGCATGAAACTTGTTACACAAATAACTGCAATGCAACTAATGTCTAACTATGATTCAATATCTAGTTAATGCAATTAGGTTTTAACTAAGTTTCAACTATCCATGCAATTTTGAAATTTGTGCAAGATATGCAAAGGTACGTGACACATGGTTGTAGCTTTTAGTAAATCATGGCATTTACATCTATGGCTATCATGTATGTGTGTCTAATGTGAAAATTTTCTAAAAGAAGAACAAAAGACAATTATTTTCCTTAATTTTAAGCTTGTTGACTTTTTCTGAAATAATTAAAAAACATGTTACATAACATTTTTTCGCATTTTCAACTCTTAATTCAAATAGTGAATTGTTCAAATTTTAAAAGCATGATTTTCATTATAATTTAGATAATGTGGAGGGAAGACATGTTATTTTATATTTATTCATTTTTTATTTTAGCAAAGAAATTTAATTATTTTTAATTCATTGAAACCACCAAATTATCTTTTTCTTGATGATTGTGAAATTATAAAACTTATTATAGTTTGGGAGCACAATGAACAAAAATATTTGTTTAACATCCATGTTATTTTGTGCATTTATAGTATCATCCATTATTCTTGTAAGTAAAAATATTATATTGCTAGGTTGTTAATTCTTATACAATTAGAATGAAGTATTGATTATGAACTTTGATGGTGTATTTCCCAAGGGATTCAAGTTCAATAGCTTTTATATTAAAACAACAAAGGTGAAAGTAAATTTACATTTACATGTGAGGACATTCAAAACCAACATACTCTAATTTCTTTTATAAAACCTTATCCTGAATTCAAATAATTGTGTATGTCAAATTTAAAACTTGCAATTTAATCATTGTATGGTTTTGTTGTATTATTTGTGTTAAATTATAATGAAACATGTGACAGTGTGTGTGTGTTTCTTATAAGTTGAAATGTAATTGTAGGATATGCCTACTCAATTTTCAGAATATGGACATCCAAATATGGACAAGAAAAGTAAACAAATGCCAAACCATCAAGAGTGAAGGGAAGTGAACAAATCTAGTTATGTGATGTGGTTAAGTTAATGATGACATTGTACGTATTTTTTTGTTAATCACATTATAGTTATAGAAAACTCTTACTTAATTAAATGAAAATGAACATTTACCACAAGGAATTTACATATTAACAATTGGATTTATGATTAATTTTAAATCATAAATACCACATACAACTGCTACAATGTCTAGTCACCTTGGACAAATTGTAAAAGACATTAGTCACAAAAAACAATACATGGCACAATACATGGACCCAATTGCATTAACAATCACATCTTCCTTGCGATTCAACTAAGGTTTTTCATCCACTATCTTGGATGGTCATAGATTTAGTTGCATTAAATCTATTCTTACATTTTTTTATTACATTTGTGACTATTTTACAGTTTACCTATGACTAAATATATAAATGTGCAAATATACATATGATGACAAATTTTCAATGCACACATGCCTATTCTTTTGGTTTTTAACAAGTATGTAGGGTAGCCTAGGCTAGGCAACCTAGGCCTAGGCCTAACTAGCAACTTAAGTTAAGCCTACCTACCTACCCATTATCAAGACCACCAACTTACCTACCTACCTACCTACTAATTACTAACATTTTTCACATTTTGATTCAAATGTACAACTTAATCACATTAGATAGCTGCACTTGCAATTAAAAATTGACACATAAGTTTAATCATACATACAATACTTTTTTTAATATTTTTTTTGTCATTTGTCATTGGATCTAATCAACATGAATTCACTTTTCATCCAAAATGCATTTTATTTGTAACAAATAATCATAAGTTGCTACAACTATTAATTGGCGTGCCAAAATTGAATTACACTTACAACATCTAAAAGTGTTTGCAACTCGATGACATGTAAAACTACAACACTTGGAATCACAAAATTGGTTGATTTGGACACTAGTTGCATCAACAATTACAAATGTAAGGTCAAAATGGACAAGACCTTTTATGATGATTAAACTATTCTTCAAATTGCAATGAGGTTATTTTTACATTGATGTGCAAACATCGTTTCACATTTAGTAATTATTAAAATATAGCCCAATTTTTGAACAAAAACAAAGTGGAGTTCTTAGCATTATATAACAGTAATATTTGATAGGATAGTTGATTGCAAAAAATTAGCAAGTTTTAGCTTACAAAATGTTTCCTTTGGTTCCTTCAAAAAATGTTGGATCTTCATAACACATAATGGACAAATCAGCAAAACAACTTTGCTTTGAAGCCCTACCTTCACCCTCAAACCTTATTTCAACCTCAAATATTGTTTTTTTTTCAATTGAATTTAGGTATAAAATGCTAGAAACACAACATTAGTACATCTAATGCACATGATTCAAAAATAATTATAACAATAATACACATAACAATAATGAAAACATCCAATAAATAAAAAAGAAGGTGAAACTCAAATTACGACTAAATTTGCACATAGTAATATGAGTTATAATCCATGTTTAATAGTAGTGTATCTTTATACTATTTTTAAAAATCTCATCATGCTTTATGACCAAACTTTGGGTATTAATCATCTGTTTCCTTTATTTTATAGATATGTTTAATAATTCAACTACTACTATTTAAATTCTTGAACTTGAACCCAATATGAACATGATATTATCTCTATTTTTCCTTGAGAAAAACTAGAGTTATCAAAAATGATGTGGTCCATGCCATTTTAAAGTTAGCATCACAATGCACACATCAATTTATTTGGTCAATAATGGGATTTACCCACCACTTCCACAATAAAAGATATATATACTTATTTAGTCACCACATGGATTAAAATTAAGGTGGAGCCTACTGGGATTAAGGTGGATTGGGGTCTTAGACCCTTTGGACCTTGATCCATGTGGTGACCAAAATTTCATCCCAAAAAATAATAAAAAATAAAAAATTAGATTATGGATGGTTTGGAAATCTATCAAGTTCACATGTTCCTAAAAACTAAACTAATTCATTAGGTAAAAATATCAATTTAATGATGCATTTGCAAGGATGTTATTTGGTAAGCATGTGAATATGAACACCCTAAACCTAATTCAATCATAATCAATTCACATTACGGTAATCTTTAAATAAAAAAATTGGTTCAATGCACCATAACAAGGTGCGAAATGCACATTTACATGGTATGTTCCAACATTTGAATATTGTATACAAGATCATGAAAAAAAAAAATTATAATGGGCATAACCATTTCAAAAAAAAAAATCTATTAATTGATCACTTTAAATGTTGATTGTAATCCACTATAACCAAAAGAAAAGGGTGGCACTTCTACCTCTCTTCTAAAGTTGTTTAACACTACTATGGGAAAAAACACCCTTGAAAACCTTTCTTAATTTGGAACAAATGGAACAAAAAGAATAATCCAATTGAGTGGTTTTCCCTTGGTCCTTTCTATCTCTTAATTAATTTAGTGCACCACCACATGAGCAATTTTACAACTCCCAAGTCTCTAGCCTTTGATGTCAAAACAGTACGTGCTACATTTAGTCCTACATGCTCTTTGAAACAAAAGATGACATGGCTACTTGGCCATTAGAGGTTTCAAGCTAGTTAGTACGCTTCATGTCCTTGATCATTAGATCTACATTCTAAGTAATCCAACTAGAATAGAGGAAAAAATGAATCTCATGCATTAGCAACCTATAGTTTATTTAATGCATGCACCTCATCTTGCCCCGTTGTATTTTGACATTCCCACCCCAAAATATGTCTTGTTGTTCTTTTTTAAAATTAGTTTCTATTTACTAATCTTCAATTTTTACACACAACTCTTATGAATTGTCATAGCCTCAATAAATTAGCCTCTAATATATCTATCTAACCTCAACAACTTCACTATCACACTTTTTCACAATTTTTCTTTAACAATCATAACAAAATTGTTTAAACGACTTCCTAGATTTTGAACATTACAACTTTGCTATCTTCTTTTCTCACAGTCAATTATGCATTCTAGAAGATTCATATGTAGAAAAATGACCCTCATTTTCTCTCTACTAACTTGACTATTCCTTCATTCCACAACCATTGAATGTAGCTTCCCACCTTGTCCAAGCACAAAAGTTTCCAAGAATTTCAGATCTTCATACATTAACATGTAGCCAACTCCTTAGTTCCACAAAATCAAATTAGGCGGCACACTTAATCATTGTGTACACCTAATAGCCATCCACTTTTCTTATGTAATAGAAACAAACATCATTCAATAGTAACCCATTAATTTGCATATTAACCCCATTTCATACTACATTGCCATGTTGAAGATATAACAACCTCGTAAGATGTTTGTAAATGTTTTAAATAACTTTTAATATGCATGCTATGGGTTGTAATAAAAAGTTATAAATAATTGTTTGAACCAAACAAATGTACAATGAAGCTTGAAGAGGGTGAATAGAAATATGTGTTGCAAAGTTTTGGCATTTTGGTAGGTTCATGTCCAAATTATTGGGTATTTGTAAGATAAAACACTCCTTTTTGCATCATGTCAAACTTTTTACAAAATTTACTTTATTCAAAATTCCATAAATGTATGGTAAAATCATCAATGTGGTAAAAAAAAAAAAAGGATTAAAATTATCAACTCCAATAAGAATATGTATATATTGATGAAATTCAACAAATATACAACAAGCATATAGTAATGGACTTTTGAAGTGGAATCATGGACTAAGGTTTCAAATTCGGATAAAAGATTCAAATACATTTTCCAATATCATTTCATCTCAATATGATATCTTAGAAGGACTCAATATGTGATACATGTTAGAAAAAGAAACATGAATTTCAAATAATAATAATAATACCATGAACCAATAAATAATTATGGATTTTTGAACATGACCAAATTTGAACTTTATTTTCAAAATTCCTTATTTTAATCATGTTTTAATTGGATTGATGTCTTTTTCCCTTAACATGTATGTCAAAGAGTTGTTTAGTTTGGTTCTTGTTCATTTGAACTTTGTTAGTTCATTAATCACCACATAATCCACATTGGACGTCATTTTTAGAAGTTTTGATTTTCCATTCTAGTACATTAAAATTTGGACTTTTGGGAATGTTGCATATGCTGAAAATGAACCACCCTATAGGTTAAGTTCTTTGAACTAGATGTTCCAAGTTTTGTTGGAATCACCATTGGAACTTAATTGTGCAATTGGCTTCTTTTCAAAATTGAGTTAGAATTTGAATTAAAGTTTAAAACATGTTCATGTTCTCTAGGTAGATAAATACAACTTTATATTTAAAAATATGATATTAGTCTTACATTTTTACAATTTGTTTTTGGATGTCTATACATAATTAATATCAAATAATTGTGCATTAGTTGAACAAACTAATAATATATCAACTAAATTTGTCTAGGTGTGTGTAATGGAGATGGAACTAGGCTTAGTTTTTAATTAAATGGCTTTACATTCTTTGTGAAACTTATTAGAACCAAAGGTTTTTTAAACCCAAAAAAAGTTGGAATTAACATTGAAGGTTCCATCAAAAACAAAAAAAAGTTGAAACCAACATTGAAGTTTACTTTTGAAGTCAAGAATTAGCCAACATTGGTAGAAACACAACTTTGGTTAAATGTTTATACACAAAGAAACACATAAAGAGATGAGAAAAACTTATTTTTTAGTTGTCACCAAGGTTGTCCCTTGAAACAAGAAGAAATTACAAAGTTCTTATACTTATTTATAGGAAAGTACCACATGTGTTCAAGATGACTTAAAGTTGTTTATTTTTTTAAAACTTTGAATGAATGGAGTAGCTTGTTAGTTTTAACTTGCTTTGCTTGCACTTTATAATAAACCCTAATAGTTGCACTATAAGATCATCATTTGGAAACTCTATTATCATATCTTTGAATAATAAAATTTAAATAAATATTTAAGTTAATAATATTTGATTGATATAGTAAGGTGAATCAATATGAGGACAAGCAATGCCATGGATGGTTAATCATATAGTTGCAAAAAACATTAATCCCACAGAAAAATTAACGACTTAATATGTTTGTTTTTCACAAAATGAGGATAAAAACTAAATAAGGGGAAAGGGGAGGGAATGTTACAACAAATCCTATTTAAGAAATTGTAAATTTCATTGATACAATATGTTCCATGTTGTTCTTGCACCTTTTAAGATTTTTCATAACCTTTGTTAAATAAACTTTCACCCATTTTTGCATTACAGATAACATTACACATAACTTTCCAAATGTGCATTGCCCAATTTCTATTAATTTCTTGAAATTATTTGATTCACTAAAGTAAATTTCACCACCTTTTTTGAGTTCATGCAAAGATATTTCCTCCATATAAACATTTTCATTGTCAAATGTTATACAATCCATCATTGAATCATACACCATATTCAAATGTGATGACCTGCATTCAAAATATTGAATCATACACCATTAAATATTATTAGAATGTGAAGGATGGTTTGATCCTTCAATAAAAGTTTGAGAAGAAAAAAAAACTTTTTGTTTTTGCCTTTTTAGACTATCATTTTCAAGCAAGATTTGTATTGCACAATGGACCCACTTGAATCCTCGACAATTTCATTTGACATAGTAACATTATAGATTGGAATTTCAACCACAACCAAATGCCAAAGATCTTTTATTCTCACTATCTACAAAATTTCAAAATGGGATATTTGAAGGATACTTCCAATTTGTTTTGTTCAAAGAAAGTGTTTTCTATCTAGAGATAAAGTAAAGAAAGATGATAATATACCTTGGGAGGAAAAAAAACAAAAAAAATATCAAACATTAATGGAAACCCCTTGGTTCCAAGTATTTATCATTTTAAACTTTGTAATAACAATTGATAGCTTGCCCTTTCAAGATTTCATTGGAGTCCCTATTAGTAGAAGAATTCATCTATTTGCATGTATGGTTGACTCTTGAAGCTTTGTCACAACTTGAATTGTGTACATTTCTTCCAATAGTTTTTTGGATTAAAAAAATGGTCTTCGCATTTGAACATTTCATTTGCCATCCATGTTGTAATGTAAGCACCACAATTGTTTACTATTTACATTTACTATTGTTGAAAATTAAACATCTTTTCAAATTTACACCCTTTTGTTACTCAAAAACTCAAGTGCAACAATTTCACCTACTTATTTCATCCACATTGGGAGGCCCTTTATTTGTTCTAATGTTTTGGTTGGCATTGGTAGGGGTGGATTTGTATTTGGCTTTTCTTGAAATATATGTTTATCCTTGTATAGTAAACCTACTATTCCACCCTTCATTGTCATTAATCTTGTATAAGTGAGTTCATCAACTTATTCCAATGTTGATAGAATTTTACTTGTTGCATTCATTACTTGTTTTTGTTGAAGACTTTATATCTCACATTACATTTTCATCATAAGTGACATTGTTAGTGACAATTGTTTTCCTTGTTTAAAGATTAGAGCAAAATTTTTACATGTTTTCAAAATGTTATCATACTTTATAAAAATGCATCTTATAGTGATCATTCCCTCATTGATTCTATTTTACCCTAATTATTCTTTAGAACATAAACATAGACCATTCACCCAAAGGCCTTGAGATGTTTTAGTTTTGGAGGGGCTTTTGTGGAGTTCTAATTTGATGATAGTTTTCTATTAGCTTTCAATGGGTTTTAATGTATTAAATACACTACTATGTTGATCACCTTTGTTTAGAAATAGGTTGGCAACTCACTTTGTGCAATCATGTTCCTTGCATAGTCAAGTGGGTGAAAACATCTAATTAGGTGGGCAATTTCAATTGCCATAGTTGTAATTTATCTAGATTATAAATGAACTTTAAAATGAAAACTCTTATTTAACATTAACATTGTCAAATTTCAATTATCCATGTTGTAATAGACTTTAATGAGAATCATATTATAAAATATGGATGAATTGTTGGAAAAAATGGAACTTTTGAAATGATGACATTGATTTTGTTACATATACAAAATTTACATGTGAACTCAAAAAATATGACATAGTAGTGTCATAATAATTAAAAATAGTTTCGCATCATATAAGGTATGTAAAAAAAGATACATGAAAACTCTCCCAATACACATGTTCACCAAACAATTCATACGATGTAACACTACGTTCAAAATTCCAAGCTTTTCTTGACCACTTATTTTTCTAGTGATATCTATAGGTTGGTTTGCTAATCTTTTTGACCAAAACCATAGTGGAGTGTGTGCATTAGATTGTATAGTTCACAAAATGTTACATTGTGACAATTTTAGTTAATGTAAAAATGCACGAACTTTCAAATACCATGTTTTATCCAAGTATGGTCCTGTTTTTTTATGTTAGTCATAATATGATAGTTTGGTGTGTCTATTGTTATATTGATGCATTGTTGATCACAAAATGATTTGAACTCATTTCACAACTTGTATTCCCACAATCAATCTTTAAAACCTTTATTTTGTTATCTTTTACATTTTTAATTTGTTTTTTGAGAGCTTTGAATTTGTCAAGAACTTCTTCTTTGATTTTCAAGAAAAAAACCAAGTCTTTATGAAAAACTTGGTTGTGTTTATGTAAAAAGAAATCTAGAGCCATCAAGTGAGGGATGTGTGAATAGTCCACAATTAAAATGCAACAATTTGTTTTTATGAATTGTTTGGTGAAAATTACCTTGTGGTATGGGTCACAATGGGATGTATGCCATCATCCTCATAAAATCTAGCTATCAATGGAATGTATGGAATCCTTGGAGAATATACAACTTTGAAATTGCATGTATTCTTTGGTAAATCATGTGCCCTAGTTTCGTACATGCCACATTTCAATTTTTGGCATTGTTTTTCTCAATAGTAACTCAACACTAATATTTTATTGCTTGTTTCTAGTTTTTAGAGTTCAATGGTTCCATTTCTCCTTCCAATCACAATAACCTCGGACATGGGTGAACTTTGTATTCAGTAGCCGTCAATAATGAGCTCCAAACACTATAAATATCCCTTATTAGTATTATCACCTATTGAAATTAAAATTTTAATTTCACCCAAGATGTTAAAAAAAATGTTAAACAAATCCTTTTATTAATTATTTTTAAGAAATAAATACATTGCCTTTGGCTTAAACAACATGAAACTAGCTTCTTGCTAATCTAATTTTCACATGATCTATAATCCCCTTCATCTTGTTAATATTGCCTAACATATTTTATGACATGAGTTGTATCACCAAAATCCACATACCAATAATTAGTATTTTTGTCCTCGATTGATCATGTTGCCATAACAAAAACTTCAAACATTGTTTTTAGTTTTGTCCTCCTATTGATCTTGATTTTCCATAATGTTTATTGCCCTTCATGCATGACATTGATATAGTGTCAATTTTGTGATTAATTGTGTATATTTGAATATCAAGGAGGGTAAGGACATTCTTTTCCCCAACATGACTTGCATTCTCATAATTGTTGCAATTGTTGGGTTTCCGAAGTGTAGCTTGCTAATGAAATGTTGGACTTGATTTTCTTGACAATATGCTTAACCAAGAAGGTTGCCTTGATTGTTACAAAAAATGTTATTTCCAATTATCATGGCTTGGCTTAAAAAATAATTACAATTTGCATACCCCAATCCCCTCCTCCATGAGTCCCATTGATACATCCATCTTAGTCTCTTTAAAATTTTCCTCCTTTTGTTTGAAGTAAAATTACTTCATCATTAGCAATTTTGGCATTTTAATTGTCACGTCATTATTTTTGAGTAGTTTCCTCGATGTCTTCTCAAAGGAGGGCACTTCAGCTTGACTTATCACAAATTTGTATGAAGTTTCCATAATTGCTAGGTAGTGCATTCAACATGATTTGCATGACCTTTGCATCATCCATTGGACCCCCCACATTCACCATGTGAAAAGTTCCTTGATAATTTTGAGAAAGCTCTTTATCAAAGTTCCTTTTTCCATTCTCATGAAATATAATTTATTCAGCTAGCAAAACTTCCTAGTTATGTTATGCATTTCAAAAAGTTGCTTTAATGTTTCTCATGCAACATTCCTTTGAACTTTCCACATCTACCATGTAAGGATTATCTTATCCTTCAAAGATATGATTAAAATTGATTATTTTTTGAATTTTTGCTCCTTGTGGAATTGTAATGTAGTTGTTTCATGTAATTAAACCATTGCATCTTCAACTTTGTTGACAATTACTCTTTGTGCTTATTGTGCTTATTTGAGTCATTCTATTTTTAATAGGACACACAACTTTCATTAATTTTTTTCTTTCAATAATGATTTAGTTTTGATTTTTTGCACACCATAATTGGTAGCTCCTTTGAGTTTGCTTGAGTGCGTAATGTTAAGCTATGCTTGATTTTTAATTGAAGTAAACTTTGCAAGCCGCATAATTTACATCATGTTGATGTCTCTCAACATTACAATTTCTTTGATTTTTTATTCACAAAGATTTTTTTCGCTACAAAAGCCAATGCATATATGTGTGTTCTTACAAAATTAAGAACTAATAATCTCATTCATAATTTCTACTTTGATACCAACTTGTGAAATTGGGTTTATATTCAACTATTGTCAAATGAAAGCATGATAAAATATACAAAAGAAATATGGATATCCACATTTACCCTATATCATGCATATGTAAACAATAAAGTAACATCCAAAATATGGGTGGATAGAAAACCCTTGGGCAGGTCTATCAAGAATGTACTTCCAAAAAACTAAGAGAAAATAAGTTTTGACAATAGACAAAAAAAATCCCTATTTATTGTTTGATAAATTTGTGGTTGGGGAGTCTCAATACAAAATACTTGATGAAATATACTTATATTAATTATAAGAAAAATTATTGGGTAGGTTATTTTTTGAAAATTTTGGGACCACACAAGTCATCAATATTGAATTTTTTTGGGTGCCAAGCAGGTTATCAAATTTTTTGAGTAATAACCGTTGGTTAGGCTCACATGAGTGTAGGTTTTCAAATAACCAGTTGAGAACCATTAGTTAAATTCTCACATCCAAGTTTAGTTATTTACTTTTTCGTAACTCCACCCATAAAACTAAAACTGGGACTGCAAATGGCTGGGAGATTACTCATAGCAAACCACGTGGATCCAATCATTATGATTGGCCAATCAAAATCAGACCAGCAGTCAAATCATATTTATTACTCTCTTCTCTGACAGGTGCATAGCTTTGCTGTGCCTTTCACCAGCCTCTAAGCATGCTCTGCTCAAATGCTGGGCCAAAACCAATTTCACTGAGCCGAACCCAAACCGGCATGTTTTGACTTTTCTTCATCCAATTTCCATGTGCAGGGGTCACATACTGAGCACTGCTGGGGATGGTTTGAGTACCCAAAAGAATCTGAGACTGAATGCGACAAAAGATTTGTCACCTGTTTGTGAACCCATCGTCACTCAGACCCTTCCTTGCAAGCCCTTTTATTTCTGGCACTGGACTTGGTTCTGCTCGACTGTTTTTCTAAAGATGGGTGATTGCAAAGATGCACATGTAGTACAAGCCAGAGAAAAGCTCCTCGCACCTGTGTCACTTCTCGTTTGGATGTTCTCTACAGGCGGAAGCAGATCAAGTGAGGAAGGACTAAATGGAAGGATTTAGGTTTAGGGTTTCAGTGTCAGGAAGTTGGTAGTGATAGCAGCAGCAGCAGCAGCAGCAGCAAGAGAGGACCAAGGAAAATACCCATAATTGTAGTTCTGTTTGGAGACAGCAGAATGTCAAAGCAATCTTTACAACAGAAATTGAAAGAAAGAGGATGTGAAGGGCATCATCCAGAGGTGCTCATTTTAGGAGCAGGTCGGATGTGTGAGCCTGCAGTGAAATACCTGAGTGATGGACAATTCATAACCCGGCAGCTGGAAAATCCACACAGACATACAATACATGTGCCAGTGGATGTGGTGCTTGCTTCCTTGTTTCTTGAAGATGCTGAAAAGGTCAATTTGCTTCACTAACTTGCCAAATTGAGATGCAGTTTCGATAGTTTCCTCATTTCCTCAAGGGTTTTAGGCTGGGGGGTTCTTTAACATGGGGTAATAACATCCTTATATCTGAGTCCAGATTCAAGAGCTTGAAAGGTTTTGCACCATATCAGGTTAGGTTACTTGCTTTGGAAGACCAAAATCTCTCATGTTTTCAATCTTCAAGAAATTTTCTTCATAGGGTACCTCTTCAATGAGTCATACTGTATTTGATTGAAGTGCTTTTGGGAGTGATCGGATCTAGGTCTGATGTATTATTATGTCATGCAGGTTGTGGAGGGCATTCCAAATGCAACAGCTGCACAACTTGATGTTTCAGATGGAGCTCGACTTCGTGACTTGATATCTGAGGTACCCAATTTTGTCTCAGATGGATCAAAGAAACTTGTACTTGTAGATCCCGTAATATCTGACACAATGGACATTATTGAAAGTGCAGAACCTCAATTTTTTTTTCATTAGGTCTAGACAGATTTGTTCGTCATGAATTTGATGGAGCTTTTTATGTTTGGGTGTGTGTAAAAACTCAGGCAAATGTGGTGATAAGCTTACTACCAGCAAACTGCCATATCCCAGTTGCCAATGCCTGCATCGAGGTCAGCTTCTCATACACACTTTCCCTAAACCCTAAACCCTAAGCCCATCTCTATACCCAGAATAGAAGGGATTAGAGTTTCCTAAATGATCAGTTCCTAAAATTTTAGTTTGGCTTACAGATTATTAACTGAATACCAATCAAATTCATAAATGCGGAATGAATAAATTTCAAGAGCTTCCTTCTTTCCTGAACTTGTTTGTTGCATTGCTTGGAAGCAGTTGAAGAAGCATTTGGTGACAGCAAGTTATGTGAGCTCTGAGATGGCATTGTTGGATGATAAGGCCAAACAAGCAGATGTAGCACTGCTTTGTGAAATGGGATTGGACCCTGGAATAGGTCTAATACTCTTCTTCTTCTTCTTTTTCTTCTCCCCTTTAAAACAGATACGTTTCTCTCTGCTGCTCCAACAGATAAACTGGTTGCCATTGCTGAGGCAGATACCTAATTAGTGATTTCCAGGTTGGGTATATTACATACCAATCTGTTGGGTCATGTAGTTGATGTTATGACCATGGAAGGGTTTTCTTGCAAATGAAGTTCTATGCAGACCTTAAGAATTGTGGTTCAAGAATTCAACAGATCATATGATGGCAATGAAGATGATTGATGAGGCGCATGCAAGGGGCGGTCGGGTTCAATCATTTGTTTCATATTGTGGTGGCCTTCCTGCTCCTACAGCTGCAAACAACCCCCTTGGCTACAAATTCAGGTTTGGAGTTTAATCTGGTTTTTTCTGTGTTTGTATATTAGATTGTTCATAGTTGATCAATTTACAGTTCACAATAGGAATCACTCCTGTGACAGCAGAGATCTCACTTTGTCAAATATGAGTGAGCCTATTGTCATTGCATCTTCTTGAGGTGATTGCTTACATTGAGTTGTTTTTTTTCTATTAGCTGGAGTCCATCTGGAGCTATAAAAGCTGGGCGTAACTCTGCTGTCTATTTGTTCAAAGGCAAAACAGTTGAAGTTGCAGGTAAAGCTTGAACTTAGTGATTGTAGAGGTGTTGTTTGCATCAGTCTTATAGATCTGCATTTTTCTTACACATGATGATTGAGTGCAGGGGAGGATCTGTTTGCATCAGCTGTGCCATTGAGGTTGCAAAACATGCCAGCCTTTGCACTTGAACGATTACCCAATCGGGACTCTCTGAGTTATGGAAATCTGTATGGAATTGACAAAGAAGCTTCCACAATCTTCCGAGCTACTCTCCGTTATGAGGGCTTCAGTGAGATAATGGCAGTTTTGGGTGAGTTGGGTTTTTTCAACATGGATCCACTACTCCCCTTAAATGCTGCTAATGAACCTTCTTCCAATTTGACGTATCGAGCAGTTCTGGAGCACCTCCTTTCTCAGCTCCCTGACATCCCAACAAAGTTCATGACCACATCTGGAGCAAACACTGTTTCTACCACTTGGATTACAAAGAAATTGGCTGGTCTGAGTTGCTGCAAGAACTCATCAGTTGCTTTGAGAGCTGCAAATTGCATCAGGTAAATTACCCAAAACATTTTCCAACATTCAGTGAGTACATAATCCATCATCACTTTCTTATGTCTGGTTATAGCTTCGCTGCATCACAATCCCAAGATCACTTGGCTCATCTCATCACATCATCCCATTGTCACTTCTGGAGATTGTGAAGATCTAAGCTCATAAAGACTAAATGGGCTTTTTGCAATATTATCTGCAGATGGCTTGGGCTTGATTCGGAAGAGAATGTTCCAGAAGCTTGCAAGAAGAGTGCATTTGATGTTCTTTGTCATCAAATGGAACAGAGGCTTACTTATGCTCCAAATGAGCAGGTTAACTACTCCTTTCAACTTATACAATACAGCAATGAACTTAGTCTTCACTTTGTAACCCCTTGTGAAAGCACTGCATTTAGTTTTTCTATCATTAGGTTTTCCCATGTATGGATTCAATATTTACACAGTCACAAAGGAGGGTAGTACTTATGATGTATGGAAGAGCTGCTTAGCCAGCACCAGGGGTTACATCCTGATTCATGGGTTTTGGGGTGTGAGAAAAAGCAGGATATGGTGCTCTTGCACCATGAGCTTGAGGTAGTTTATGATGATGGCCACATCTGTGAGCAACAGACAGCCACATTGTTAGAGCTTGGAGAGACCCATGACAGGGATACAGAATTGCTACTCAGACCTCAGTCAGCTATGGCCCGCACTGTCGGCCTGCCTGTGGCTATTGGAGCACAGGTAATTCAGGGCCTCCTAAGATTGATACTTAACCCAATAAAACCTCAAATCCAATTAAGTGTGATTAGGGTTAATCTATAGTCCTAATCATACTGCAAGTGTGTGAAGCCTAATTCTGCATTCTAATGCTGTAGATGAAAACCCAATACATTGTTTATTGCTGTACTCTGTGCTGTAGAATTGCATCTGGACAGCAGTTACATGGGTAGGGCAGGGTATCTGTATGTTAATCCCATATGTTAATCAAATCAAGTACTCAGAATTTGCTATTGGGATTCAAATTCCTTTGTAATTTGCTGCAATATCCTGACAATAAGAATGCCATAAGAATGCTGTCAACACAGTTCAACATAGTTGATTTTTTATAAGGCTTCATAAGACTGGATATACAGACTATTTATTAGTGCTAAAAATGTCTGTATGACCACACCTTTTGCATTGCTTGTTGTGACTACAGTTGTTGCTGTTTGAGGAGGTAAAATCACGTGGTGTTTTGCGACCATTGTGTAGTGAAGTGTATGAACCAGGTTTGTCTCCCTAGTCCCTAAACCCTAATCCCTCAATTTCTGAACCTTAAAGAGTAATGAGCATGGAGGCAAGGCCATTCAATGCCTGGAAGTGGCAATGATTGTGAGAACTTCAGATGGGTACATATTTTTAAAACTTTGAGAGAGTCATGTTTTTACTTGAGAGATTGCTTGTCCACAACTTTGTGGGTGAAGGAGCAAAAGAGCAACTGAATTGCATGGTTATTACAATACCAGATTCAGTGACAAATGGAGGATTAATGAAATAGTTTTGCAAGAATGAATGTGGATTTATGTATGGGTTTTCCAATGTCCAAAATTAGGCTAAAGGCACGGATCATGGGATGGATCATTAAGGTGATTGGTGTACAGGAATAGGCAATACAATCATTGGGTTCACAAGGTTTTAAGAGAGATGCATTTAGATCTGAACTAGGTCATTGAAATTGCCTGAAAAAGTGGTCTAATTTGAAGTTTGAAGAAGGTTGTAATTTTGTTGTTTGTACTTGCAGCGTTGGAGATATTGGCAGCACTTGGAATAAAACTGGAAGAACATCTTGAGAAATTCTGATTTTCACAACCCATTTTGTGGCTTGGCAAGACAGCAATCAAGTACATGAGGGCTATATTATCAGAAGCAGAACCAGTAATTTACAGGTTCTCGGAAAGTTGGGTATTCTCTGATATTTACAAAGGTAAATTCAATTTGCATTCAAAGCTGCCCCATCTCTAAAAATTTGACTTTTCTAGCTCCTTGTAAATAGCTGTACAAAAGGTATTTGCAAATCAAAGACATGAGCCTCAATACTGATGAGGCCTGTGTACATAGTTCACATTTGTGAATTGGGCTTGTTCCATGTTGTGAGAAAGGAGCATCGATAGGTGTTTTCAAGTATCGTACTTTCCCAGTTGCACAGGACCTCAAAAATCAGGTCTGTGAGAGAAGTTTGTTGCTTTTAAGTATTGAGAACGATGAGAGAGTGAAAGAATGGAGATTCATGCTCCTATTTCACTAACTAATAATGACATGCCTGCAGCAAAAGATGTATATGCTGCAAACTGGGACATTTATGAAAGATTGAAAACCATGCTCCACTTGATGTACGACTTTTTGATGCTATGTTCAACATTAGGAATTTAATCCATTTGATGACAACATGTTTTCTGTTCATGCTCTGTTCTTATTCAAATGGGAAAATGTCAAGAGTTTGGTGTTTACTACTGTTAGTTTGGTATCAACTTTTGAACATACCAGCAAGGCCCTGGTATTGGGTACATTCCAAAAAATTCATACCATCCTGGTCTTGGTATTGGGCACTTTTAAAAACTTCATACCAGTCTGGTCCTGGGTCCAAGACTGACTTTTGGCTGGTATGAGGCGGGTATATGCCTGGTACTGAAACTGGTATAGAACTGGTATCAGCTCAGGTCATATCAGCCTGGTAGGGTACTTGCTACCAGTGTTGATACCCAAGTAACAATATGCTTTTAAAGCACTAATCCAATGAGCAATTAGAAAAACAATTCAAAGATTTGCCTGGATTGCCTTAGGTTTCAAAGTCCATGTGTGCAAAAAGGAGGAGTCAATTGGGACAAATATGATGGGAAGAATGAAAAACTTTGTTGATGATGCTGATTGTTAATGTTGCAATGTTTAAGGAACACATACCATGATCATAGAACATTTGATGAGCACAAATAAAAGCGAGTAGTCAATGGTTGTAAAAATGTTGCAGAGGAATTATTAGCAAAAGATGATCAAACAACAAAGATTAGAAGTTTTCAAACTTGTGAAGAAAATGATATGGATGATGAAAATCATCGAGAAAACAAGGTTGTTGCATAAGAAGGTGGAAAAAAAACAAAGGTGAAAATGGAAGTTGTAGATTGTGTGCAAAAGTGTGTGAATTTGATGGAAGCAATCAACCATGCACAACAAGATACCATAGCATTTCGCACACATTGCCATGATATTGCCATAGTTGTATGCAATCTGTGGCCAATTGTGATTGAAGCTCAACAACAAAATCCAAATCTTTGTGAAATTGTTGGTGCGAGGTAATTCATGCTTCGACAAGATATTCAAAATCTAGCTACTTTGAATTTCATAAGCAAATAATGAAATGTTCTTGTGATTTGCAAATCGATATTCCATACGTCTTGGATCTAATGTTTTCAATTGAATTAATATAATATATCATCTAAGAATGTACATGTTCAAATCTAGTTCAAAACCATTTTGATTTAACATCAAAGCACAAATCACCATAAAATTTAAAAGATATTTTCAACTTGTGTGATTTTATGCTTGTATATTACATACATGAGATATTATGGGAAAATTTCAAAATATGTGATAATTGTATTCAAAGTTGCATATATTATTAATGAATTCCCTATGTGGTGTATGCAATGTAATTCAAATACAACTATCCTTATAATGAAACGAACATGTGCAAACATACTAAATGAAAAGAACAAGGAAAAAATTGTTATGTAATTTCCTTCAATTTGTTGAAACACCAAAGCTTTTTTCCCCAACCTAATGTATGTATGTGGATAAATTACACAACACACATACATATATAATTCCATTCATATATTATCGACCATGTGACTAATAAAACACATGAAGCTTAATTAAAGTTTAGACATTATTTATTTGGATAAATTCATCTCAACAAATCATATCAAATTATGTTAGAACCAAAAATATATAATTTTGCAATTCAGCACAATTTTTGACGCATTGAATGTCGAATTGGAAGATGCTTTGGCTTGTGTCCACAAGTGTGCCGGTATGAGTCAATTTGATAAACTTCTTGATCAAGGTGCAACTAAGCGTCATCTTATCCATAATCGTGAAGTTCTTTTCAGGAAATGTGCTGAGGTAAAATACTTCAAAATGGAAACATGTACTAAATAACAACACTTTTGAATTGTTATGTAATTAAATTGTGATAGTACAAATAATTTTTCAAAATATAGAAATATAGTTAGTGTTACATATTAAATTATAATGCAAAATGAATTGGTATCATACATGCATGTTGTGTTCCTTTGTTTTGTAATGTCAAAAAAGAATGGAAAATTTCAAATACTAAATAAAATCAAATAATGATAAATTTGCCAAAAACCTTTCCATTTGAGTGATAACACAAATGGAAAATAACGTCGATTTGTAGGTAATTTTAAGAAATGATGTTAAAAATATTGTAGCATGATGAACATGAACAATTAAGATTGCAAAGTCTTGACACAATATAGGTACGTGTTTTCATCATGGAAATGTGTCCATTGAAACAACGATAAATCGCTTTCTTCATCAAATAAGCAACAAGCATCCACTACAACATCAACATCTCAATTCACTACCACTTGTGAATGAAATGGGAATGTTTAAAGACTTTAGGATATCAATGGTGATAATTTGATCACTAGGGTTCTAGGTTGTGGTTTCACATTGGGTATTAAGCTTGTTATGCACTCCCAAAAGTTGAGCAATTTTTTTGAAAAATTGGGCTTGTGCGTGCTTATTACATAGCTTTCTATGGTATGATCTTTCATCAAATTTTGTTACAACATTTTAGAATACCTTAATTTGCAAATTTGTATATGTTCTAAATACTTAGGAATATGGTGCTTGCTCATATGTAAATAAATTGACCTTATTTTTCTTTTATTATTGCAAGTGCTTCTTTTGGTAAAACTTTCAAATAAATTAGGAGGTACCTTGTGTAATCTATATGGTTTTTCAAATAAGTTATTTCACAATTGACTAATTCTTTCTTTTTAAAGAGAACTTGTGGTATTGGTTTTGACATTTGAAGTATTTTGGTAGATTTTTTGGGTGGGTATGAGCCCAATTTTTCAAACATTTAAATTTAAAAATCTGGTTTTGGTAAATAAATTTCAAGATTGAAAAAACCTTTGTGTTTGGTTTGAAAATTAGGTCCAATTCAATGTCCATTATACATTCCTTAAGATTGAAAGTTGTATAGTTATGGAGTTCTACAACAAATTATAATTGGGTACAATTTTTTTTGTAGTTGATATAAACTAATAATTTTTAAAATAAAGTTCACCCTACTTGGCAACTTTTCAAAAAAGTTCAAATTACCTACATCAAGAATGTGAGCTTGTGTTCAACATTTGTTTTTTCATAGTTATGGCTTTAATTTTGGTTCTAGCAAAATGCTAATAGTTTTATTTATGTTCCATCGAAAGGGTGTCAATTCAAGTCTAGGTCACAAGGATCTAAATACAAACTCCCAAGTTTAGCATTTCAAACTAAGGAAGCCTATGTTCCTAATGTAGCTCGAGCTTTTGGCCCAAGTGTAAATTGGTTATTTAATTTATTTTTGTTTCCAAAATCATTTAATTGGAATTCCAATGATAGAAATTACTCAAAATTCATAACTCTTCCATTGTAGGTCAAAACATTACGAATCCACTTTATGCACCCCTACTTATCAAGGGCTTTCCAATGGTACCACGAACACAATAGTAAATGTTATGGTTGGGGAGATCTCATTGTGACAAAACAAACAAACAACCTTTCTTCATAGATGGAATTCTAGTGTTGGTTGGTTTTTTTTTTTTAAGAACTAGTGAGACATGCTCTTTATGATTTTTTTGAAAAATAAGTAAATTTTGAGATTTTTTGAGCCTCACACATTGTATCAAATAATTAGACTTTGAATTTCTTTGGGACCCACTTATTATCAATACACTTGTGTAACTAATACCCTAATTAACAATTTCCCCATACATATTTTATATTACACACTTGATATAAAACATAAGGGTCAATTTCAAAATCCTCCACTTGATATCCAATTTGGTAATCACTTGTGACTTGGTGTAATGTCATGGTACCTAGGTTCTTGTAAACAAAACTCATCCCAAAAACAAATAATTCATCTATTATGCACTTTTCACAATTGTCAACCCCCACCAATTAAATTCAAATAAAAATGGGAGCTAAAAGTGGAGATAAAATTTAATAGGTGTGCAACAAATGAAAAATGACAAGGGAAAGGTTTTAATGTTCAAGAAATACAAATCTCTTGCGATGAAACATAAATATAAATATGCGTTGATTATTTCTTTTCATCAAATTGACAATTCCCAACCTATGTGGGTTTTGCTAGGTCTCTATAGCATATATACCATATAGCTAAAGCTTTTATTTAGTTTCTAGCTAATTCCTAACCTTATAATGTCAAGGACATGTGTTACATGCAGATATGCTAGGTATTATAGGCTACTTGGGTGCATTCTTTCTTTTAAGAACCACCTTTGCCATAACCATTTCTTAGATGTGAAGGTTTTTATAACTTCAAAATGAATGCATTGTTAGAATTTCGTAAAAGTTTTGCATGGAGTTTTTCATTATGTATTATGTTGTTAAAATCTGAAGTAATAGATCATGCCAACAAAAATATCAAATGCAAAAACATGTCAAAATGTTTGTAACTAGTGCTTTCATTGTTTAAATGACTTTAAAAAAGTTTTGAAAAAAATATTTATGACGTATTTATGACAATGTGTTTAAATGCAACTTTCACATAAGAATATAATACAACATTTTTTTGGGTCATATAAATTAAAATAATTCGAGTGGCAATGTTTCATTCGAACTAGTTTATGTAGGATGGGTATTTTGGTGATCATCATTAAGACAATTCCAAAATCATTTTGGGTTATAATTCATCATAGATCAAATTTGTTTTTAGAATTTTTTTTTGTCGTTTGTTTTCACCCTTCCAATGTTCTTTTTCTTTTGTCTATTTGTATTTGGTTGTGAACTTATTTAATGAATCAAACTTATGTTGACAACCAAATCAAGAATGAAAAAAAAAATTAATAGAACAAAATGACATATATTGAAATTTATAAAATTTTATCTTTTGAAAAGAAAAAAATGATTACAACAAAATGATTATATCCAAAGAAAAACAATTTAATCATTGTCATTGGTAGTGCAAAGCAACGTGGAGTCCAATTTTTTTTAACAATTTATAAATCGTGATATTAAAAACATTCTCTTAAAACCACCAATCATGTTGTGTTGTGTCAACTTCATTATGTGATTTATTCCTTATAAAAAAGTTGTAAAATTTGTGCTTATGGCTCCTAATAAAAAAATGCACCCATTTACATGATTATGCAATGAGTAAAAATCAATTTTGAAAATAATCCTTGCTTTTGATTTTGATTTACTTCGTCAAGTTATTTTGTTGGCCTTGCCTTATAAGGCATGCATATTGTGTTGAGAATCATTATAAAGTATAGTAGCTTCAAAGGATTTTGCCCCCTATTAACTAGGTGAGATGATTGATCCTAATTTGGTTGTAAAAAGATTCACATTCAACTTTTGACATTTTGTTTTTTTTGCCACGTCCTCAAATGTGCACCCAACTCAACTGACTTTGTCACCAATCCATAACCACAAAACTAAATATGAAAATACTTTCTCTAAAAATGATTGTGGCACCCATCAAGGCAAAAATTCATGTAGGTCTTTCAAAATGTGGCAATGTGATTGAAAACATTCAAATACACATGTCATGATGACTTTGTTTTTTTGGTTTGAAATTTTGCACAAATGTGAAAAGAAGAAAAACATGAAAAGAGAATATTTTATCACTTTTTTTAAAAGAAAAAATTCATTAGATGCAAAAAATAAAAAACCATGTTGCAACATTTCCCTATTGGTTTTGGTTTGGTAAATTTTTTTTAATTGTTTAAATAAGTTCTTAGAACATGCAATCATTTAATCTGAAATTCCTTTTGGGTTCCTCATAACTAATGTGATGTAAAAAAATGAAAAACAAAATTATGAATTTTTTTCTTTTACAACAACATCTATCTATGAAGGAAGGTAATTTGTTTTGTTTTGTAGTTATGGGATCCATGAAATAAGGATGCTTTAGATCATGTTCTTGATGTCTTTGGAAAGCTCTTGACAAGGAGGGGTGCATGGGCTTGGTTGCATGATGTTTGGACTTGCAACATAAAAGTTGTTGAATATTGAATGATTTTTTCACTAAAAATTAAATTAAATTGTAGCTGAAAATTTGGGAGGAATTGGAATGTGGTTGGTTTTGGTGTTCTCAGAAAGATCTTGATGAGAAGGATTTAATGGAATTTATTTGGTAAGATTTGGATTTAAAATGTGGGAGACATTGAATTTTAAGTGATTTCTACGGCTGAAAATTCAAATAAATTCCAAAAAACCAAGTTTTGGAACAAAATTTCAGTTGAGAACGTGGTAACACTTGAAGGCTTACCACTCAATTCAAACATGATTTCCTTTCATATTTGGTAGTTCAAAAAATCGATACATACATTGCAAAACAATGTTCACATGTTGAGTTTTTAAATTTTGTAATGGGTTCACACTTGGGCCAACAACATAGGTCACACTAGTGTACATTAAAAAAAAATTAAAAAAAAAAAATCTCCTAGCTATGAACAATTTATCATAAATATCAATTGTTGATATTAAATTAATGGCAGAGCCATTGTGTATAACACACCTTGTTACTTTTGTAATTGATTGTGTAATCATCAATTTAAAAATTAATATTTATTTTTTGTTTTGATAACCTACAAAAAGTACAAAAAATTGACCTTGATTGTTAAGTAGATTGGTTCATGAAGGATTTTATCAAGGTTTTTATTCTACTTAACATACAAGTTGGCCATGAACAACCAATGTTTGAAAACCTTAGTTCACTATTATAAAATGTGAGTGCAGTTCGCTTGTCCCCGTTCACTAGAGTAATGAATTCATTATTTTTTAATTGATCTCTATTTATTAAGACAAGTGAATTCATTCAAAATCTAATGAAATCATTTGGTGTACATGGACACCCTTTTGTTGTAGGCAAATCTTTTTTTCAAAATCTAGTGAAATCACTAGGCGTACATGGTCACCTTTTGTTGTAGTCAAGCCATTTTCTCTATAACTAGCTAGGCAAGACTGATTTTGACCAACTTCAAAATATTAACCTACCTTCCAAGAAATTTCATCTGATGATGAATGAAAAAAAATTCCATATATTTTGTGTAGAAGCCCTAGCATAGAACATTATACTTGGTTTTTAAAAATTTTGCAACAAAAAAAAACTGATATAATGTGTACATCATGAAACATCTATATTGAGTCTTGGAATTAATTTGGTCCGGACCAATGTTGGTGTGTGTAAAGTGTCAAGATTTGTGTATACAACATGTAAATCATGTATAAGTGTAAATCATCGTTGGACTCATGTCTCCAGGAGGTGGCAAGGTTGAAATTGTATACATAATTGTTAGGATTTGTGCAACCCCTCATACAAATACATAATTTATATGGCCACATGCAAACCGCATGCTACATTTTAAGTACTAGTTTACTAAGGCAACTCTTTGAAATAATTGAAGGGACAAATTTCAGTCAATCTCATTGGCTATACAATAGGCCAATCTACTTGTGAATATTCAAATTTATTGTGGACTAAATTGAATTCTCCAAGCACATATTTAAGGTTGGTTTGAAAAATTGTGTGGTACACACTTATACATGTGCAAGTGAAGTGAAATGGAGGTTTAGAATTGCCTTCTAGGATTTAAATCCCATTGTAATGTTTTGAGAAGGATTTCATGCTTGCTTGCATTTGGGATCATCCCGTTGCAATATTTTGAGAAGGGTTTCGGTCTAACATTTTAGATCCCATTTGCACTATTTTGAATCACTACTTCTTTTGTTTGAGCTACTTTCAATTCTTGGCATTGAATCTCCCACTAGTCTACACACCATTTTGTTTACATGCATGGAAATTATGTTGAAAGATTTGGGTTTCTCGTATTGATACCTATGCACCATGTGGGACGACCATATGGAGGTGAAACCCTAATCCACCCATTACAAACTTTTCAAATTGATTCTTTGTATTTCAAAGCATTTTCCTTTTGTAAGATCCCTAAATTTGAAATCATTTTTAATGTTGGTGAAGGAACCCCATTTTTGGCTTTTCTTGGATTCTCGGGCCCAGCCTTGGGGCTATTGCCATCCGCTAGGCCCTCAAATCTACAAAGATCCTCGATGGGATTCATTACCCAATACATGTATGTGGATGAACCTCAACTGAGTTAGTTAATATTTGGTTTCACTTTGGTTACCAAATTCTGTGGGAATTAGGTCTCATATATAGGTAGATAGGTAGGAAAATAGGTACCTACTAGGTAAGTACATGGTTTATACATACATACATACATACATACATAGCTAAGGGCTGGTTTTTCTACCTACCTACTAACAACCTGTTGTGACAAGCAGGTTGTTTAGTAGGTAGGTAAAAAAATGCAACCGAGCTAATCACCATGGTTTAGCTAGGGAACTGAAACCCAATGGAAAACTGTTTCCTGATTACTTATCATTCATCCTTCATGGTGGGCTGGTGGGTGCTCTGGTTCATTGTGGCCCAAAGACAAGATGTGCATGACTTAGGGAGATCTCTCAAGATGACAAACAAACAAACAAAATAGACTCACAACCTTTCTTAACACAATACAACCTTGGGAGGAAGGTTGTTTGTTTGCTTTGTTTGTTGGCCTTGCTTGCCAAGGCAAAGGATATTGGGTTTAAATTCATTATAGAGTGTTATAGTAGCTTAATGGATTTTGGCCACTAGGTAGTAATAATAATAATAATAAGTCTATTTTTATACAAGGATTTTTGAAAGATGATATTTTAGCTTGTGTTGAAACTTGAGATTAGTTATGGAGTTATGAAATCTTGAAATTTTTTGGTTTCTTTAACAAGATTTTTTTGATGATTATGTTTTTGTATGGTGAAATATTTGAATTTCCATAATTCTTCTTTTGCATTAAGATACTTTTTAGTATAAATCGCAAGGCCACCACACAATGTGACACACCCTTGTTTTTTCATGTTAAAATTTCCCAAACCATAGCCCCTCCCACCACACTTGTTGGTAACGGTGGAAAGCCCTTCATGGGTAGGTGTGGTTAGCCTATGATGTAAGAGTTATTGAATATTTGAACAATTTCCTCCCTAAAAATTCAATAAAATGAAAAATTGGGGCAACAATTTTTGATATTGTTTGCAAAGCCCAATTTGATGGAGATAATTTCGTAATTTTCAAACCTAAGGGTGAGAATAATTGAGTTTTGAGTAATCTTTGTCATTGGGAATTTGATAAAAAAAAGTTCAAAAAAATCAAAAAATCAAAATTTTAAAGCTCGTGGAAGGTGCCACCTCTCCTCTGAAATTCAATCACAGCCCTCCGTTTTCAAAGTCAAATTTTATTGGATCTTTACACTAGATAATGAGCTCAAATGGGGCAATTCTAGGCATTCATATTTGGCTCGACACCAAGTTCTCGTTCCCAAGATGGTCCTTGATGGTCCTAAACCCTTTTCAAAAGGATCCCGTCAAGCTATAGACAACCTTACAGACCCTTTTCATAAGGTCCCTACCTAAGAACCTTACAAACCGTTATGTTCAACACTAATTAATTCCTAAGGATGCCAACTTCCCCACCAAAAAAAAAGAAAAAAAAACAAAGAAAAAGAAAAGACTAAGAGCAATGTCTCAAATTCGAACTCAATTCAAAACACGAGGTACTTACTAAAGAGCTTAGCCTATTTAGAGACTATTTGTTGAAGTTATGAAATATTTAGATCGGGGTTGATGGATTTTTTTTATAATTTTGAAAAAAATAAATTATTTTGACAAGATTTGTTGAGTTGTAAATACAATATTTCAATCATTAGTAAAAAAAAAAAAAAGCTCATTTTGTGACTTGTTCAAGGCAATTAAAATTGTTGTTTGTGACTATTTTAGTGATATTTAATGAAATTAAAATTCATTTCATTAAATATTCAATTCCACCCCGCTCAATGAAACCAAAAATCGGGTTGTAATTCTAATTCTTGAAGAAAAGTAAAATCATGTTCCAACGTTTTAAAAATTCTTTGCAAATTTATACCCATTGAATATGAATTTCACTATGAAAATAATAGCCTTGGTGATTGATTCACTCAATTAGTTCGTTTTGGTAACACCCAACAATTATGCATAAGGGTTGATTATCAAATATTACTCACCTTGAGAACCGCCGGTTACACTGCCTAGGTAGGCTAGGTGATAAAGGTTTTAAATAAATAAATAAATAAATATTGGGATGCTGGAAAAAAAAAAAAACCGTAACCATGTTTAGGGTTTTAGGATCAATAACTTAATTGGATTGAAATTCTAATAATCTAAGTAGGTACACGAAAGTCCATGATATTTATATTTTAGTTAAAATTAAATTTGACATTGACGTAAATAATAATGAATTATTGATAATCATATTGGGAACATAATAAGAAGAAAAATCGTCCTCGGTAGTGTGTAGCAACCATGGAGCCCAAGTTTATTAAATTTAAAAAAAATAATTGACCCAAAAAAAAACAAGGGGAGTGTTACACTGTGGCCTTGCCATTTGCATTAAAACGTATCTTAAGGCAAAAGAAGAATTTATGGAAACTCAAATATTTCAGCATGCAAAAATATAATTAATCTTCAAAAAAATCCTCTAAATTAAAAGAAACCAAAATCCTTCAAGATATATTATAACTCTATAACTATTTATCTCAAGTTTCAACACAAGCCAAAATATAATCTTTCAAAAATCCTCATATTAAAAAAAAATTAAAAAAAAAAAACTAACCATACCATGGTTAAATAGTAGCTAGGGAAGGGTAGTTGGGCTGGTTCAGTGTGGCGGCTGTTCATCAACAGTTTGCTGGAATCTCGTGTTTTTCCTGCTCTCTTTCTGTTTCGTCGCAGCTCTCCATTGCGCTGCGCGCACATCTCCTCTCCTCTCCTCTCCTCTCCCGCATCCTAATTCTCCCCCCCCCCATTTGTTTGTAGATCTCTTTCATTAATTAATGATCGCCAGAAGAGATGATCTTCTGCGGATGTCATATAAGGCGAGTCGGCTTTGTGCCAGGGTTTGTTTGCAATTTGTGAAGTATTTCCGTGAACGAGTAGAGCTCATTCTTTCTCTGGTTCATCCATGCATGGAGGTTTGTTTACATCGAATTTTTGTTCAGGTTGTTCCCAATTTTTTTTGGTCTCCCCTTGTCGAAGTTGTGATAAATATTTTTCTCCATTGTCCAGGTTGTGATCGATTTTTTTTTTTTTTTTTTGGGGAGTGTCTTTCTGAGCTGTTCAGGTCGTGACTGAAATTCGTTCTTGAGAGAGTGTCTTTCTGAGCTGTTGTAGACCAAGTTTGTTCAGGTTGTGACTGAAATTTGTTGTTGAAAGTGTTTTTTGAGCTTTTGCATCCTTTGTCCAGGTTGTTGTGACTAATTTTTTTTTTTTCCTTGAGAGTGTTTCTTAGCAGGTTGTGACTGATTTTTTTTTGCTTGAGAGTGTTTCTTAGCTGTTGCACCTTTGTCCAGCTTGTGACAGAATTTGTTTTTAAAAGTGTTTTCTCAGCTGTTGCTGTTGCAAAGCTTCATCATTCACACAAATGGTGGTGGAGACAATTTCGGGTGTTGGTGTAGAGAAGAAGAATACTAGGATGGAGGATGTTTTTGAGGTGATTCAGAATTGTAGCACGGAAGGGCGAGAGCATCAGACAGTGGTGGCGGATCTGGATGGGACGTTACTGCGGAGTCGGAGCTCTTTCCCTTACTTTTTTCTCGTTGCATTCGAAGCTGGGGGTTACTTTCGAGCTGCTGCGTTGCTATTTGTAGCGCCGTTGATTTGGTTTCTGTACCATTTGGTGTCGGAAGGCGCGGGGATTGAGCTCATGATTTACATTACGTTTGTGGGGTTGAGAGTGAAGGACATCGAGGGAGCGGCGCTCGCGGTGCTGCCCAAATTCTATACGGAGGACATTCACTCTCACACTTGGAGAGTGTTCTCCTCCTTCGACAAACGATACTTGTTGACGGCCAACCCACGCATTATGGTGGAGCCTTTTGCCAAAGATTTTCTGGGCGTCGATGAGGTACTGGGCTCCGAGATCGAAGTCTCTCCCACAACTGGGCGTGCAACGGGGTTCGTCTTACCTCCCGGGGTGCTCGTCGGAGTCCACAAAGAGAAGAGACTCAAGAAAGTGTTCGGATACGAAGCAGAAGCTGCCCCAGACGTCGGCCTTGGCGACCGCCCCACAGACTACCCCTTCATGTCTCTCTGCAAGGTAATCAGTTGTGCTATGTCCTTGGAAGTCCTAGAGCTAATTTCCACATCGCTCGAATGTGTCATGACACCACAAGTGCTCACCACATGGGGATGTGTCTCGAGATCTTGTTGACATGGTACCTAGTATGTACTGACTGCAGGAAGGCTACATTGTTCCGGCTGCAACGAAAGTGGAAGCCGTGAAGAAGCATGAATTGCCGAAACCCATTGTGTTCCATGACGGTCGTCTGGTGCAACGCCCAACTCCGGGGAACGCTCTCATCGTCTTACTCTGGATGCCTCTAGGGTTTCTCCTAGCTCTAGTCCGCTTAGCCGTCGGGAAGATCTTCCCGGTATCCATTCTGTACGATGTCTACGCCTTGCTCGGCATCAAAATCATTGTAAAAGGAACACTTCCACAAGCACCAGTGCCACAGAAGAAGAAGAAGAAGAAGAAGAAGAACAACAACAACACTTCCGGCGAAGGCATTCTATTCGCCTGCACGCATCGCACACTTCTGGATCCGGTGATAGTTTCAGTGGCACTCCGTCGCAGAGTACCTGCAGTCACGTACTCGATTTCACGCATTTCTGAGCTATTATCACCGATGAAGACAGTGGCGTTGTGCCGCGACAGGGAGAAAGACGCAACCATAATGCGCAAAATTCTGGAGAGTGGATCAGATCTAACGTTATGTCCGGAAGGAACCACATGCCGTGAGCCATATTTGCTACGCTTCTCGGCGCTATTCGCGGAGCTTTCGGACAGAATCGTGCCCGTTGCGACGCTGAACAAAGCCAAAATGTTTCACGGCACCACTGCACGCGGCAACAAAGCCATGGATCCCTTTTTCATCTACATGAATCCACGGCCCGTTTACGAGATCACGTTCTTGCCGGAGCTTCCTCGCGGGTTCACGTACAGCAGCAACAGCAGCAGCAGCAGCAGCGGGGGCGGCAATTCGGCGATCGAAGTCGCCAATCGAGTTCAGAAACTGTTGGCTTCCACTCTAGGGTTTCAGTGTACACAGTTCACTCGCAAGGATAAGTACCAAATGCTTGCAGGAAATGATGGCACTGTTGTTGGTAGAAGGAGGTACCAAATCTAAAGCAATTTAGTTGAGCATTTCTGTTTTTTCTCAAACTTTTTTTAGGGTTTTTGTTTTCCAGGTTTTTTTTAGGGT
>Ga0116229_10000924_pt1 | contig 43604 bp, 26 predicted proteins | sample S1TSphgellanicum_3_FD_87313 | JGI IMG/M metagenome (GOLD analysis project Ga0116229, IMG submission 87313) | Host-associated microbial communities from peat moss isolated from Minnesota, USA - S1T2_Fc - Sphagnum magellanicum MG | ecosystem: Host-associated > Plants > Peat moss > Unclassified...
CGAGGTGTTTTTCCTCTTGCTGTCGAGCTCTGAACATTCGGGAGTCCCGGAAGACTCCCAACCTCCAACTTTTCCAAGTGTTGGGCTTCACCCCCACACTTGGCCAAAGTGGGGTTGCGACACAAACACTTCTAAAGCTTGGGGTTCAAGCCCAAGGGATATTTTGTGGAGAAATGGCTCCTTTCAAAGGGAGCCAACCCAAGGGGGATGCTAATGGGAAACCTAAAGGAGGGTGTTTCAATTGCAATGAAGTGGGACATTATTCCAAGGATTGCCCCAAACCCAAACCGGGGAGTGGGGCTTTTAAGGTAATTGCCCTTACTGCCAACCTAGCACAAGGTGAATGTAATTGCTTTATTTTCTTAAAGGGAAAGATTTCTAAACGAGAAGTGTTATGTCTTTTGGACATAGGGGCTTCCCACAACTTCATAACCCAAGAAAGCACCGAAAGAATGGAGCTCTCATTGGAAAAGTTCAAGGCACCCATCGAGGTGCACTTTGCGGATGGGATTCCCCATCGCACCAAGTTACAAGCAAAAGATGTGCCCCTCTAATTGGGGAATTGGAAAGGCAAGGTGGACTTGTTAATTTCCACCTTAGGGGGAATGGATTGCATTTTGGGATGGAATAAATCACACGTAACAATGTGCTCATAAAAGGGCACAATAGGCTAGTGAGGATCCCATCCAAAGATGGGATTGTGTGAGTGAAGGCACATGAAGTGCTTACTGTGGGTGGGACCACCATCCACTTGATGTTGGGAAAGACCTTGGAAAAAAAATGTGTGGGAGGCTATGGCATGTTGTGCGTGATGTAGGTGTTGGATGAGTTTGAAGCAAAGGAAGCCACCAAGGTGGTGAGCTTTCACAAGTGCATCAAACAAGTGTTAGAGGAATTCCCGGATGTGATATGTCGCAACCCTAACTTTGGGCTCATAACCAAAGCAAAGGGGTTACAAGGTTGTGGGCCAAGAGGAAGCCCGAGAGTCAACGCAAAAGGAAGCCCGAGAGTCAAGGCAAGAGGAAGCCCGGGAATCAAAGCAAAAGGAAGCCCGGGAATCAAGGCAAAAGGAAGCCCGGGAGTCAAGGCAAAAGGAAGCCCGAGAGTCAACACAAAAGGAAGCCCGAGAATCAAGGCAAGAGGAAGCCTGGGAGTCAAGGTAAGAGGAAGCCCGCGAGTCAAGGCAAGAGGAAGCCCGCGAGTCAAGGCAAGAGGAAGCTCGCGAGTCAAGGCAAAAAGAAGCCCGAGAATCACATCACATACTCTCGGGAATGTAAGAAGTGTAAGGGAATGTAAGAAAGTGTGAGGGAGTGAACCCTCACACTCCCAAAGCAACTCCCACTTTGGGAGATGGAGTCCCAAGGGACTCCCGAAACTTCATAAAGTGATTTTAAGGGTCAAAACTCAATAGCTTGGGGCGTTCTTTATATCATTGAAATTTTTTTCAAACGTAGATGTCTAAAATGGGCTCTTATTGCTCATTTGGACATTTAAAACACAAGTTATGACCCCCAAAAAGGCCGAGAGTCAAATTGTCAGTTTGACTCCCGACCATAAAAAATTGGGAATCGACCCGATTTACTTGGCTGCAAGGAACATGCAACATACCGTTGGAAAGCTCTTGATGAGAACTATAACTTTGCTTGAGACTGCATCACGATCCAAGGTTTAATTGCAAAGTTATGGGGCTCCAAAGTTGCGGGAGTCCTAACCAGCGCGATTTTGGGACTCCCATTCGAGAATCCTGAGAGAGAAAAATCATTTGGATGTAGGCTCCGTGGCCAGCCAGAGAGTATACTATAAGGGGGAAGGTGGTGGCTTCCCCCAAGTCTGGGCCACGGTGAGTCTAGTGTGTCCATGTTGCCCGTGGCTTGTCCTAGCACCAAAGGTGCTCCAACTATGCACTAACCACTTTGTGTGGGTTGTGTGCAGGCCTGTGTGAATGAGTGAAGTTTGTCAACTCTTCCTAGTCCCATCCCGGAGCTCCAACACACCCCTTTACCCCTCAAAGTGTTGTGAGCTAAGGAGCGTGCCCCGAGTCCTCTCTTTTTCGATGTCTTCTACTTGGACTCACATTTGAGTCTTTGGAAGAGTTGGGAGTGCGTTAGCCACACCATCAATTCAACTTGTGTGGGCGTGTTAAACATTTCTCATTAACAAGTTACCAATGGAAAATGACACAACACCTTCCAAGGCACACTTGACTTCCCAACTTGCATGTACCTAGGTTCTCCACGTTTGATACATTGCCTAGTGTTGGCATGGTCACCCCAAAACAACATACATCCTTTTCCACACACGTCAATGACATCATATGCTAGCCCAAGCCTCTTCAAGGTGCTAAAAACCTCATATTTTGAAAATTACAATGTATTTGGGGCAAGTAGTATGTTTTTTTGACAAGTCCCAACATTTTGGTTATGAAGCATTTGACGCACCATGAATGTGACAACGATTCAAGATGAGAAAGGTTGCACATAAGCTTAATAGTGTGGAACCTTCAAATAGTGGTATTCTATAAACCTCTTCAATGTTGTCATGTTTTAATCCCAATTCCTTTAGTCTTTTTTTTATTATGGGCATATTGGCCCAAGTGTCCTTTCCTTCCATGTTTTCAGCATCATTTCATTCTTTTGTATACAACACCTACCTCCATTGGATCACTTGGGCTAGCATGGCCAATGTCTCCATCACATTGTGGTTGTTGTTCCATGTTAATTGGGACTTGTATGGCATCATTTTTTAACATCAATTCAGGTTCATTAGTTCATCCACGTGTAAGGCACAATCAACATTGTTAATGACATTAGCCCCACTAGGAGCCTCTTGATTTGTAAATGGCAATTGCATAACCCCATGAATACCCATCCTTTTCGTTGTCCCATGCTTAAGGTCTCCATGGAGGCCATTTGCACCTCACATCCTATGTTAGGATTCAATGTTGTGGGCTTCTTGGGCAATTTGGTCAACAATGACAAATGCATTGTTAACTAGCCCTACCATGTCCACCTCTATATCCATGTGTGTTTGTCGACCCACATTCTCCAAAGGCATGAACGTTGGATGGTTTAAATGTGCCATCCATTCTTCATCAAATGAATCACAACAATCACCCTGCATCCATGGATGATCAAAATACCATTGATGTTCAAATTACCAAAATGAATTGATGACAATTTCCATGCAACTTTCCAAATGATGTTTATGTGCAAACACGTTATTTCATGATCATCGCACATCTAGGTGCAACACATACATGGAATATTCACATGTTTAAACCTCTTTGATGGGTATATAGGGTAATTTATATAACATTTCACCTTGGGTAATGTTTACATGGCCATAAATGAACATACCTCTATCCAACCCCTTTTGCATGGATGTCGTCTGAAATCTCACAAATGCTTTAAAATTGTGAATTGTTTCAAAGGTTGAACGCCCAAGTAAATCTTGCAGGGGCAATGATACCTATCCCACCTAGCAGCATGTGTGTGAACTTCAACATGTTCCCAGAGTTTTCAACCATGAGCTTTTATTCACCTTTGATTAATGAGTGGCAATTGCGCAACCATGCGAACCTTCGTGATGTTAAATGGGTGGAACACTTGTTTTACATTACAAGTTGGACAATGTCACATGTTTAGTCCATGTTATAAGGTCCAAAATAATAATCTTGGTGTGGTTATGCTTGCATAACCAACTCACTTAATTTAAGTTCACATACAAGGCCTTGTGTTTGTATGAACCCCCTATCTTATGTATGGTGCTCCCATGCATTTGCTTCAATTCAACACTACACAACAACAAATTAACAACCCAATAATGGGCATAAGATGAATTTCTAGTATATGATGAAATCATATAATTATTACTCATAAGATCAAACATGGGCCACTATATTTTAGTTTGTACCTTACAATGTAAAGTTGCAGCATGGAGGCAGCCAATAATTTAATGCAATCTTTAAATGACATTGTTATTTTCCAAAATCTTGCATGTTTGATGCACCAAACTCATGTACTTTCACAACCCCCCATGTCATTCCACATTCAACATGGGTCTTCATTTCCATGTATTCCATACAATTTTAAATTGAATTACATAATGTTAGTCCCACATTCATCCAACAATCCACCAATCTCCAAATGAATGGACTAAATGCATTCCACTACATGTGGTGGAGTCCATGATTTGTTTCCACAAACTCCCAGTGGTCACATATGCATTGATGTCAAGTCATCTTGCTCTTGAAGGTTTAGGACCTTTTCTTGACACATGCCCTAGAACTTAATTTGTTCACCTCCTCTCATATCACGTTTATGAGACCAACCATTTGATTTGGCCCTGCAACAAAACCCATGTGCAAGGACACATGTAGCTTGATTGGTATGTGTTTTTATCCATGCATAGTGGGTTTTCATTACTAAAACCAATAGACTATCACCAAGGCATTTCCACCCATTCTATAACATCCCCCTATGAGCATGACATCTCTAGTGCATCTTCATTTGCATTTCCTTTGTGTTCATATTATCACCACTAATTCATATTAACACCATTTCACATTCCTTCCCTTGAATTAGTGTCTTTTGTATTTTGTAGTACCATTTGGGGATTAAAGTTCAAAATATACCTACTAATGATTATATATCCTCATTCATTGTTGCCCATTGAATTTAGGTCTCCTTTCCAATCATCTATGTGCCCTTCTCGGATTCCTAAATGTTGGAATGATAGTTGGAACCTTTGGCAAACATTCATAATGGTGTCACAATGCTCACAAGTGATGCAATCGAGAATTGAAAAATGTATACAAGTACAAATCAGTGTTCAATGATGTAATCCATAGAACTTGCTTTGACAAAGGTTTCTAGACTAACTACTCCTTAGATTCATCATACATGCATGTTTGATATTTTTTATAATTCAAATGAAAGTGACATAGGTTTCCAAATTAATTGCACTTAACAAGCTTGTTCTTAACAACATTGCACTTCATTATGGACATCTATGTAACAATTGAAGGACATGATATGTCAAGTTTACATTCAATTTTAAAACATAAGACTTTCATCCTATACGGGCCAATTGAGGGTAATGTGCAGCACCTTAAAAATGAAGTAGTGGATGTTTGGCCATGATTAGTCAGCTTCTATAATACTTGTCAAACCATGTAGAATTCATGTTTGATGATAAAGGTTGTGCCCCCCCACACAATAGACCATCAAAATATTTATCCAAAATTTGCCTTTGCAAAATTGAGTATCACATGGCAACAATCCAATATGTTAACACATCTCACCATCATCAACTACAAGATCCTCCAAACCCCTAGGATAACAATCTCCATTATGTTGACCATTATATAAATATAAATCAATATAATATGGTAACAACAATAGTTGAAAATAAAGCAATGCAATTCATTGTGAAGTAAGATTGGGCCATTGTTGAAGATATCCTGGATTATTACATGCGTACTTGAACTCATACTCATTCACACATGTTTCATCTAGAACCACACAATACATGTGTAAACATTTAATGTGTTCTAATGGGTCAAATATATACCTATTGCCACAAAAGGACGGGACCAATATATTGCACAAGATAAGACATTCTAGGACAAAGAACCAAATTCATCCAATAAAATTAAGAGGAAGGTGTGGCACCACAAAAAATGATTGTTAACCAAATTTATGAAGTGATTACAAGAAGGATGGCTTAGCTTGCTAATGGGGGTTGACCCCGATGTGATGACCTTGCAAAGACTTTTTAGAGTGAAAAGATTAAGCATTTTATTCATGCTGGAATATTGGAAAGTAAACATTTTTGTCTTGTTCACCTATGTACATTTGTAGTAGAATAAAACTAGGCCATATGATAAAACCAAGTTACAAATTTGAATTATGTTTTGTAGTATAAGTATATATACCTCCACTGGGTTTTGGAAGTGCTAAAACCCTAATCTTTTTGCAATAAACTATAAAACCCAAGGCTAATTAATCCACTAGTCATTGCACTCGCGCTTGTGTGGTAAGAGGCGATTTCCACCAAAATCAATCCTATGTGGAATCATACCTATGATCTAGATCCCCTAGCAATCAGTCCACTATGCACCACTATACTCCACTAAATTCCACTAGTTTATAACCCAAGTCACTACTAAAAAGCCATATAATGCCCATTGCAAGGTGGGATGATGGTGGAGTGGTTCACCGATAATCATGTCATTAAAATCCATTCCACTTGAACAACCTAGGTGGAATATTATAATGGAATCGCCCACTACACAGTGGAATTACAATGGAAATGATCCATTAATAGTCATGTTGTTGCTTGGTCCATTCCATTATAATATTCCACTTTACTATATAAAACAATTCTTTTTATTATTCCACTATACTATTCCACTAAAGTAGAAAGTCCAATCCACTTAAGATTCCATTATATTATACAAGTCAATTCTACTATACTAATCCACTAAAGTATAAAGTCTAATCCATTGTAATATTCCACTCTATTATTCCACTATACTATATAGGCCAATTCCACTATATTATTCCACTATAATATAGGGTCCAATCCACTATAATTTATTCCAATTGACTATTCCATTATAGTATAGGGTCAAGTCCACTATAATATTCGACTATATTGTATAGGTTCATTCCATTATATTATTCCACTATAGTATAGGGTCTAATCCATTATATTAATCCATTATAGTATAAGGTCTAGTCCAATAAGGTTTCCACTATAGTATAAGGTCCAATCCATTATATCCACTATAGTATAGGGTTTAATCCACTATATTATTCCACTATAATATAGGGTCTAGTTCACTACATTATTCCAATATACTATAGGGCTTAGTCCATTATACTATTGGACTATAATATTGCATTAGATACTATAGCATGCAATTCCAAATTATGCAGGTCCACTCTACCACTCCACTATATTATAGGGTCCAAATTTACTCTACTATTCCATTATACTATATAGGTGAATTCCACCATATTATTTTGTTATATTACATTCCACTATAGACCCAAACCTAGTGGTCCCAGTATGGTGTCCAATAATATAATGGATTAAAACCACTAGGTTTTTATTTATATGCATGATGACATCAAATTATGCATACAATTTGATGAACATGTAGTTGATTGTTGGGCCAAATTCACATTATAAATTCACCCATCAATTGTTCATGCATGAGCTCCCCATTCGAAACACACTAGATGTCATGCACATTGAGTGCATTGTGTTTAAGTATTTGTTTAGTCAGTGTGACACACTAGAGGTGCATAACGACATGGAGCAAGCAAGGGTGAAACAACACTTATGGCTCCATCAAGATCCACAAGGTGTGAATTATGTGAAGCCTCTAGCCCCATATGTGTTCACACAAGCTGAAAGGCAATCATTTCTAGATTTTATTTGTGAAGTATGTGCACTAACTAAATATGCCGTTGCATTCAAAAAGATGGTTGACCCAAATAGATTATATAACATGAAAAGCCATGACCACCATGTAATGCTACAACACATCTTCCTTTGCGGCATCCACAACTTATTACACCTTGGCCCCAGAAAGGGCCCTCATCCGACTTGGAAGGGCATTCTAGAGGATATGCACAAAGGTACTGAACCCAATTGACATCCCAAGCTTAAAGACCTATGTTGTAGAAACTCTCTGTATGTTGGAGATGTGGTGGCCACTTGGGTTTTTCGACTTGATGACCCACTTGATAATTCGTCTAGTAGAAGAATTAGAAATATGTGAGCCAATGGCAAGTAGGTGGTGCTACCCAATTGAAAGATACTTGTATGTTTTGAAGAAGTACGTGAGGAACAAGGCAAAGCCGAAAGGTTGCATTGCATTAGGCTACATGTATGACGAAGCATTGGGGTTTTGCATCGAACACTTTGCGTTATATTGCACACAATTCATTGCATTTGGGATGCAAATGAGGAGGAAGTTGATGCAGGGGAACTTTTATCTGGGAACGGGGCATTGAAATGGTTATCCCCCGTGGAGATGAAAACAATACATTCATATGTCATTGCAAATTATGTGGCCATAGAAGCACTATACATGAATTTTTATGTGTGATTTGTTGGTGGAAAACATGGGAAATGTGATTCAGTCATTAAAGGTCTTTAATCTGTGTATTGTTTGTTTTAGTAGCCAGTACCACGCTGCTGTATAGTTGCTCACTTTGTCAGCTGTGCTGTGCTGCTGCCTGGATCCCTATGGCATGCCACTGCACCTAGGGGACCAAGGCTCAAGCTTTTGACGTAGCCATTATGATGACAATGGGGAAGAAGGCCATGTTAGTCCTCAGCAGCTATTGAGAAGTTGCCAGGGAAAGGGAAAGAATCACTGTGGGTACCCAGATTTCAAGCAGCAGCAGCTACTTAGATGATTTGATAATCCATTTTGTCTGGACAAAATAATTTATGCATGTTACAATGGTTCAAAACTTAAGGTTATACTATCCTATTTACATTCATTGATCTTTGAATGATGTTTGCATATGTTGTGTGAAGCTTCATGATCTCTCTCTCTCTGCTCTGGTTCCCCTGAAATGATGTGCATTATTACATAATCCTAGGGTTCGGTTAGAGCATCTCCACCCCCAAAACTGTAAGCAAGTCCTTTATTTTCGAATAGAATACCGTTTCATGATCACTGTCCCCACCCACAAACGTCATAAAAGTCCCATTAAACACTCAAAGACCCTTTATGTCTTACGTCTGGATGAGTAATAGTCACTGTCCAAATCCATAGTAAAAAAAAGCTTTTCAAGGGGTTAAAATGACCACTGCAAAATGGACCATCAATATGGAGAGCAGCAGGATTTGTTATCCTGCAGCAAGAATTAATGAAAAGGGGTGTTTGCCGGCGTGGGGTGGAGATGCCCTTATATCCAAGTTGATGCATTTCAACATTCTGGGGAACTTAGGTTCCCCTAAAATGATGCATTGCAACATTCTAGGGTTGGGTTATGTGAACCAAGGCATTACAATTGATCATCCTAGGGTTGGGTTCCCCTGAAATGATGCATTACAAAATTCTAGGATTGGGTTCCCCTAAAAATGATGCATTCCAGCATATCCTAGGGCTGGGTTATCTCAATTGAGGCATTACAAAATTGTACCTAGGGTTCAATTCCCTGAGATGATTGCATGATAACATCCTAGGGTTGAGTTTCCTTGAAATGATGCATTACATAAATGTCTTAGGGTTCGGTTTCCTGAAATGATGCATTTCTATATCCTAGGGTTGGATTATCTGAATTGAAGCATTACAATGTAATCTTCCTAAGGTTGATCATGAGACCATTTGCATGTATGTGAGACCACTTGCATACATGCAAGTAAGCATTGCAAGGGTACCAAGTACAGCCACTACAAATAAGTTCTGTCTGTAAGGTCCTTAAAATGGGAAAACTTGGATGTTTCTGAAAATGGTCAGCAGCAACTTAAGACTATATCTTATGACTTTTTTACTGTAAATCTTCCAATAATTTTGTGTAAAATTGAATCTACATCAATTTCTTCCACATGTAGAAGTTGTAGCTACTTGACTTCCATTCAATTCAGGAGTCAGTCTCAGATCTATATGAGCTCCACCAAATATGTGCACCAAACGAGCAAAGCTAGCATGATCTACAAAATTCAGTAGCTGACAGCAAATTTCAATGTTAGCATGTGGAAGTTCATTCAGGGACAATTTTCCATTACTATAGAGCTAGATCTTCATCACCTTTGCATCTTTCTCTTGCTCTTTTCCCTCTTTAGGGTTCAAAACAAAATGCAAACACTGGCTAAGGATTCCAAAGGGCCCAAGCTATACAAAGGGAAAAAAAAAATCCATAAAGAAAAGAAGTTGCTGACAATGCCCACAACTCTCCACCTTTTGCATCTCATGGATGGATCCTAGAACCTGAACATGAAAAAAAGAAGTTTAACTGGAAATATAATATTACTCATGACAGAATGTATATATTTGTTTCCTATCAAGACAGAGCCTAGTTTACAGGTGATTCCAGCCCCTGAAAAATGAGTTTAAACCCAGTTGTGGACATGATGCAATTGTTCCAGTATTCTATTAACTGTGTACGGAGCAGTCTCATTGAATAGAAGCTGCATGTTGAAACTGTTTGTTTTACTACACCTCTGTAATGTTTTCAATGGTTTTTTGGGTGCCAAGCCCTAGAATCTGTGAGTGACCTTTTTGTATCTGACTCTTGGGAGGGGTCACCATGGATGCCAAGGTACTGCATATCTAGGCACAATCTGCCAGGAAGACCCTATGGATGCACAGGAATTACACTAAGGTATAGCAAGCAATGGTCTAATGAGAGTAGAGAGGTCTTAAGAGATTCAACAACAGATTTAGACCATTTCCACCCCCCAACCTCCCTTGCCTAATGTCTGATTGAGTGTGTGATCAACTCAGGGTGGCTTGTCTACCTTTCTAACACTAAGGTGGTGTTTTGATCTTCCGTACCTGTTGCATTGAGACAAAGAGGGCAGTCGACATTTTTTCCCATGTTCACTGTACTGCATCCATGTGGAGGTCCTTGGCAATAAGTTTGTCCCTCCAGATCTTTGGATGCAGTATTGGGAACTCTTGAGGCTGTGTGAAAGAATCATCATGAGGAAATGTGGGAAGCTTATTTCACTGCAAGTCCGACTACTAGAATAAGCCCAAAATGTCCATAATATTGCCTTCCCCGCTTCTCCATTGTTTCTTCATCAAACTCAGTCTTTTTTGGTCCAAATTGGGTGTCAGCTCTATGAGTGTTCCATCACCACCAAGCTTTGGCAAACCAATTGCTTCCAATTTCAGATTTCAAAATCTGTGTGTCATAAGCTAAACTAGTAAGCTCACCGAGGCTCTATAGTACTTGTAAGGGCTCCCCTGGCTGCCAAAAGGCTTTTCTCCCGTGCCTGAGAATTCATCAGAATCTTTGAAAGAGTCAGAGCCACTTTACTCATTTCTGGTCTTAATTCAGGTTCAGGATTGACACAATCCTTGGCCAGCTCTGCAGTCTTCAGTGCACTGTCTAGAGGGGCAGAGTCCCCAAGCAGGGGGTCCATCCATGCTCGAAGCCTTCTCCCAGGTTCTTTATCTGCAAAAATTGCCACAATGACATCGGGGAGGAGTGTCTTCTTGAATGTGTTAGAATGAGGGTTGGTCTGAAAGCTAACAGCCTCCTTGCCTGACATAATTTCCAACAAAATGACACCAAATGCAAACACATCGAGTTTTGGTGTGATCAAGCCACTGGACTTTTCCTCTGGTGCCATATAACCATGTGTTCCTGAAATCTTAATGCTGTGAGACCGTGTTAGAGACCGTCTCAACCTTCTGGAGGCTGCCTCCCCATCCCTAAGCTCTCCACTACTTGATGTGCTGGAATTAGCCTCCTCTGCAACATGCACCTTTCCCACTGGCAATGTACCCATCTCTCCCTTTACTTTTGCCACACCAAAGTAGGCAATCTTTGCATGAAGTTCACTGTCCAAAAGGATATTGCTGCTTTTTAAGTACTTATGTACAAAGGGTGTGTGTGTATGGTGATGGAGATACTCAAGGCCTTTGGCAACATCAAGAACAACCTGTAGCCTGCCTGTCCAGGTTGGAAGAGCTGAGAACCCTGGGGAGTACTGGCTGTGAAGGTACTGCCGAAGGTTTCCACTGGCGACAAACTCATACACAAGATAAACTTGACTGCCACTATTGCACCCACCGATCAGTTTCACAAGATTCGTATGATGTACACTACACAAGTTTTTGACCTCGGTAACAAAATCTGTCACTTTCACTCCATTCTTAACCACAACTACTGCCACATCCATGCCATGGACTGAACCCCGAAACACAGACGTCCCCACTTTCCTGGCAGAACTAAAGTTGTCGGTTGCTATGCTCAGATCCTTAACTTTGAAAATAATAGCTCCATCAGACAGCATGTTCTTGATTCCTGCCAAAGATGTCACACTGCTGTTTGACACTAGTGACTCCTTTGACAACTGGCTAGAGTTAGTGACACTGAGCTCCATGCTGCTATCATCCAGACCCTTCAGCTTGGGTCTGCTCTTGATAGAAGAATTGGATCTTGAGGATGGCTGCTTCACCATTATCCTCATTCGCTTCATCATACACATGGCAACTTATGTACACTGGCTGATGGTGGCGGCCTTCAAATATGTTCTGCAGAAATTAAGAATCTCCCAAATTAAAAGCTTTACCAACATTAAAAAAAAAGAGTGTTAAAGCACCACATCCATGGCTACAGTGCTGCAATATTAATCTTGGGGCATCATTAGCAGTCAGTACCTGTATGGTCAACCTGTGTGTCAAAGCCTGGTGAATCTTCTACTGCATATATATATATATATATATATATGTATGTATGTATTTAGTATGCAACTGCATCCTATCCAGTTCAACACCAAACAAGCCTTTTGTCTAACAGAAACCCATTATCTTCTTATACCTCATGATCATGGTGAATCAGGCATTTCATGAAATCCACAAGCATAACATCATCAGGATGTTCAAGGGTATTATATTCTATTGCTTCAACCACATGATGATCCAGATCAAGAAAGGTGCAGACACCTTCATGGAAGGAAAAAAAAACTGAAGTTGTATTCTTCTAAAAACAAGCATGACTGAGTGCACAAGTTTCAGCTCCAAGTGACAAGTCTACTGTCCCTTTTGTCCTCAGTGGATCTCCACACAGGCCAAAATCTTCTCACAACCATGATATCTATCACACACCATAGCCTGATTGCCAGTCCAGAATCATCTGGCTGCCCATTAAGGCACAGGGTATGGCCACATTCAAGCCATGCAACCTTCGAGTTTCTTTGCAAGGATGTGGAGAGGAACCCTAACTGCAACTGGGCTTAGTTTTGGAACAAATCAAGCAAAACATACACTCTAGAAAAAGATTCAAGAAGCAGCATCATCTTTAGATCAGCTCTGGTTGCTTCTATATATTCCTCTCAGTTTGAATCCGTGAACGAGTCTGCTGATTAAAAGCTTACCTAGAAGAGGTGGAGATGCTGCAGCAGCACACGAATATTGGTAACAGCCGATCAAGGCGAAGAAGAAGCAGCAGCAACAACCGAAGAAGAAGAAGAAGTGCAGCTTGAACCCGGCCTGTTGCCAGAGATCGACCAGCAAAATAGCTGTTGCAGTAGCAGCTCCCAGAGAGCTGTACATGATCAAGCACCCTCGTTGTCGTCGTACTTCCCGGCAGATTGTGTTGTTTCTTTCTTTCTGCAACAAGACGATGTCGTCAAAAGTACTCGACTTCCAGCAGCAGCAACAGCTTCTTCTAATCCCGCTTGCAAACAAACGATTTGCGCACGTCCGGCGATCAGTCAGTTTTTGGACATTTGTCTCACAGCAAGCAGCTTCTGCAGCAGGCCCTGCTTGCTTCCTTGCTTGTTTGCTTGCTGTATCGGCTGCTGCACATCTACTTCAACAACACAGTTCTTCTAATCCTTCTTCTCTCTAAGTTTTTCGAGCCGGTTTGGCAAGCCTTTATCCTTCGCTGTTTGCTTCACTCTCATGACTCCACAAACACCTGCAGTATCTTCACATGCCGCGTCATCATAACCCCCGCGCCGGCAAGGTACTAAAATGCATCGCAGTTGCAAGTTTTATACTATTGCAAGCGTCCTTACCCCGCTGCTTTCACCGAGCAAACGAAAAAGAAAAGAAGATTGTTCGACAAGACATACAATTGCAAGCACGCTACAGCAACACGGCATGAAAGCACCAAAAAAGAAGAAGACACAATCTACAAACAATGTATCTGACAAGTACTACACGGCCTCCTTCTTCAATATCTTTCTTCAGAAAAACCACATCGTAAAATGAGCAAGTGTGCTTTTGACTGAGCATCATGATCAAGACTCCGAGAACATGAACAACATGCAGCAGAAAGAACAAGACATGGTGATGATGATGATGATCATCATCATCATCAAAATACGAAAGAAAATAATCAAAAGCACGCTCCTCGTCGATCAGAGACGAGAGCAGGTAATAAGAATCATACAAAGAATAATACTAGTCATAATAATAATAATAATAGTTTCCAATTTCCGATTCCTAGTGCTCATGTCTTTCTTTTGAGCGCAGCTGCGGTATTACAGATGGATGCATCGTAAGAGACAAAAAGCCGTCACCTGTGGTGATACACCGCTGCAGGCCTGTTAGGTGTCAATAAAGCTACAGATGAAATGCAACAGCAGGAGGAGGAAGAGGAAGAGGGAGGAACAGACTGTAGAAGACGAAGAAGAAGAAGAGAAGGTGTGCACGAAGAAGGGGATGATGACGCCGAAGACGACGACAGTGTTGGTTTTCTTGTTTGGCTTGTTGTCATGAGAGCTTCTTCGGCTCTGCTGCTTCGGCTGCTGCTTGGTTGCACAGACGCACGCGCGAGTCGCGCAGGGAAGGGCGACAGCAGTCATCGGCATCGTCTTCCGCTGTTGCAGTATTTTGTTTTTAAATTTATATTAGGATTATTTTTTTGTTTGTAGCCAAAATGGTTATCATCTATAAGAAGGAAGCAGTTTAAAATAAAAATAAAAATAAAAATAATTTTATCTGGGGCCAATTTTCGCCATTTTTTGACAAAGAAAGAAACTGGGGAAAATTTGGAATTTGTTTTTGCTAGTGTAGTGAATTTCGACTAATTTTGCTAAATTTTTTGGGTAAAATTTCGCCAAATTTTCGAAATCCAAAAAATGAAAGGAAAAACACTGGAAGTAAGATCTAGAAAAAGAGGCAATCATCCCTAGGATGGACAAGATTTAGCCACATCTGGCTATAAACCTGGCCAGAAACAAAAAAATACAAATTTTATTCATCCTTTTATATATATTTTGGCTATACAATGAAAACCAAATATACAAATCTGACGATTGTTACTTCTTTTTAAAATCCTCACTTCTGGCGACTGAAACCCTTCAAAATCACTTTCTAATGAAATTTGAACAAATTTCGTCGTAAGGCGAAATTTCGCCATTAATAATAATAATAATAAAACCCCCCTCCACGCCGCTCCGTTCTTTGTTTCCTATCTCTTGGCAGCAGCAGTGAAAAAGATTGTGTACGTTTTGGCAGAAGACAGGCTTCCTTTTGTTTGTTTGTTTGACAACCAACAAATTTCTTTACAATTTTTTCTTTCCCCAACAGCTCAGTATGGACCCATGGACTAGGTGAGCATTAGTTAGGTACGTTAAAACTCGAGCCTAGCTACAACATCGTGAAGTAACCAGGCCATCTACAAAGGTGCTGCCCATTACATACTCAAAAGTGGGCCCAGCTATGCCTGATTCCTCCTCCCAGCAAGTCCATAGGTAAGTTTGATATCAATGTCAGTTCTCAACAAAGTCATACAAGTTCGTTCATATGTACTAGATCGACCTTAGTTAGTTTTGTAGTAACCCTAGCTTTGGACTTGCCATTAAGGTTGGGCATGATAACGAAATTCTTACAAGTTCAATTAGTTCATATGTACTAAATTGACCTTAGTTAGTTTTGTTGTAACTTTAGCTTTGGGTGAGGTTGAAGTAACTCTGACTTTATTCAAACACATTTTAATGCAAAATGTGAAAGTTATGAGCCTTTAAAATGGCAAGACTCACCATTTGATCATTTTGGAGTTCTTAAAAAAAATGTCATTTCAATACAACCTTTGCAAAAAGTTACAAAATGTATTATAAGAAGAGTGGTGGCTTTTGAATTTATGTTAACTCATGCCTCATTTGTGCATTATTTTGATTTCAAATTATATTAATTTCAATCATTTTTATTTATTTTTGGTTTGTGTAATTCAACATGACCATGAACTCAATTTAAGACTTTGTACTAAACTTCCACCCTAGAACTTCTATCTCATATTTCTTGCTTTGGGTTAAGGAATGCACTTATTTGCAATTTGCATCTTATTGCAAAACCAATAATAGATATTTTAAAACTATTTTTACCACTTTCGATGTTATATTTCTTGTTATTGATTAAGGATGCATCTTAAGTTTACATCTTATTGCAAAATAAAAAATAGACAAAATTTTCCTATTTTTTCCACATTCAATATCATTGTTAATTATACAATGGCCTGGAATGGACACCTCAAACATGTAAGGCTTAGAAAGTAAGCAAACTTTTGCATAGCTTAATCCCCCTGCCTCCCCCCCCTAACCACCCTCCCTTCAACCTAAACCAAACTTCGATGAGTAATTAACTCATGTAATTGGTGGGGGCTAGTGGTAAGAGCAATAGGTGTGCAATGTCTCTAGTTGTCCTTTGCCAAAATATAAATGTAGGATGCAAGAAAGAAGTAAGGGAAACAAGATTGTGAAATCCTTGTATCATAATGGGCTAATGGGCCCATATTTGTTTAGAAGCATGCACTCTCACATGGGGATTGCATGGGGAGCGACGAAAATAAAAAGAAAGATTTTTGTCTCAATAATATACCATGCACAGTAGTGTGTACAAAATTAGTGGTAGCTGAATGATTTTATTTTTTTAAAGGAGAAATATGAAAGGGAAAAAATTAGGAACCCTCTCAAATTTTAATAGACAAAGCTTTGCAGAAATTTGTAGGGAACAATCTTATATGGGTCTTTTGCCTATTGATTTCAAGTCTAAAATTGGTCCCACAAAGCAATGGCCTGACATCATGCACAGAATACCAAACATGTTAATGAAGAGGGGACAAGTTCGATTTGACATGTGAAGGAAAAAGTAACAGAAATTAGGGCTGAAAAAGCCCACAAGAACCTTTGTGTTTCTTTTAGGTTGCTGTCCATGCAAGTGTAGTAGCTTAGTGGTGAACCTGAGAGTAGAAAACTGAAAATGGCATTCTCCTCTTTAGAATAGAATCTTCCATGCTGAGCTGAGCTGGAAGAGGGGGACCTAAAAGGAAAGATTTCATGAAGCTTCTAGATAAGACAAAATGAGCCCAGCACAAAGAACAGAAAATTTGATCATTTTTTGCAAAAGCATAGGAGTAATTTTGCAGGTGTAATTGGAGGGCACCTTACATCCATAAATATCAGTTCTAGAAAAGAGGAGGGATGCTTAGAGCATGCCCAATGTGCATAGTTAGCACATCCAGTGCCCAAGCATAAAATGATCGTCAGGTTTTGATGGCAGGTGCTTACCACAGGGCCCTGCCTTACACAAATTCCCTAAAAAAGGGTTGGGAAGGGGTGAATATTTTTCTGGTTTGAATGGTTCACAGGGTAACTTTTAAAGGTGAGGATTATATCATTGATGCATGATAACATGACATTTCCATTGTGTCTGACAACATGATACTAATGTCTCATATGGCATGGGTTGAGAGTGTTGATGTGACCATGATCATGAAATGTTTTGTTTTGGAAAATCCGTGTTGTTTTCAATATGACAATAATAGATTAATGGTACATTAAAAATTTGTCCAGATTTTACTATAAGCTAAATATAATTTAGTTGAATTTAATATTTTTGGTTACATGTTTGAATCACATGTATAGAAATATGGAAATGGTCTTAAATTTTGATTGGATTGTGGTTATCAAAAATGAAAAAATCACACTTTTGATTTTAATATAGTTTTTTGGTTATATGCAATCAACCAAATTTTTTAAAATTTCAATATGATTATTTGGTTATATTTAATATATATATAATGTTGGCATCAATATTATTGGTTTTTGGCAAAACATCATCATTTGGTGTCAAAAAAAAAAAAAAGATTTAGCTATGGAGATTATTTTTAATGTTACTATAACTAATTGTTCTATAAAAAAAAAAAATTAAAAATGGTAGTATCTTAGTTAGGGTTTAAAGGCGGTGGGGGCATTTTTGCATTTCAAGGTTTAGGGGTTTGTTTACTAGTTGTTCTTTGGCGCCTCCCTTTTGGTTGAACATAGAATGAAGTGTAGTATCAATGTATCATTAGTGTCTCAAAGGGAAGGTGCAAGTTCAGGAGGAGGAAAGGTGTGTGTTTAGGGGTAGGTTAGAAGGTTAGGAAGAAGAGGACATGAGGTGTGTGCTTATGGGTCGGTTGAAAGGTCAAGAGGAGGAGGATAGGAGGAAAGTTGTCGCATGTTCATGAAAAGTTTAGATTGTGGTCAATAAATTAGGAAGAGGAAGGAAGGAATGCATTAGTAATTAGTTTAATAGGTCACATGTTAATCAAGTAGTAGGAGAAAAGAGGACCCCAACAAGGGGCATGCATGCTCCAACTTCAATGACGAAGCTTCAAAAGTTCCGACATTGGTGACATCAATGACGAACTATCAAAAACAACAATGGACTTTTAAAAGGTCCATTGTTGGTGATGTCAATAATAGACTATCAAGAGCACCATTGGATTGTCAAAAGGTTCGACGTTGGTGATGTTGATGACGAATTGTCAAAAGCGTCAATATATTGTCAAAAGATTCAAAAGGCGGGGGTCAATGAATTGAAAGGAGGAGGAATGTTAGGAGTTTGAAATTTGACCCCAACAATAACTTGTTTTTCTTTTTTGTAAGATTTTTTTTTTCTCACTTTCAAACTTAGAGCCTTTCAAACACAATGTATGGAGTGCTCCCAAGCTCTTTGATAGACTCAAATGTAAATCTAAGGTGAAAACAATAGAAAAATAAAGAGTCGGGGCACGTTCCTTGGTTCGTAACACTTTGGGGGTAAAGGGGTGTGTTGGAGCTCCGGGATGGGGCTTAGGAAAATTAATAAACAATTCAATTACTCACATGAACCTACACAAACCAAACAACAAATTGGTTAGTGCATAGCTAAAGCACTTTTGGTGCATGGACGAACCACAAGCAAACACAAACTCACAAAACTCACCACGGCCCGGACTTGGAGGAAGCCACCACCTTCCCCCTTATATTATACTCTATGCTTGGCCATAGGGCCAACACCCAAATGGCATTTTGTCCCAAAACTCCAAAGTGGGAGTCTTGAAATTTTCGAAATTGAGACTCCCACAACTTTGAAGGCCCATAACTTTGTGTGTAAACCTCCAATTGAGGTCAGGTCTAAAGCAAAGTTATAGCCCTTGTTGAGACCTTTTCAATGGTATGTGACATGCCACCTTCACGCAAGGAAATCGGGGTGATTCTTGACTTTTAATTGTCAGGAGTCAAATTGACCATTTGATTCCCGACCCTTCTTTTGGCCATAACTTATGTTTTAAGTGCTCAAATGGGTTATGCGAACCCATTTTAGACATTTAAGTTCCAAGATTTTTCTAAAAATATAAAGAAATTTTTAATCCAATGAGCTTTGACCCCTGTAATTGCCCTTTGAAAATTTGAAAGTCCATTGGGACTCCAACTCCCAAAGTGGGAGCTCATTTGGGAGTGTGGGGGTTTATTCTCTCACACTCTCTTGCACTCCCGGGAGCATGAAATGTGACTCCCATGCTCACTCTTGGCCCGCATTTTCGCAAGCCCTTGCCTTGGTTGCAAGCCCAAAGCTAGGGTTGCGACAATGTAACGTTTAGAAATAAAACCATGACAGAGGGTTTATATACTTGGTAATGGAATTGGTTGATCGTAAAATGTGAGATTAATCTCAAGGATCTCATATGGTATTAGTTTCTTGAAGAAAGATTATGAGAAATGCTCGAACTCCAAAGTTTTCTCCTAATTGATTTTTTCAAAAGTCTATTTAATTTAGTTGAATTTGAAATTTATGGGTGTTGAAACATGCACAATCTACCATAGGTGGCCTAGAAACATTATGTTTTTTTGGCCTTTTCTTTATGATATGCCGATGTTGTTTAGATTTTGAGGACTCCTAACTTGTTAGCTCTAGGTTTGGCTATATCAAAGAACTTCATTTTGTTTATTTGGTGTCTATGAAGACCAAAGAACCTCATTTCCTTTTACTTCTAAAACTATTATGTTTAGGATGTATTCAGTCTCTTTAGCAACAGTTTGAAAATTTTGAGATGGTCTACATGCACTCCAAGCTTTTTACCTTGGATTTGAATACTAATTTTTTTTTTATCCCTTTTTTTTTTTTTGGATTGTTTCTCACCTTGAGCTATGTTTCTTGAGTGGTAACCTAATGTTATGACCAAGTAACCTTTCTGTTGCTTATGGAAATGAAACAAAAACTTGGAGACGCAAATATGGTATTCGTGGTTTGACCACATGTTGGGTTAATTAATACATACTCGTCCACACCCACATTTAGGAGCTTATTGAAGTTAGTGGGTGGGTAGTAATGGTAGTTTGTCACTAGCATTCCCTAGGAAGGTGATGGTTTTCAAGTTTAAGGTTTAGGACTTTTAAGGTCTAACAATTTAATGGATTGTTTTGTATCTAGGTTTAACAATTTAAATTTTTTTATTTTGGATGGAACCTCTAATGAGTTTTGGAGCCTACTTTTTCAAATCCTTGAATGTCCAATTCATAAGGTTCTAAAACTAATCCTTCAAATTCCTAATTGTCCAATTTTTGGTTCTCCAAAATATATTTTCAATTAGGTTCCCCCTACTTGCACATACCTTGAAGTTGGAGATTCTGTATGTATTAGAGCAATACAACTTACTTTAGACTTTTTGTCTATTGATTTATTTTGGCAACTAGGTTTAATTAAGGAAACAATTCAACTTTGAAACTTGGTTGTTCAAGAAGAAATGTGAAATGCTTTGTAGATGTTTTGGATAGATCCAAAGGGTGATTATGGGAACTATGATAAGGAAGCTAAGCAAATTAAAATTGGGGGTGGTTAACAATTGGGGTTTTTTTAATATGGAAAGTAGTTGGTTTAGGATAGAAAGACAACTCTGAATCTTGGTGATCTTGTATCTATTTTAGGTCTACATTTGTGCGGAATGATCAATAAATGGATTACTATCATTTATTTTGATGAGTGATGACCATGTGCATTCGTAAATAATACATTTTTTTGTTCCTCACTTTTGAGATGTATGTCACCTTGGTTTTGTCATTTTTAAAATTGATCAAGTTTGAGGTGGTCAAATTATGATTAGTATGTAGCTAGGATATTAATTAAATTTTTTTAAAAAAAAAACTTCCATATTTAGCTTGTCGCCAAATTTGCCTAATTCTTCTTATGGAGTTTGATATGTTAATACAATATAAGCTATAATGTACAACATAGATTTACTACCAACCCATTAGGATAAGACTATACATATAGTGGTAAGTTAAATTCATGTGATTCCAGTAACCTTATTGATGTAAAAAAAAAAACCATATGAGAGATGGCAAGAAGGCATGTAATCAATGATTCACTTCATGGTGTTTTCAATCCAATATTCAAGGCCTTCTCCACTTCATTGGTATAAAAGTTGACCTGTGATTGTCCATGACAAATCATGGTTAGTACATATTGGTATTTTGAAGTTATAGGGAAGATGGAACATTTATGAAATGTTTTGATTTAACTCCAATGATTGGGTACAATTTCAAATACCCTTGAGAGGAAAAACTATAGATAAAAGGATTAAATATTTGAGTTTGAGTAATTGTAACTACTAAACTCATGTCATCAGAGTAATCCAAATTTGCAGGAAACCTTGTGACCAAGTTGTTTTGTTGTTTCTCAAGATGTGATAGAAACTCAGGATGTAGATTTTGTATAATGGGTCTTTTAGTTTATGGGTGGACTATTATATCCTTCATCTATACCTACCATCAGGAGCTAATGAAGGTAGTGGGTTAGTCACAATAGTGTATCATTGCCAATCTGTAATGAAAAAGGTGATGATTTGGTTTCACATTTTGTGAACAACTCTCATAAGGTTATAGAAACCAAGATAGTGATGTTGTTCTACTACATACTATTCTCTTTTCTATAATAGGTGGAAAAACATTTATTGCAAGTTTTTTCATTCTTCAAGTGTCTAATAACAAATTTTGTGTCTAATTTTTCTCTAAATGGTGGATGATGTTTTTCTATTGCAGGAAAAATAAGAGGTGGTGTCAAATACCTTACAATCGGATTGTGTGGAAGGTTAATTGTCTTATGCTTGCCTGTTTTTTGCTCAACCTCAGGTAAGCAAGGTAATTATCAAATGGATCTTGTCTTCAACAAATTCAAAGGCATATACATTGTGGAAGAAAACTCAATGTTGTTTGGCACTTGATAGTTAATGTCCATTGAAAGTTTGAAAAACTTATCATGGATTAAGAAGAAATTATTCCGGTCATTCACCATGAATAGTCTGCTTTCATAATATGTTTGTTGCTTACTATCCATTGCTTGGTGCACAAGAGTATATATGTTACAATGTGTATTGAATTTGACATTTTCTATCTTTATGCAGTTGATTATATATTATTGTTATAATAGAATGACAAGTGCAAACTATTACCAGCTGTATTAGTACATTTGGACCCATATTAGTAGATTTTCATTTGGGATGAGGAAGTCTTGGATGTGGAACATTTTGATGTGGAGGTGTATGTTTGGTCCTTTTGCATTTATGTATATGAGTTTATGTTCTTGGCTAAAAGTAGTGGAATGAGATCCCATTTTCATTTAAGATAATCAACACAATAACATTTTTAAAAATGATGATTTAACATTTTTATGTGTGTGAAATTGTGGTGGTATGGTGCAAATGTTGAGGTTTCAATAGTAGTCTTCCACCTAGTATCACATTTCTGCAAAGCTAGTTGTGCTCGTGGAGATTAACCAAAATTTGTCTTTCCCTTCTGTAAGATTTTTTTTTCCACTTTCAAACCTAGAGCCTTTAGCAGGTGTCAAAATGTGTATTGATTTTCGTAGATGGAGGTGGTTTCAATGTGCATTGAAACTTTGCATACCACAATACTACATTGGGTATAAAAAAATGGTCGATAAATCGAGGAGGCATCTTGGGATTGGAATCCAATATGGCAAATGCTTTCATTAGACTAGTGAATTCATTGCTTTTTCACTAGTCCCTGTTCACTACAACCAATGAATTCACTAAAAATCTAATGAAATCATTTGGCGTACAAGGACACCTTTTGTTGTAGTGTTTCATCCAATCAACAAGTCTTGAAGAAGATGTTAGAGTTACCTTCATGCCATGATTGTTAGTTATATAATTTATATTTGTATTACTTTGTATATATTTTTAATTCCCTAACATTAATCATATTTACTTGCTTGTGTAGTTGCAAATGCACAAATTGTAAAAAAATTGCTTGTTGGGCTTCAGACTCCAAAGATCCCACCACCAATGCTTGTGCAATTGTTGATTTTTTTTCTTCATTGTGGGAGGGGAAGAAGTCTCCTTATATGCCCCTTTATTGGTTTGAAGGAAGAGAATTTGCAAAAATGGATGTAATCTCCGCCCCATGCAAATAATTAAATTTTACACCTTTTACTATCAATGTATCATTATGGCAATGTTTTAGTGTATCATTTCGCCAATGTTTCAATGTATCAAGTAGTTGATCTTATTAATGTTTCAATGTATTAGGTGGTTAATGTTTCAAGGTGTTAATGTTTCAATGTATTAGGTATTTAATGTTTTAATGTGTTAATGTGTCCATGTATTAGGTAGTTATTGAATATGTTAATGTTTCAATGTATTAGGAAATTAATGTTTCAATGTGTCAATGTTTGAGTGTATCAAATTGTCAATGTTTTAGTGTGTCAAGGTGTCAATGATTCAGTGTATCAGGTAGTTAATGTTTCAATGTGCTAATTTTTGAGTGTATCATGTAGTTATTGTTTCAATGTGTTAATATTTTCAAAATATCAAGTAGTTAATGTTTCAATGTGTCAATATTTCAATGTATCATGTAGTTAATGCAATAATGTTTTAATGTTATAGTATGTCAATGCTCTGGTATTGCATTGTGTGAATGTTATAGTGTGGCAATGTATTGATGTATTAGAATTTTTTGTCCCTACATCTAGGACGGTTAAAAATTACCTTGGATGCCTTCCAAAGGGAAGGTCGATATGTTTTTGGGCAATCCATTATCGATCAAAATATCCATCACCTATAGTGACAATTATCTGATCTTGCAAATGGGAAGGGAAAGGACATAAATAATGATATCTACAGTTAGTTACTAGCTTGTCAAGTGCGTGCCTTGGAAGATGTGGCCTTGAAATTATTTTTGCAAATGTTGAGGTGTTGCATAATAACATCCTTAAAGCTATTGAAGAAATGCAATCTAGGGCAGATATCGAAGATGAGAAAGATTGACATAATGGATTAAAAAAGGCATTTGGGCTTTAGATTCCAATGCCTTTGGACGACAGTACTATGGTTGTTCACACAAGGTCAAATCCACTAATTTTTAAGCATAAAAAAAGTAGTATGCAATTGGGTCAATATCAAACACCCTTGAATGATTTACAATCACAAAACCTAGCAAAAGGAATTTGATGTTGATGAATTATTAGCCTTTGCCATTTCCCATAGGTATAATTTATTTTTCAATCATATTGTCTCTTTAATGTTTCAACCTCAGTGTATTAGATGATATGTTGATATGGTGAATTAATGTATTAGATAATATTTATTAGGCATGTGAATGTGTCATCTTTAGTTATTATCAATTTTATTTTCCTTGGAAAATGTAAAGTACCAAAATTGATTCAGTCCATCAAGTATAATTTCTTCCCTCAAAACACATTCAATATTTTTTTTTCATATGCATTTTGACCTTAATCATGTGTATTAGTGTATCAACAATGGTCTTACATTGATATTCTATGCTCTAGATGTTCTTTGAACATTGGGGCAACAAATCCCAATGTTGTTTTTTTGGGAGGACAACCACATTTTAAATTAAACATTGCATATTCAAAATTTGTTTTGGCAACCTTAGGCTTGGTTGGGGGGTTCCACAATGGATTTCCTAAATTTTAGCCACTATTTCAATAACCCTGTAAACATTTGGAAGGCAAAATTTGTGGCAAGTGCTTTGATCACCCCATCTTTGAAGAAGTTATCTTTTGGTATAAAGGGTGGTACTAGAATTATAGAGTTGGAGGCCTCATGGGATGGGCCAAATCTCACCTATCATTAGGTGGAGGTGAGACTAGCTATGACATTGTGGTAATACCTTGTCATGGTGAGGCACATTGGAGTTTGCTTGTGTTGGAACCTTCCCACACCTTGCATTTTGACTCTAAGATTGAAGCACATAACATTTTTATGCGACGGATCCATGGGGCCTTGTTGTTGTTATGAGGTGTCCATCCTAGTGATCTTACATTTAATGAACTAGTTGAAAAGCTAATGTTGAATGTCCCCATCTTTACATAGGTTGGGAGTTGGGAGTGTGGATATGCTACTTCACATAACTTTTGCCAATACTTGGCATACATGGCAGATTTGAATAATCAAACGATTGAAGAACCCAAGGTTGGTTTTCAACACCAATGTTATTTATGTAAGACATTCAAAACATAATAATTAAAATGTCAATATATAATAGTCAATGTAATGTGTTTCACAAAAAATGTAATATTGTACCATTGGATGTGTAATTTGTCACCTTATGTGTTAGTGCAAATCTTGAGCAAATCTTGTAGTGCACCATTTGATCCTCTAAAATATCAAAAGTAGACCATCATGGAGCTTGTAGAGGAGCTTGAAGTTAAGGACACAAGTCGTGGCTATTTGCCACCATATAGACCATTGGTTGTTGCACATACAAGCCCTAGTAATGATTGTACTTTATTGGATGTGATTATAGGTGTGTAGAATTCACAGGGCTTTTAAAATGTAGGTGAGGTGGCCTTCAAATGGCAAGAGGATTGGGTGTATCAAAAGTAAGTAATAGGGAGGTTGACTTTTGTGCACGAGGGTAGCCCAAATGGGGATATAGGATAAATTAGACAACTTTTGGAGTTTTTATGAATTGAAGACTTCTATTAAACCCCATTTTGGTGCTCATGGTTGGGTGGTAAAGTGCATGTATATATGATTTTTTTGAATTATTATTCCATTTTATTGTAATGTTATGAAGTATGGTGTTTCATTTCAATCAAAGTATGTAGTCATGAATCAGTTTGTCAATGTATTAATGTGACAATGTGTTAGTGTGATAGTGTATTAGTGTGTAAGTGTGATAATGTGTTTATTTATCACTATGTTAATGAGTGTGTGTCAATGTATTAGTCCAAGTTTACATATGAATGTATCATTGCATCATTGTATTAATGTGTAATTAGATTAGTTTGTCAATGTAATCGAGTGTTTGTTTATCATTATGTTAATATAAGTGTATCATTATACCAATGTATCAATGTATTAGTCCATGTTAATGTATGAATGTAACAATGTATCATTGTACTAATGTGTCACTGGATTAGTTTGTTAATGTAATAATGTGTTTGTCTTTCATTAAGTTAATGTATGAATCTATTATTGTAGTAGTGTATAATTGTACTAATGTGTCATTATCTTAGTATTTCAATGGAGATGGAGGTGTGTTTGTTTATGACTTTGTTATTATAGGGTGAAAGCATGATCAAGTATACAATAAAAATAACTATGAATATTTGTAATCATATTTTTACACATAAATTGCAAGAAAATAATGCCAAAACCTTTTCAATCATTGTCAAACCATAATGATGCACAATATTGAGTTTATAGTATGTTGTATACAAAGTTTGGAAAATTTTAGTGTACTAAAAGTAGGTCAAAAGTATTTTTGAAATTGATTGGTGGAATTGTGTTGAAAAATACTTTTATTTTAAAAGATTGATATATTATTATTTTTACCTTAGAAGTTGAAAGTGCATAAGCAAATTTTAGATGCCCATTAACCAAGAAAGTAAAAAAATTCAATATTTCATTTACTTGAAGCCTACTTTGTTTCTTTGGGCAACCCAAAAAGTAAGAAAAAAATTATTTGCAATTTTTAAAAATCTACTTAAATCTACTTTAAACATGTTTGCATACTACGGTGAACCAAAAAATGCACCAAAAAAGTCCATTTCTACATTTTTTTGGGTGTTGTCATCACTTTTTAAATGAGTTTTTCAATTACAAATTAAGTTTTTGCAAGAACTATATGTTGTACATTTTTTCTAGTACATTATAAAACACATTCAATGAAAACACTTGAATCAAACTCACAAAATACATATTGAAAAGTACTTGTGAATTCTAACCTTCCAAAAAAGTACTCAAATGCCCACTTTCATTAATAATGACATCTTTAATAAAAGAATTAGTCCTTATTTTGATCATATAACTTGTGGCAAAGTATTATTAGACAAATAATCTACTCATTCAATATCTATGAGTCCATTAACAATAACTTAGGGACTAAATAAGGATTGTGACTAAATTTAAGACACAAGTTTTAAAGTCCCCCTTAAACCAAAAAATGAACATATGGTTTTTCTTTTTTAATATGTTATTTCTATGATAATATAGATCCTACATGTGTCCCTTTTTTCAAATTTTAAAAAAAAAAATCTAACTTAAGAAAAGGGTGAAATTTTTTTACACTATGACACAAAAAGGGACATTGTACTATGTATTTACCCAATGTGTCAAAGTGCCAATGTGTTTATGTATTAATGTGTTAATCATCTAATGTGTGAATGTATCATTGTAATAATGTATTTATATTTTTTATTCTAATGTATTAGTGAATTTAATTCCTTAGACAATTGAACATTTAAAACTTTGTTGGATGTAAACAATTCTCTCAAAAACATTCAAGCTTAAAAAAATATTATTAGCTTGAATCCATTTGATAATATCCAAGCATAGTATGTTTTAATATTATTGAATAATATACTTGAAGCATTAGTTCATACCATGTCATTGAAAATTAGTGCATTGATGTACCAATGTACCAATGCTTTAATGTTTTGTCTATTGAGGTGGTGTTAATGATAGTCATTTTTTTGTAATTGGCTTATGCCCACAAGCCAAAAAGTCCAAGTGTCATTTGAAGCTAAACCCTTGTCCATCTTCAATTGGTAGAAACACACGATTTGAGCCTATGGGGTTATGTAACCCACTCTATAACTATGCCACAACCTTTGTTTGATTGCCTTATGCGCAACAAAAATCTGCCATCAAATGTTCAAGGAAAACTTGATTCCCACTAGCTACATCCACCATATCCAATGCCATGCTTCAAAGTTGTTCCTCTAAATTGATTTGTATTAGGGTGGTCAACTTATGAATTGATGTAGGTGGAATTATCATTATGTGGGCGCGGGGGGGGGGTACCACTTGTGGACTAAGTAGGTTTTTCAACCCACCTTGAAAAGTCCCTTTCAATGATCCACAAAACCAAGTGTTTGTGCCCTTTGCAAAGTTGGGATGAAGAAGCATTGAAACCTTGTGTTGATGCTTGCAAATGTTTCCATGTTGTGCATTGACGCAATTACAACATGCCCACTTTGATGTTGGGTTGTGGATGGTGTATCATAAATGGGTTTTTTTTTAAAATGAAATGATGTGTGTTGGACCACCATCATAGGAAAGCAATGTCACATTTGTGTTAAGAATCAACTGTGCCCCCAACAAGGCCCCAACCACAAACAATTGTTGGCGTTTGTTGTTCACAAACCCAAAAATCTTGTGTAGATTTTGATACCAATATTGAGTGAGGACAATTCCGACTAACTCATGGATGCACCAATCCATACGACGACCGACCAATCTACTTTTCCCTTACTTTAATTGGGCCTTCAATGTCCCATGGTAACTTTCAATTACAACATTGGTGTCTTACCTAACATATGGTAGATTTTGAAATCCAACCACCCACATGTGAGTTTTATGTCACCAATTTTCCTCCATGTATTTCCAAAAGACATTAATTGCATGGTACTTACTAATGATATATTACCTATTCATTACCCACATTTCAACACTTACTCTAGATGGACCATCCCTATCATACATGATGTTCCCTAGTTCTTGCAATATATTACTATGTAATGTTGGGTTTTTTATCTTAATACATGCTTGTTTTTGCCATGCTCTTTTCACATGCCACAAACATTAAAAAATGGCAGTGTCTAGCCATACAGTCTTGCAAGAAAGAAAATGCATTATATATGAAACTTGGTGGATTTAAATATAATCAATGTTGATGCATGTTACATCCATTGGGGCAAGTGACATGTATAATAGATAGTTGGCAATTTGTTGAATAGAAAGGGGGAAGGGATAAGGATTTTATTTGATGTAGTTGATTTCCCCTTGGGCACAGTCAATAATGAAAGCATCGAGATGCCATGATGGGTGAGTATTGTGAATGCTTTCATTCAAAGTGTGCATCCATGGTGTCAAATCCTCTTTTTGACATTGTGATGTGATGCAATATGCTATAGGAATGCCATTTTGCCATTGGTCAAACACCATCATGGTATAAAGGGGGAATTGCCATAATTCACAATAGAGATATGTCAATTAAACATTGATAAAAAGATGTAATGAATGATCTATTAACAATTTCAAATTTCTACATGTATTTTTTTTATGTTTGTTGATTTGTCCTATTAATGTTTCAATGACATTAGACTACATATATATTAATGTATTAGATCATATGTGCATGTATTATGTATTAGACATAATGTATCACCTTTTTTTCATTTGTACCAAAGGTTGCATCAATTGCAACACCTCTTTGGTGCCCTTGTTCAATCATCGTTTCCCTTTGCCATGGTATGTGGAAACCCAAAGTGAAAGGCATGTTTTGCCACCATCCACCTTTACCCCAGTTTTTTGAAAGTAAAACATTGAATTGGTGTTTTGTTGAACCCACATACACACATCTTTTACATCCTTTTTATGTAGTTGCTATGTTTCTTGAGCCAATTTCCTAAACAACACCCTAACATCTTGCTAAAAGAGGAACATGTTTATATTTAACTCACATGTCCCTAACATGATGTTCTTCACATGTTGCCTATGTTTTGTCATAATTTGAGACACTGTGAGTCCAAACATTAGTTGTTCCATCACAAAATCCTTGATTTGGTCTGATAAATGGGCAGTAATTTTAAAGTCCCCATGGACATGTAGACCATCTTGATTAACATGATTTTGTTGAATGAAACATAATTCCGATACATGTTTGAGCAAATAAAATGTCTTAATGGTGAATTCAACTTTGCATCCTTTTTTTTGTAAAACCACCCCATTTCTTCTTGGAATCTTGTGTACCCTTGTGGCGTATCCCTAATGGGATTACTTTTCCATTGATATCCAATTTTTTTGGAGTTGCATTGTGGTTTTCTGTAATATCCTTGACAACATTTGTGAAATCATTGGGACCATATTGACATTGGTTACAAACAACTAGCCAACTAATTTTGTGCTATTAATGAACATACATTGCATTACAAAACAAATAATTAGTCACATATTTCATGTTTATAGAATAATAAAATTAATTCATTAAATGGAGAACATCACATCTAAACATGTATGATATGTATGCAAATCTTAGTGCAGAAATGTAATAAAGGTTAAAATTTGAACCTTGAAAACTTGGAAACATTATCTATTCGTAATTGTTGCAAATCATTGTTAAGGTGGATGATGCAATTTTTGTAAAGAAAGTGACATTATCCACCATCTTTACTTTCTTCATTAGTAATGAAATCAAGCACTCAAATCGTGGGTCTAAATGCAACCTCAACAAGGCAAGGGCCTTGTTGCATGATGAATGATGACTTCCCATAGCAAATTTTCATGATCAAAAGGTCCATATTGTGGTGTTTGAATTACATTTTCTAATGCGTGCAATTAAGCTTGATCGCCATGTTCATACAAGGGTAATTCCCCCTCCATGCATGCAATAACTGTTGTAAAATATATTAATTTCTATGCACCTTACATTCAAATTGTGATAATCAACATACAATGAATTAAATACATGGTAAATATTTGATTTACATAGAATAAGGTCATAATGACATGTGAAAAATTTGTAAAAATGTCAAAAATGTGCTCCAAAACACCCTTGGAATAACACAAGAAAATCATGTGAAGAGGAAGTTCATGTCAAGTTTGATATGCAAAAGCTTGAAAAATGTGACCCCAAATCCTAATTTGCAAACTAATCCTCATTATAAGTTCAACATATATTTATAATAGACTAACAAATCAACTATTTAAAGTCGAAAAGTGGTGGGAAATGTGTAACATGTGTCAATTTTTCCCATATGCAGATATTTCTTTTTCAAGTGTCAAATACTAGTAATACACTCAATGTATTATTCACACCATGTGTTAGTCGCATGGTGGTGCATTTCAATTAAATTAATTAATTTTTTACTTTACCCATACACTTTGAAATGTGGCAACCTCTTGTCCATTTATTTTGAAAATTTCCCACTCCTTCTATGTTTAGATGGGCTATAAATTTTTTAGAGTATTAAAAGGTATTTAGTGTATTAATAGATCATTAACGTATCAACAAATCTTTAGTGTATTAATAACACATGATTAATAATAGTTAATTATAATATAAAAACTGATGGTACATGTATACTAAGTGTCAGATTTTCATATGTAGAGTTTATTTTTCAAGTGTGAAAATACATTTATAATACATTCAATGTATTGTTCACACCACATCTTATTAATTAGCAACATAGTGGTGCATTTCAATTAAATTAGTTATTTTTACTTTACCCTTTGAAATGTGGCAACCTCTTGTCCATTTATTTTGAAAAAAATCATGCTCTTTTTATATTTAGACAATTTGAAAAAAAATTAGCATATCAATAGATCATTAATGTATTAATAAGTCTTTAGTGTATCAGTGACATGTGGTTAATAATAATTAGTTATAATAAAAAATGATTGTAAATGTATATTAGGTGTCAAATTTTCATATGTAAGGTTATTTCTCAAATGTGAAAATATGTTTATGATACACTCCATGTATTGCTCAGATCACAATTTGATAATAGATTAATGATTTTTAACAAAATTAATAGTTGATTTTACCTTATTTATATTTTTTCAACCCCTCTAAACATTAAAAAAACGAGAATTTTTAAAAATAAATGGACAAAAGGTTGCCACATTTCCAAGTAGTGTATCAAAAGATCATTAACATATCAGCAAATCATTAATGTATCAATAAAATTTTAGTGCATTTGTGACATACGGTTAATAATAATTAATTATCATTGAAAAATGAATAAATGTATTCTAAGTGTCAAATTTTCATATGTAAGGTTTATTCTCAAGTGTGAAAATATGTTTATAATACATTCAATGTATTGTTCACATCACAACTTGATAGTAGATTAATGGTTTTTAACGAAATTAACATTTTTTTTACTTTACTTATAAACTTGGAAATGTGGCAACCTTTTGTCCATCTATTTTGAAAAATTCCCACTCTTTTTATGTTTAGAGGGGTTGAAAAAGCTTTAATGTATGAAAAGATCATTAGTGTATTAGTGACATATGATTAACAATAATTAGTTTTAATTGAAAAATGAATAAATATATACTAAGTGTCAAAATTTCATATGTAAGGTTTATGTCTCAAATGTGAAAATATGTTTATGATACACAAGCAATGTATTGCTCACGTCACATCTTGATAGTAGATTATGGGTTTTTTTACTAAATTAATAGTTGTTTTACCTAACGTATAAACTTGGAAATGTGGTCACCTCTTGTCCATCTATTTTGAAAAGTTTCTTGCTTTTTCTATGTTTAGATGGGCTGAAAAATCTTTAATGTATCAATAAATCCTTGGTGTATCAAAAACATATGGTAAATTATAGTTAGTTATCAAAAAGTAGTGTCAAATGTATGCTAGGTGTCAAGTTTTCATATGTAACCATTTACTTTTCAAGTGTGAAATATTAGTAATACATTCAATGTATTGTTCACACCATGTGTCAATAGTAAATTGGTGGTTTGGTACTAAATTAACAATTATTTTACCTTACGCATAAACTTGGAAATATGACAATATCTTATGACAATATATATTCAAAATTTAAGGTACTGATATTTTTTGATACATTAACAATTATAGTGTAATAAACAAACATTTAGATGTTCATCTATAAAGTTTTTCATGCATGTAGTTGTTTTGAAATTTCGCCACCCTTCCTTACACAATACATATGTACCATAGGATTTATGTTGATGATATAACATGATGTATGATGACATAATGCATGATGGAATATGATGCATTGATATATTGCCATTGCGATACACAACAAAATAAAATTTTAAAATTCGTACTCCTTGACATATTTACTGCTAGGTAAAAAATGATTTTACTAACAATTACCCTGTTTTCATTCACATGCACACATTTTCACTCTTGGGCAGGATGCCCCTGACTTCAAAAAGGTACTAATGTAGGCACCTGGTAGGCACCTGCCATCAAAACCTGCTGATCATTTTATGCTGGGACATCAAGTGTGCACCGTCGAAAATTGCCCCATCCCCATGAACCAATTTTCGATGAAGCAATACGCTACAGTGGTGTGAAAGTGGTGTAGGTACACCAAATTGTTGCCAGATACCGGGATTTTAGGAGACATGGGAAAGCACAAAACACTGCTGCTAGTTGGGTGTTTGCATTTACTATGCACATACTTACTGCTACTAATTGGCTGGTTACACTAATTAGTCCACGCCTGATCATTACATGATCCTTCAGTGCATAATGTTTGGTATTTACAGTTTATGGGTGAGGACGGAAAAACTTTAACACAAAATTTGGATGTGAAAACATGGGGTGTAGGCCATTTTCTGGTGAACCACGGGAAGTTCTCTTACTCCTCAAAATAGTGGGAGGGATCTTTATACTTATAAGATGGGTGAAGCCCTTAAGTGGGGGAAACTTCCAAAATGGAGTGCTGGAATTGGTCATTGTGATGAAAAATTGGTTGTGTAAGTGGGTGTAAGCTTGAAATATCTCTGGTACCGTATTGTTGTCCTTTGTGAACCACCTAGATTTTCTCCTTTCGATTCTTCCTCTAATTGGTGTCTCATTGAACATTACAAACCCATAGTGGTTCTCATTCTATATACCATTGCTAATTGAGATCTTTTTCTCACTCAGAATTGCCTCTCTCCAATTCACTCTTCTTATTCCTTCTCAATCATTAAGACTTGTTTTTATTTTGGGGGTGTAATTAGAGGGCACATTACCCAAAGCAGTTCTTCATCCATTGTTTGTTTGGGGGTGTGTTTTGAAAAAGGGAATGCTTGCTCTGGTGGGCATTCTGTTTTTCAAAATGGACCCCTGCCCTACCCTGCCTTGTCCACTTTTTTTTTTTTCCCCTTAGTGCTGGGTATCATGAGGGAAAACAAAAAAAAGAAAGAATTAGCTCTCTTCAATCCATTCTTCTTATTCTTTCTCAATTATAAATTATCCCTTTTTAATGTTGTACCATCAAACCCCATTAATATTTGTGATTTTTTCGGCCAAATTTCAAATGATGCAAAGGAATTTCAAGGGGAAATGGCTGAATTTTGCAAGATATCGAGGAATTGAAAAAAATGAAGCTCAAATTCTAATGATAAGTCTAGTACTTAGCCAATAATATAGAAAGATATATGTTTTTTTTCACTTTCATATCAGGTTATGTAGTCAAATTTGGATACTTATTTATTTTTGATAATCACCACTTCAGTTACATCACAAATTTACTAGATTTCATAAGTTATACGAATTTCATGCAAAATTCAAATTTCATAATTTCATTAAAAAAATTACATAAATTTGTGCTATGGTTAATATGAATGATATTTTTACATATTTAATATTTTAAATATTCAAATGAATGAAACATTTTTTTGGAATGACATACGTGAATGTTCATGTTTAATATACAAAAATCGCATAATTTTATTCAAAATTATATCATGATAATTGCACAAATTTAGTTAAAATATAAATTATATTTATTTCACATCAAAACATCATGAGTAAAAAAGATGTATAATTTATATTAAAAAAATATGTATATTTTTCGTATCATGTTTACATTTTGAAGTTCATAAATGTCGTATACACATATTGTTTTATGATTTTTGCACAAATTTTATTGAAATTCTGTGATATTGTAAGTTTGTGATGTACATCACAAAATTGACCAAAAAAAAAGCACTACTCATTATCATTTTGATAACATTTGTATCTTTGTAAACTCCTTGCCTTGACATATTAGGATACCTACCAATACTAACATTTGTTGCAACATTTCCTTAGTTTGTTTTCATGTATTTTTTGGCAATTTTTGTAATTATTGTTCTTACACTTGGTATGAAAAGAATAAAATATTTTCAAACATGGACATGACAAATGTACCATATTTTGAAAACATAGGCTTGTCACTTTATCTCTTGCATGTTCATATCAGTTGTGTGTATTCCAACATACAATGATGATTACTTTCCCAATAGCACTTTTCTAACGTGTGGCACTCATTAATTTCAAGCATATTTGTTGCTCATATAAAATAGGTGTTAGAAGCAATGAGTGGAAGTTGCTTGGATATGTGACCCCTTACAAGTAAAAACTTATCGAAGTGTAGCAATATTGGGGATAAGTATTATAGTTTAAACCATAGAGAGAAATTTCCAAGTGCATTTCAAGAGCACCTTATATGCATGAATATCTCTCTTAGACCCTCTTCAAAAATAGATGGGATATTGCACCTACTCCTTAGAAGAGTGGGAGCAATCTTATATCTATTTGAAAGATCAAATAAGTGTAAATTCCCTTTCATTTTTTAAAAGTATGGAAAGTGCAAGAACCCTTCTGCTACTTCCTTGTGATCTATGTTAAGGTTCATGATAATGAAGTTGCCTTGTGCTTTAGGATGGGTAAAGCTTACAAGTGGGGGAAATTCCCATACGCTACTTTAGGGCTTGAGTGACACATCACCCACGAACGCACTAGTTGTGGATGAGGCCTTTTTGGCCATTTTGGGATGAATTTGAGTAATTTAACCATTGGTGTCTTTTTTTTCCATTTTTTCTTCCCCTTACCCAGATTTCAAAAAAATTCTCTGTTTACTTTTTTTCAACTGTTTGACACCTCTATCTACTGACCTACTTAACCTCCCTATTAACTTATTTACTAACTTACTCACCTACTTATCTATTGATTTACTGACTTACATACTTACTAATCCACCTAACCTATCTACTTATTAACCTATTTAACCTACTTACTTACTAACTAACCTAAACCTAAAATCTAAAAACATGTGCAGGCCTCTTGATAAATTTTGCTGCCACTCCCACCCTAATCGTTCCCACCCCCCTCGCCCATTGGCCTTGGTCCCTTGCCCCCCTGGATTTTCTTCATTCTTTCCATCCAATTGGCTCTGGTCCCTTCCCCCCCTGGATTTTCTTCAGGGGTAAACCTACAGTATGGTGCCTCACTTTTTAATTAATTGTATTCCACAAAAGTTCACAATCTAGTGTTAAATTTTTAGTTTTCTGTGGTACCATTGGTTAAATGATAATAAAGTTCATATATTAAAAGCAATAAAATCCATATCAATAGGAGCCCAAGTAGAGATTCCAAATATATGCACCTTTGAAAAAAAAATTTGAAAATGAATGAAAACCAACAATGCTATGGACTTATGAAAATGCAAGATAATTTAGGGCATTCAAAAGTTCATAGGTAGAATTTGGCTATGATTCTTAAGGAAAATTTTCACATAAAAGTGAATTATTTCATTTTAACTTCTAACTCATATACTAAGTCACTATAGATAATTTTGAATAAAATTTAAATGAATCTTTCATTTTTTTATCATTCCAGTCAATCGACTAGTCCATAATTTTGAACTTCAAAAATCCATTACTACTAGCATATGAACTTTTTATCAATAAACTACACAAATATCTTCATAATAAAGTTGTTAGTTTACATTCAACTTCCAATTAATAGATTTAAAAAATATTATTCACCATATGCGTTTGAACAAGGGATACCCAACAAAAAAACACCATTGTGACACCAAAAGTGAGCCACCATACCTTACATTCACCCCCGGTTCAATTGGCCTTCCCACCAATAAACTTCAACTATCTTAATTCCCACCCACCCACCCCCCACCCCCAAACAAAATTCTAATCCAGCCTACCTTCTATACTTGCCCAATTTTTTATTTATTTATAAACTTTATACCTTCTCCCCTCTTTCTCTTTTTCACTCACAATTGTGTTGCTACTGTTCCAAATTTTTTTGTTGCAACTAGGTAAAACTTTTTTTTTTAATTTTTTAAAAAAATAAGAGATTACACTTGATGATAATGAGTTGCGGCAACTTCTAATCTTACAATTGTAGCTCTTTGCTGTATTTTATATTTTATCTTTGCAACATCTAATATGTTATTGTTGTAAATTTTGTGTTTTCTTGCAACAAGAACAGCAAAAATAGTGATGACAACATATGTATCACATTTTTTCAGTTTTTTACAAAATGACAACAACTCATTTTTTGTTGCAGAAACTTTCTTTTTCGAGTTTTTTTTTAACACCAAGAGTAGCAAGAACAACAAGAACAGTGGTGACAATGAACATCATTTTAATTCTTTTTTTTTCTTTTTATTATTCTTCGATTGCTAGTTTTTATTTTTAAAATTTCATGTTTTGTAGGATACATTTGGTTTCATTGTGGATCCAAACCAATTTTGTTGTTGTCATAGACATAGTAAGGTAACAGTCTTACCTATCCTTAATTTTGAGACTTTTGGTCTTGTTAAGTTTTTTAAAACATTTAATTAATTAATTTTTTTCTTAGTTTGCTGATCTTTTAAAATCTGTTTTTTGTTTGCTAGTTTTTTTGTGGAATAATATTTTTTGTTAATTTTTTAATGAAACACTTGTTTTTTTTGTTTGTTGGTTTTTTGTGGAACACTTGTTTTCTTTCTTTAAAAAAATTCTTGTGCATAATGTTTATCTTTGTTCTTGTTTTGATTTTTACTTTTTTGGTAATAGATGTCACCTTACAAAAAGTCAAAACATTGCCAAGTTGCATTGGGTGTTGGCAAACTATGGTCTACACAATTTGTGGCAAATTTGGAACTACATATAATGTCAAAAGTAGCAACACATAAGATTTCACTCACTTTGAATAATTTTAAAGATCACATATAATTGATTTGGGAAAATTTCATGGAAAATTTATTATTAAATGTAATACTTCTTAGTCCTTTTGTTGGAATTGTAGAAATGTGACAAGGCTCCCCAAATCAAAATAATACTTTGTTGGACTATTATATCATTCATATGTGCATTGATTTCATAACATAATGTTAAATTAGGATATGAACCATCATCTTTTACAAAATTTTAGTGAAAATTACCTTCCAAACTTTCACCATGATGCATGAAACTTGGATAGGTATGGAAAATTGTTAAACTATGATAATTTTTTATGTAGATAATAGTTTGCCAACAACCCATTGGATCATGAAGAAACATTGGAACAAAGAATACAACTAACCATTTATGTGGCCCTTCCAATTCTTGAATCTTCCAATTGCCAAGGTGAGGAAAGACTTTTGGAATGGAAATTTTAATAGAAGGTTTGTTTATTTCTTTTTAGTTTGTGTCTTTAGTCAATTTTTTTGGAATTTGAAGCTGCAGTACTATATTTGAAGTTTTGGTTATTTTTAAAAACTGATTAATTTCGGGACTATGTTGAAGATGAAGACATTTTTGTTGTAGCAAATGAGCCAATGGTTGGCCCGAATGTATTGATCGAAGATGAAAACAATGCAATTCTAGTAGATTATGCCAAAAAAATTGGTCTTGTTATGAAAGGTATGCAAGTTTCCATTAATGAAATATGACATTATAAGAATAATTATAATATAAGGAAAATTGTTTTAGATGAATGTATTGAACATTGTTTACCATGCCAAGATTATTTTTTAATTTGACCCCACCCATCTTCTCCATGTGAAAAGGATGGGTGGGGATTTTTTTGGATTTTTGTGTGTAATACCTTTACTTAATTTTATTTTTCGTTTGATGTTATTTTGAATTACATAAAGTTATTAGGTCATGTGTATGTTGCAATACCCTAACAATATAATGTTTTAATGTCATTTTCATTAAATCAATACATTCATCAAATATATTTTTTATTCTAAAAAATTTATTAATTTTTTGTCATGTTTTGAGGGCAAAAACATTCTAGGGTGTCACAATTTCAACAAATTAGAGTCCCTTTTCAAAGTTATTTTCTAATGTAGTTGAAAATTGGCTTAAAATATGAATATTTAGATGATATTGAAAATGACATTTTTTTCCATTTCCAATTTCAAATCATGATGCTATAAGACATATTAAAAAAATCACAAAGTATATATTTTTAAATAATAAAAGTTAAATGCTTAATGTTTTTAAAAAATAATTATAGTTTTTGGGATTTTAAAAAATCCATAACGTAATAAATTAAAATCACATTCTATTCATTCAATGGATTTTTAATTTCTTACGTAATGCATCCAATATCCCAAAGTTTCAAACACATAAGATTAACACATTGTAAGATAAAAGTCCATATCCATGAGTTTTGAAAGTGTGACAAAAAATGTGGGCAAAATTCAAAAGTCCATTACCTATTGGCTATTCACAATTTTGATTTGATTTTTTCATTCTTGGAAGGTTGATTATGATAGCTTTAGATAAATGAGTCCATTTTAAAAATTATTTTAATGAATTTTATTTTATTTTTGTATCTAAGGAATACAAGAAAAACCACCATTGTGATGACAATATAAGATCAATGTAGTGTACAAACACCCTTGATAGAACCAATTGTGCAAAAAAATTTAAAGGATTTTGATGGTAACACCTTAGATTATGCCCAAGAAAACATAAATGGTCCCATTGGCCCCCACAACATTGTAAAGGAGGGGGCAAATTGGGAGGTACTAAGGGGTAGGTACATTTGCAATTTTGGGGAATGCAAAAAACTTTTGTAGCCAAATGGCTTCTTCGTAGGCATGTGGACAAAAACCATTTTCTCATTATGCTAATAGGTAGATTTGGTCACCTTTCCACTTGTGAAGAGGGACATTGAGATGTCAAGACCATACTGCCATGAATGTTTGTATCTTGGGTAATCTTTGTAAACACCATAAGTGAAATAAGCCAAGGCTATGGACCATGCTAAAAAAAAAATTGCAACAAAAGTTGATAGGTTGCAAATTGAAGCACAATGTCTGCCAGAGGTATGCAAACCTATCCTTGTGAGACTTGCAAATTCCATTATTCATAAGATACTTGGGATGGAAGCATGGGGTGTGGGATTGTTAGCAAGCACAATTGTTTTCATCTTGGAAAAGGATGTTGATTTGGTTGTGTTCATTATAAACAAGAGGATGGTTTATGCCAAGGAAGTGTGCATGACATGGGACTTTAAGCACGAGAAACACATGCTTTCCGAGGCAAGGCAAAAAAAAGAAATGCAAACAATCGTATCATACCCAAGTTTGCAATTCTTTTGTTATTAAATATACGTAAATCTTTTGGCCTTGTGATTTTTGCAAAAATTAATCTTGAGTTGCATATGTGGGATTTGTTATACCACAAAAGAAGAATTTGTAATGGAAGTAGTTCATCTCACTTAGAAAACTCAAGCCATGTACACAACATAACATGCACATTCAGCAACTCAAGCTACATCAACTTATCAACAAGCACCTTCAATTAGTGATGATGATACAAAGGGTTTTGCATATGAAGTTTTATAACTTTAATGTAAATTTCAATATAAAGGAGATACTTTTGAGACTTTATTAGCACATGCATTTTTGTAATAATTTGCCCATGACCATTTTGTAACATTTGTTGTCGTGAAATTTTTGTAAAATTTTGCCCAAAATATTATTGCAATTAATTTTTCGTAACATTTGCCATTAGAAGTATAATTAACATTCAATATGAAACCATTACATATGTGTGTACATTTTCAATAATAATTTATATTAAAAATTGAGAGTACAATACCCATATCTTTGAATTAACATTCATTATGTCCATATAACCATGAATGTAATACCTACATCATAAAAAAATCCTTCACTATGTGCATTTGACTAAATATGTAATATTCGCATCATAAATCAATCTTTCATTATGATCATTTAACTATAATTGCAATACCAACATCTTGGAATTAATTACCTTCACTATGTCCATATAACCATGAATGTAATACTTGCATCATAAAAAAAAATTTCATTGTGAGCATTTAATTGAATATGCAATACCCACATTAGAAACTAAACCTTCACTGTGGGCATTCAATTGAATATGCAATACCCACATTAGAAACTAAACCTTCACTGTGGGCATTCAATTGAACATGTAATACTTGCATCAAAAACCAAACCTTCGATGTGGGCATTTAATTAAATATGCAATACTCGCATCAAAAACCAATCCTTCACTATGGCATTTAATTAAATATCCAATATGCGCATCATAAACCAATCCTTCACCGTGGGCATTTAACTAAATGTGCATTACCCACATAAAAAACCTTCATTATGGACATTTAATTGAATGTACAATAATCACATTAGAAACCAAACCTTCATTGTGGGCATGTAATTAAATATGCAATACTTGTATAAACCCACATAAACCCTTAACCTTCATTATGTCCATATAATTGTGGGTGCAATACATTCATTATGTACATGCAATATTTTAATATATTTCTCATCATTTATTGTGTTTTATGAATGTCCAATCAATACCCACATATAGGTTTTAATGAGATGCCAAACAAGGAATACTTGGATTTTTGTTTTTATAAATTCCCATAATGTTTACAAATTAACTTCATTTATTTTGACATAGTTTGTTTGAAAATTCCATCAGCATTCAATTATAAAATAGATTGCATCTTCCTACAAGTAAATTTAATGCAACCTAATCAAACCTCATAGGTGGTGCAAGGAATTTAATTGTATCATACAATTCAATAAATGAACATTAATGCTTATCATTAACAATAGTGACATTGCAATTCCACACACCTATTATTATAGGAGGCAAAGGAAACAATGTTCTCACCTTTCATATTGAAATTTGTTTCCACTTCTTTTGAAAAAAAAACAAATGATTTGAATTTGCTATATATATATCTAATTAAGCAAAATTCCTAATCCTACTTAAATATTTTATTATTAAATTTTATTCTATATCTAGAGAGTGGGTTGCAAGAAACATTTAGTGCCATAAAAGTATGGCACATTTCCCTAACTTTCCATAAATGTCTATATTCATTTTTGCCTGGGAAATTAAATATCCTTAATTGTACATCATGCATTAAATGGGCCAAAGTTGAAACAAAGTTGTCAAAAATCCTAAGCCCAAGTGCAATACCCACATTTGGGTGCTAACATATATTTTCATTACACCCTTGCATAAATTGATTATGAAATGTGCCATGCAATACTTACATTTGACTATTTTTATATTCTTAGATGATGATAGGTTTGAATGGAACAATGAATAGGTAAGTGGTTAGTGGACCAAAGTGGTTTAATAGTGTTTTCACCTATGCTTAAAAATATCAAATAACAATTTGAATTGTTTGAATATTCAGCACATTCAACATGAAAAGATAGAGGTTTTGCATGTAGGTAAATGTTTAACAGAAATTTATAAAGGTTTTGCCAACAAGTGAAGGTTTAACCAATAAACAAAGATGTTTTACCAACAAATAAAGGTTTAGCTAAGGGGAGATCAAAGTTTTGCCAAAAGGTAAAAGTTTCACTAAACAAAAAAAAGGTTTTGCCAAAAGGCATTTAGTCAACAAGATACAAAGGTTTTGTTAAAAGGTAAAGGTTTATTAAGGAAAACATAAAGGTTTTGCCAAAAGATAGAAGTTTTGCCAAAAAGATATAGAGGTTTTGCTAAAAGGTAAAGGTTTACTCAAGAAGACATAAAGGTTTTACCAATAGGTAGAGGTTTAATTAATAAAAGATGGAGGTTTTGCTAAGAGGTCGAAGCTTCACCGAAAAAATAAAAAAACTTTCAAGAGGTAGAAGTTTGACTAATAAAAGATAATTTTTTTGCCAAAATGTAAAGGTTTAAACAAAAAGATATAAAGGTTTTGCCAAAAGGTAAAGGTTTAGTTAATATGTTGCAACCGTAGCCTTAGGCTTGTGATCAAGGTAAGGGTTTGCAAAGGTGTGGGCCAAAACTAAGCCCGGGAGTCACATTTCATGTTCCCGGGAGTGCAAAAAAGTGTGAGGGAATGAACCCTCACACTTCCAAGTGAATTCCCATTTTGGAGTTGGAGTCCCAATGGACTTCCGAATCTTCAGAGGGCAATTGTAGGAGTCAAAATTCATTGGATTGAAACATTCCTTCTATCATTGGAAAGCTCTTGGAATGTAGATGTCTAAAATGGGCTTGCATCACCCATTTAAACACCTGAAACACAAGTTATGGCCAAAAGAAAGGTCGAGAGTCAAATTGACAATTTGTGTCGCAACCCCACTTTGGCCAAGTGTGGGGGTGAAGCCCAACACTTGGAAAAGTTGGAGGTGTGGAGTCCTCCGGGACTCCCGAATGTTCAGAGCTCGA
>Ga0116229_10000928_pt1 | contig 43560 bp, 63 predicted proteins | sample S1TSphgellanicum_3_FD_87313 | JGI IMG/M metagenome (GOLD analysis project Ga0116229, IMG submission 87313) | Host-associated microbial communities from peat moss isolated from Minnesota, USA - S1T2_Fc - Sphagnum magellanicum MG | ecosystem: Host-associated > Plants > Peat moss > Unclassified...
AGCTGCGCCGGCCCGCTGGCTGTGTGCAGGTACTGGTCAGCTAGAAGTTCCTGGGCCGTTTTTTCCGCCATGTAACATACCTACGTTGCAAGTGAACCGGCTGTACTCGCCGTGCTCACTGTGGAAATCGATGCGCTGCATCTGCTGCTCGCTGCGGTACCCGCTGGCGGTGTGCCATGCGTCTTTCGCGGCGAGGGTGTTGAAGGCCTCGCAAAATACCCCGCGAAACTCTTGCTGCTTGGTGTGGTGGATGTGGCCGGTAAGAAAGTGGCGGTGACTGGTCTCGCCCCACAGTTTCGGCTGATCGTAGGCCATTATACCTGGTAGGTCGTTGAACTTGCACTGGTCCCCGTGCGTCACCCCGAGGAGGGTTTTCCCGTGCTGGTGGTAGAAGTAGGCCCCGGGGTGCTCGTCGACGATCACGCGCGGATCGTCCTCGTACTTGACCGCCAGAAGGTGAGAGAGCCAGCCGGCGCCGTCCGGGTCGTGGTTGCCCGGGGCGTTGATTATCTTGACGGTGTCGTGCTTGACCAGGGCCACGTCGATCAACCAGCGCAGCGTGCGTGTCGCGGCCCTGACGGCCTTCAGAAAGCGGGTGTCGACGTCGAGCTGCGCCCCGCTGGTGGGAGTCACCGGCTTGCGCCCGTTTGCGTGCAGGAAATCCCCGACGTTCACGATCAGCCCCGTCTTGGACTCCGGGGCGGTCTTGACCAGGTACCCCATCGCGCGCTTCAGGTCGCGCTCGGCGATCTCCAAGTTCCACGCGGCGCCCGTCTCCTCGCCCCAGGCAAGCATGCCGAAGTGCGCGTCCCCGATGACGTAAGCGCTGAGTATGTCCTCGTCGCACAGCAAGGGGCCATCGAACGGTACCGCGCGCGGCAGGCTCTTGACCATCTCCTCGAAAGCCGCCTTCTGCGCGGCGATGTACGCCTCCTGGTCGATGTTGGTCTTGACCCACTGCAGCTTGAGGTTGCCATCGGCGTCGTACAAGGTCGAGGTGCCCTTTGTGTAGTGCCCGTCGGGCGCGGGGAATGCGCCCTTGACCCGTTTCAGCCTTTCACAGACCGTGCTCTGCGCTATCCCGAGTCTTTCAGAGATCTGGCGCTGGCTCAGGCCCTCCGCGTGGAGCTTGGCGATCTGGACTTGACGGTCGTCGGTTTTTTCGTGCATCAGGTACCACCCATTAGACGTATGTTTTTCACTAGCGAGAGGCTCGACAGCTGAACGGAAAGTATTTCGATCCCGTACCGGAATCCGCGCTTTCTGCAAGCTGAGGTGAGCTTGTCGAGGATGCTGTCGTCTGTGATTTCTTCCCAGGTCGATCCGTGCAACACCCTTCCTATCTCGCCAGAGCACGCGTCCCGTATCGCGTCCTCGACGTTTTCAATTTCAAGCATCGCCTTTTTGATGTCGTGCACCTTATGCGTAATGACCGCATTAAATCCTACGGCCTTTCCGTCCCTGGTGGTGATGGAGCCAAAACCAAGGTGGTGAGTGGTCGCTACCACAATGTGGGTAATGACGTGGTCGATGTGCAGCGGCCACATCCAGTGAAACCCCGGCTTCAATTCATCGACAAATTTTCCCAGCCTCAGTCTCACTCCTTCCTCGTACGGTTCAATCACAACCCAAAATCTCAAGGACCCCAAACAGTCAAGCAAAAACTGGAAAAATTGCTCAAGCATTGACGGCTCCGCGCCCATGGGTGTAGGATCATACCTCACCAATAGGAGACTGAAATGTTGCTGATTTTACAGGTTGCCGGAGGCGTGATTTTGGGCGTGTTTGTGGTGCTGTTTTTGATCGGGGTGCAGAGCTACAGGCAGTAGCTACTCGTTGGCCGATACCCCGGCGTTGATGCTGTTGTCGAAGTCTCGGCCAACCGGGCCAGATGCCTGCGTGCCAGGTTGTGGCGTAGGCGCCGGGGACGGGTCGCTGCCCCCGGTGACCTCTTTGATCGCTTGCTGCACAAGGTTCCAGAAGGTGGACTTTTTGTACTGAGGATCCGGGGCTCCGCCGTCCGCCATTGGCTGCTGCGGCTGGTCGGCGTTCAGCGCTTCCGCGCCGGCCAATCGAATTGCTGGGTTGAGCGGCTCGGATGGCTGCTTCGGTTTCAAGTACTTGGCGGCAAGATCGGGGTCAAGCATCGCGGCGCCCATTTTTTGCAAGGCAGCGCGCCGCGCGGAAGCCCCAAGGACCGCGAGCGGCAAAGACACCCCTGGGTGAGTCAGCGTGAGCGCGACCATGCCCGGGTGCCCGAGATCTTCGGATACCGAGTCCGGGCTCGCTATGCGCCGCAATGCGGCGTTCCCGGTGAGATTTTGTGCGGTGTTTGAGCCTACGCTGCGGCCCGCGTTCTGGGCGTACTGTTGCCGCCCCAGATGCTCCCCTGCCGCGCGCAGCGATTCGATGTCTTCGGGGCTGAGCACGCTCTGCCAGGTAGCGCCACGGAACCCGGTCGCGGTCGCGGGCGTGTCTTCATCGCGCAGTGCCTCCGCGAAGCTCGACGGTCGTGTCCCTGTGCCACCGAGATCCCCGAGAGCGGAATTGTACTTTTGGCGCAAGTACTCGCCCAGGTCCATCCGATTGATTGGTTGGCTCATAGCCTGGAATGTCTGCCGCGCCTGCTGGTACTCGGGAGACAGTTCGTCCATTGTCCCGAGAAGCTCGTCCCGCGCCCCCAAGAGGATGCGCTGCTCTGTTCCGTTTCCAGCTCGACCTGCGGCTGAGATCTTGTCGTCGAGCGCGAGCTTGGCGTAGTGCAGCTGCTGGATAGGATTCAGTTGGTCTGGTGAAACCCCATCGTTCGCCGCAAGCTCCTGGGCCTTGGCCATGCTTTCCTGTATCGCGGGGCGCTCCATCAGCGCCGCCAATCTGGGCGATGACGCGGCAGCGATTTGCGCGGCACCCGGGGCGCCGGATGTCGCGGCGCCATACAGATCTTCCGCTTTGAGATTGCGCGCAGTCTCCGCCCGAGCGCGCTCTACCGGGGAGCCGGAAATGTTTTGCAGGATCCCGTTTACCTGGGTCTGGTTCGCGGCGTCCCGGTCACCGAATGCTGTCGCAAGATCGGGCTGGTTGCGCAGCGTCCGGTCCAACCCAGCAAGCCCAGGATTTTGCGCAAGCTGCGCGGTAGTCGGCTGAAAACCGTACTTGGCGGCAAGGTCTGGGGCGCCGTTGGCAAGAGCGCGCTGCCTGGTATATAGCGCGTTTGAGGCGGCCAGCGCGCCCCCGTTCGTTCCAGAGTCGGCAGCGTTCTGCATGACACGCTTCGCGGCAGACTCGCCCCCGGTCGCAATGTCCTGAGCAATGTGCACAGCCGGCGCTACGCCCGGAATTTTCATTGCCCCGCGCCCCGCCGCGTGGGCCATGTTTCCAGCCTCTCCAGTCAGTAGCATCCCGGCGCCTTGAAGGCCGGTGTTCGCTGCGGTCCCGAGTAGCGGCGATCCGGTGACGTCGGACACTTTTTGCCCCAACTGGTCGGCTGCTTTGGGAATTATCCCGGCGATATCTTGCACGGCTTGGCTCGTGGCCTTTCCGCCCTCGGTGCGCGGCTGGTACGTCAGCGCATTCTGGACGCCGTTTACGATGTCTGCAGGATCTTTGTCGGTCAGGCCCAGCGCACGCGCCGCCGCCGTGCCCATGCCAGCGTACCCGGCGATAGGCTGCGCCACGGCCCCGGATATCATCTGTGCGCCGGTTTCAAGTGGCGCGGCTACGGCATTGCCGTACATGCGCGCGGCCTTGTGCAGCATCCCCTCCGGCGGCGCAGCGCTCGCGTTTGGCTCTGCTTGCTGCGGGGTGACTGGGGTAGCGTTCAGCTGCGCAGCGATTGCCATGGCCGCAGCCTTTCCGCGCTCCGCCACAACCGGGTCGCTGCTGTTGGAGTCATTGTGCGCGGCCTCAAGCGCCGCCAGTAGCTGAGGATCGAGTTGCGACATTTACTGTGCCGGGGGTGTGGGCGCCGGACCCTGCTTGCCGCTCATGTACCATTGCGCCAGTTGCTGCTGGTACGGCGTCCCTTGTTGCTGCCCAGGACGCGCTGGCAGCGTCGGGTCCTTGATTCCCAGCGCGGCCTTGGTCTCAGGTAGGAGCTTGTTGTTGAACGGACTTTTTTGTTCCAAGCCGGCGGCGGTCCAGCGCTGGCGAAGGGCGTCCGTTTTGCCGGCAAGCATCTGCTGCCACTGGTCGATAGCGGACTGAAGGTCCTCGGGCTTTTTGGCGTTCTGTACCGCTTTCGCGATCTGCTGGCGCTCCGCCTCGCCGCCGCCGCCGGGGAGCACGGCCTTTGAAATTTCGCCAGCGACAAAGTCGCGCGCGGCGTCGAAGTTGTTGATCGCGCCGGAGCCGCTCAGACCAAGCTGAGCGCTGACGGTGTTGGCCACCTGATTGAAGGCCGGTGTTCCGGTGTTGTTCAATTGCGATATCAGGGGACGCAAAATCTGGATATGTTTGATCGCGGTGTTCAAGCCATCGAGCGACTTGGAGGTGGCGCCGCTTTCAAAGTCTTTGACCACTGCGGCCTGGGCGCCAGTCATTTGCGTGTTTGCGAAAAACGCCGCCGGGTCGTTACCTTCTTGCTGCGCACGCTGGTGCACTGCTTGCCACAGCTGCGCGTTGACCACTGGATTGCGCGAGTAACCCGCCGGGGCCTTCCCGGTCTGGTACGTGATCTCGACAGCCTCCGGCGTAACCATCCCCGTCATCGAAGCCTGCGCCGCAAGTTTCGCCTTCGCAGCCGCCGCCGCCTCGGTCGCTTTTTGGGCCTCGTCTGCGGCGCGCATCTCCGGGTGATCGATGAGCTTTGTCGGGTCGTTGGGGTCAACCGTGTAGTACTTGTCGAGAAGCTGGTTTTTGTTGGCAGCGTTCGCCGAGTTGTTGATGTCTGATTGCTGCAAACGCATGCGCTGGATCAGAGAGTTCATTTGGGCGTTGGTCTGGCCAATTGTCGCCTGTGGTCCGGCCTGGGCGTACTGCGCCAGGAGCTGGTTCTTTTGCATTTCAGCTTCGCGTTGCTGCTGCAAAGCGTCCGCCTGAGCGCCGTACATCTCGCCGGTCCCGACTCCGTTCCCGCGATGACTCAAGATAGCGGACGCGGTGCGCAGCTGCGTCTCGCGGTCGCTTGGTCCGGCCTGCATATCCATCAGGCGCTTTGTCGCGGCGTCAATCTGCGCCTTTTCTTCTGCGTACGCGTCCGCCTGCCTCTGCGAGGCGGTGGAGTATTGGCTTTGCATGTCCGCCATAGCGGCGCGCGATGCGTCAGCCCTGGCCTGCTGATCAGCCTTCGAGCCCGTCACACGCTGCAACGGCGAGGGTTGCTCCCCGATAAGAGGGTCAGGCGAATTTGAGTTTGAACCGGGATCTTCGACCTCATCGTCGTCCATGATCCCGATGCTGTTCACGTTATCGGTCATCGGCTATTCCTGAGGTGAGCCAGTCCGCCCTTGCGGTAAAAGGTTGTCGGGGTCGTGACAGTGTTCCCCGGGTTCGCGGTGCTGATGCCTGTGCTTGTGCCTGTATTGATCGCGCCAGTTCCAACGCCCGTACCCAGGAGGGTGTTGAGGGGCGAGGAGGTGGTGCTGCCGTTGAGGCTGTTGCCGTACTGGTACTGCACGGTCGCCTCAGGAACCTGGATCCCGTTGAGCGCGCTCTGCATCTCGCTGGCTTGAGTCAGCGGGTAATTGAGCTGGTTCAGGTAGTCCTGGTACGCAAGATTCAGGTTTGACTGGTTGTAGCCCTGGTTCTGCTGGCCGAGCGTGTTCTCCTGGTTTTCGGCGGCGATCTGGTTCGCCTGTCCCTGTGTGCCGACGTTCGAGAGCGCGCTCCCGGCGTTGATCGCGTTCGTCGTCCCCTGGCTGTTGAGCTGTCCGGCGGTGTTCGCGGCGGTGAGGTTGTTCTGCGCGCCGGCCTGGGCCGCCGTGAGCGAGCTGTTGTAGCCGCTCTGCAGCGCCTGGGACTGGGCGTTGTTGATGTTCTGCTCGTTCTGCTGCTCGGCGTTCTCGATCAGGTTCGCGCCCTCGGTCGAGCTACCGGTGATGTTGCCGGATCCGATGATGCTCGACTGCAGCGCGGGGAGCGTGTAGTTGTTGAAGTTCGTGTTCGCGGCGTTCGCTATCGCGCTCGTGACGTCCTGATTGTAGGGGTTCATGTACGAGTTGACGGTGTCGTACGTGGGCGTGGTCCCGCTATTCAGGTACGGCTGCGCGGCCCCGAGCGGGTTGTTGCTGCTCGCGCCCTGCTGGATCAGGTTGGACGCGGCCTGGGTATTGCCCGAGGCAGTGCTCGACAGGGCCGGTGCCTGACTGTAGGCGTCCTGGGTCAGCTGGTCCTGCTGAGCGATGCGCGGGCCCTGGTATGTCTGGTAGGGCTGCGCGGCGAACTGCGCCGCCGTGTTCAGGATCTGGGAGGTGTAATCCGTGTACCAGGACGGGAGCGAGGTGCTGCTCTGGCTGTAGTTAGAGGTCGCGCCCGGGGTCACGCCCTGGTTCAAGAACGCGAGCGCGCCTCCGGCGGAGCTGCTCATTGCTCACCCTTGGGCAGGTACTGCTCCGGCTCTTTTGCGTCTGGTGCCATCTTTCCTTTTGCGAGGGCCGCGCCCTTGTGCTTCCTGAGGTTCTCGCGGAACTGGTCGAACTTTTTTGCGCCTGCGCCGTTGTCGCCGTTGCCGAGCATTGAGACCGTCTGCGCGTCCATCACATACTCCCCGTTGGCGAGCCGCGCCGGGATGTCGTCCGAGGTGCCATCACCTGGGCCCTTGACGTGCCGCGAGACCGCCGCTAATGCCCCACCGCCGGCCAAGCCAGGACCCCCTGGCGTAGGACCCACCATGACCGGGGATCGGCCAGGAGGAACCGCCGTGCGCGCGTTCTGGAGCCAGGAGGCGAGGCCGTTACCGGTGCTGGCTTTTGTGCCAGAGGTGGCGCCGCCGCTCGCGCGCATCATGGGCCTGCCAAACTGTGGCCGCACCGGCTGAGTGCCCATAGTCGGCATACCCGTTTTGGGTGCAGTCCCACCCATTGTGGGTAGGCCAGCGGGCGCGGTCGGGCGCGCGAGCGGGGCCTGCATCGCCGTTGGCGCGGCGTTGGACGTTGGCAGCACCGAGGTGGTGTTGATTCCGGGATTGATCGGGGGCAGAGTGGCCTGCCCCGGAGACTGCAGCCCGACCGGCCCCGCCATCGCGAACCGTTGCGGCGTGGTCACCCTGCCGCCGCGCTTCATCGAGGTGGGCATGGTCGCGGTGGGGCTGCTCTGCGAGCTGGTGAAGAAGCTCGCCTGCGGCCCCTGCCCGTACGTGTAGTAGTTCGGGATCATGGGGTTCGCCTGGGTGCGGGGCGCGTACCCCGTTCCCGGGGAGCCTGCGGTCAGGCCCTGGTAATTGCTGTAGTTGTAGCCGCCCGCCGGCCCGTACTGGGTTCCGCCGGAAGCGCCAGCAGAGCCGGTGCCGCTCGATCCCGCCGAGCCATTGAACAGCGCCGGGGGGTTGAAGGTGGGCGTCATGGCCTTGTTCTGCGAGTACTGTCCGGCGGCGCTGAGCAACCCGGCGAGCCCTGTCAGGGCCGAGGACGTGCCGCTGCTGCCGCCGAGTCCGAGCGCCTTCAGAAGCGCGCCGAGCGCGCCCCCGCTTGCGGCGGACGCTGCCGATGATCCGCTGCCTGATCCACTGCTCGAACCGCTGGTGGCCATTTTTTGGCCAGCCTGGGTACCCACTGTGGTCGAAGATACCGGGTTCAGTCCGTCATCGTCACCAATCGCAAACGGGTTGCTGGAGTACGCGACCGGGCTTTGCCCAGTAACCGTCACCTCCGGTAGGGTGTCCTGTGATGGGGTCTGGGTTTGTAGTGGCGTTGGGGTCGAGTAGTCTTGCTGCCAAGGTGCCGTGCCGCCGTCGTCAGAAAAATATGGCATTACAGGTCACCTTCATCCGGGTGAACGCAAATCCATAGGGAGTCCGCGAGCGCATGAACCGCATGGTACTGGCCGGCGGAAATCACCACCGACTGAGGCTTTTCTGTGGCGTCGATTAGCCGCTGAGAGTCATCCGTTTGCACCATAACTTTGCCCGATGCGAGCAAGCTCAAGTGATCGTACGAGTGCTTGTGCTTGATGATTCTTTGTCCCGCCGTGAGGGGCACTACTTTCGCGGCAATGCCGGCGCCGCGCAAGTCAGTCCCGGCGTTTAATTGCGCACCACTGGCCTGTAACTTTTCCGCTCTTTGAGTGACTATTCCGCAGCCCATTTTATGTTCCTGGTGTCGGTTGGAAGAAAGAGGCCTCGGGCCCCTGTCCGTACGTGTTGTAGTTCGTGATTCCCGGGTTGACCTGGCTCATCGGCTGGTACCCGAGGCCCGCGCTACTGAAGTTGTAGGGGCCAATGTTCGTTGTCGACGAGGACGTCACGGGTGTCGGGCCGCTCATTGGCTGAGTTCCCAAGACCTGGGTCGGTGCCGGCGATTGCGTTGTCGATGCGGTCGCGGGCGGCGACTGGTTGACGGTTTGCGCGCCGACCTTGGCCGCAGGTGTCGGTGTCGTCGGGGCCGACGCCGCAGGGGTGGGCGTCGTGGTGGGGCTGGTTAGGTACTTGCTAGCTAGAGCGCCCCCTATTGTACCAGCTGCGTTGCCAATCATTTTGTTTCCAGTGGCCGCGCCCAAGGCGCCGCTGGCGGCCCCGCCTATCCCGCCCACTAGCGCACCATTTGACGCGTTTCCGCCGGTAAGCGCCGCCCCTAAGGCGCCCGTGCCTGCGCCGATAGCTCCTTTGGTAATCGCCGACGCTGCCGTGTTACCAATGCCGGTACTTGATCCCAGTGCGCTCGCCAAGGGAGAGGCAGCCGCCCCAAGACCCCCGCCTATTGCCCCAATGAGGGCGTCCTGGCCAATGTTTTTTCCGCCGCTACTGAGGACGCTGTTAGCCACACCGCCCACTGCGCCCGAGGCCGCCCCAGTCCCGACCGTTCCCGCCGTGGTTGCGCCCAGGCCGGCGCCCGCAGCAGATCCAAGAACGGCACCTGTACCTGCGGTGAGCGCGCCAACGCTCCCAGCTAACGCAATCTCACCAGCCAATCCTGGCTCAGCGCTGAGTTCTTCTTGGTAATTACCCCAGTTGTTTAGCAGGCTGTTATCTGCGGCTAAGGTTTGCTGGTCCTGGGGGCTGTTCGTTCCATCACTGGCAGTGGTCCACACTCCGTTTGGGTTGCTGGATGTAACAGAGCCAGGAACCAGGTGCTCACCAGCAAGAACTGCCTGCTGATCTTGCTCATCAAAACCAGCAGGGATACCATCGCCGACGGTGGTCGGCGCCTGCAAATTGTTTTGTGCGGCGTAAGCATTTGCTGCGTTCTGCGCTGCGATGTCCGATGGAATCGCAGCATTTGCTGCGTTCTTAGCTGTTTTAATGGCGGCACTGGGTACGTACTTGTCCCAGTTTACTCCGCCATTACCAAACCGAGCAACGCGCTCCAAAGCACCTATCATGTGAATGCCCTGAATTTAAGAAGAGAAACCGACATTGCTGTTATTGTTGATCCTGTTAGGTTTTGAATGACGTAAAGCCCACCGGTATACCCAATGTTGATTTTTCCGGAAGTTCCAAGTGTCCCGGTAAATGAAGATCCTGCGATATTGGTTACGTACGCAGATCCGAATGCCAAGAACGCGTAAGCTGCCTGAGAAGATGGCGCTATTTCGTAGCACACGACAAGACCAGACCCGACTGGCAGGCTTAAAGACGCGTTATTCGCCAAAGAAATTTCGTTTGTTCCAGATGTTGTGCTGGCTCCGGTCCAGTCAAATTGCCACGCTGTCGCGGGGCCAACAAACGAAGAAATAGAGCTTGCGGTTGCAGCAACAACACCGTCACCGCGCACCTGAAAAAGGTTTGAGCCAGATTTGCTTTGCGCGACAAAAGAAAAGTCTGAGCTGTTGCTGCCGGCTACCGAAAGTATTCCGTAGCTACTGCCGGTTGTTGATGATCCGTAAAAAAGTCCTGCGTAAGATCCCGCTGGAGTTGTCGCTACGGTAATCGGCGCACCTGATGTACTGTTAAATGTGGTCGCGCCGTAATCGGTAATTTGCCACAACACCGCATTGTAGGCGTCGTTCGTTATTTGCAGCAGGCCAGGTGTAATAACGCGAATTGTCTTGCTGGGGGTGGTGGATCCGTTTCCGACCATTCTCAGGTTGACGCCGTTGGTGTTCCCGGTATCGGAAATGGTCACCAAGCCCGTGGTGCCAACACCCGTGTAGCCGCCAGTAACCGACAAGCCCACGCCGGTCGAGTAATTCCCTCCCGTGATGCTGACCGCAGAGCCGGATGTTGCGCCGCTGAATGTGGCGGTCTTGCTCGTATAATTGACTGCTAGGGGGCCTAACAGTGAACTAAATGTGAACCCGTAGGTGTTGCGAATCCCAGAGACGACACTGTCCGCCGGGACGATCTCTGTCCCGTTCGGTGAGGTGCTCTGGTTCAGCGCTAGCGGGTACACCGCGCCGCTGATTTTGATGTTTGCCATTACTGGGTCACTATGGTCTGGTACTGTTGCGTGCACAGTTGAAAGCTGTGCTGGTCTGTGATGTTCCTGGTTGTCGCCGATGTCCCGCCGCCGCTGCCGCCAGATCCTGCGGCGCCGGATGCGTTCTGCAGGCTCAGAGCGAGCTGCTGGCCCCAGGTAATCCAGTCATCGAAGTCGTACGGGTTCGGCGGATTGAGCGCGCCAAGAGATGGGCTGTTGTAAAAGATGCAGCCCCACGCCTGCCAGTCGGTGCCCTGCATCTCGGAGACGTTCGTGTACTGGCCGATGGTGTAGTTTACCGCGTCCGTCCACGGCACCAGGTCCATGAACGTCGGGTCCGGTATGTACACCCTAGGTGCTCCGCTTGCCGTCCGTCTGGATGTGGATGAACGACTGACCCGCCTGGAATGTCCCGCCAAGGACGTTGCTTTGGATTTGAAGCCGCAGAATGCGTGCCGTGTCTTTGAGTGGCACGCTCTGGTTGAGCGCGCTCGTGCTCTGCGAAGGAGAAACCGCCGCCCCTGTCGGGCCAGGTTGCAGGGTCACCTGAGAGCCTTGGACAACTGGCGCGTTCGCGTTGTTCTGTTTGAGCACGGTCACGGTCATGTTGCCCGATATCAGGTAATCAGGTTCGAGTATTTCGATGCTCGTGGTCGCGTCGATAGGCGTCTGCGCCTTGAGTGCGCTGATGGCTGCCGTGGTGTAGTAGCTGTTCACCGCGTTCTGGTATGTTCCATTGATCTCGTCGGTGCCCTGCTCGTGCTCCCAAAGGTTGTAGTACGTCGCCGACGTCCCGGTGACGCTGGAGCTGTAGCCCAAGGTACCGGTCATGATTGGTCCAACGAGATTGTCCGGGTACAGTCCCGCGCTGCGCCCGCCGTTCGGGAGCACGGTGTCGTACCAGTACTTCTCGCGGTAATTGTAGATCACCGCGTGACTGCACTCGGTGTTCGATCCGCGCGGGTAGCACCACCAGATCTCCCCGTACCTCGGAAACTTCACGGCGTAGCTTTTGCCGGCGTAGGTCTGGTTGATGCCGTCGAAGAACCAGTTCAGGTTCATCGAGTTCGGGATCTCTTGCACCACGCCGTTGTACATCAGGAACCGGTCGACGCCGGCCCACAAGAACGTGCCGTCGTGCTCGACGATGCACCGGTCACTGAGAACCGATGACTGGCACGTGAGCTGGTCAAACTGCCATGTACCGTTCGGTACCCCGATAAAGGTCGCCCGGACTACGCTGTCGATGCTCCAGAAAATGCCTGCGGGGCTGTAGCCGCCACCTCCGCGCAATGGGAGGCCCTTGATGATTTTCTGGTTTGTGATCTCGGTTGCGCCAACGTAGAGCGAGCCGAGGGCGGTACCCTGGAAATCGGTAGGGTATCCGGGCGATGACCACGCAAAGAACCCGTTGTTGCCGTAGACGATCATGTACGGCGCTAGGCTGACGCACCCCCCGCTTATCCCGTTCGGGAAAAGCGATTGCTGCGTGCCGTTGTGCCCGTCGCTGCCCGTCCCGTAACCCTGAACCTGCGTGATAGTTGTTGGGTTGTAGATAGGGGTCGAGTACAGCGGAAAGTTTTCGCCATTGGCGGGGTCCAAGAGATTTTGATTCGGGAACAGGAACAGCAGCGTCTGGTTGGTCGTGTTGTCGTACTGCGAGTCCATCTGCCAGCTGTTAATCTGCGACGGTGGCTGTCCGTTGACGGTGTTCGACGGGAGCCCGGTCGTGGTCGGGTTCGTCGTCGCGGGAAATGTCGGGTTTTGGACGCTGGAGCAGACCCCGAAATTGTCAATCGTGAACGTGTCGAGAGCGTTGTAATTGCCGGCGGCGAGGTACCGGTAACCGCTCTGCGCCTGACTGAAAAGCATGCGCTCGATACCGGTCAGGTATGGTTGGATAACCTTGTAGCCGCCCATCTTGCGCGGCAGTCCGCGCTGCCAGCGGCACCATTGCCCGTCGGTCGCTGCGGCGGCGGCGAGGAACGTGCCGTCACGTTGGATCCCTGGCTGCGACGCCAGCGGGACGACGCTGAGTGCCATTACCCAATCGCCATGGCAAAGCAGACAGAGTCCGCGACCGATGTCGCGGCGATGGCGGTCTGTGCTGCGGAGTTGCTGGTTGCTGTAAACACAGCCGCGCCTATCGAGGTGCCGCCGAGGTTCGTGACGGCGGTCGTCGCCGTGGTCGCGCCTGTACCGCCCTGTGCAACCGTCACGGGGACGCTGGTGATGGCGCTGGAGGGGGTCGCGGTGTAGACGTTGGAGCCGTCGCAGTACAGGATCTGGCTCCCGTTGTAGGCCACCTGCGGGGGCGTGGGAGTGGTCTGGCCGCTGGTTCCTACGCTGAGGGTGTAGGTTGCGTCGGTCTGGTTGTTGACCCAGTACTCTTGCTTTGTCGAGGGGACGATGATCTCAAGGTTCCCGGCCTTGGTACCGGTAAACCTGTAACCTACCTGGTTGAGCTGGGTGCCGCTGATGGCGTAGGTGCCGCTGAGGCCGCTGACGCTGATGGTGACGAAGTTGAACGCGGCCTGGATCGATGGCCCAAGGCCAATGGTGTACCAGTTCGTGCCGTCGGTGACGATGAATGCGCTGTCGTTCGGGTTCATGTTCAGCGGCGTCGCGCCGTTGATCGTGTCCGAGCCGCTGTTTGCAATCGAGAGCACCGAGGACCCGCTGTTGCGGACCTGGATGTAGAAACCGTTACCGGCGGTAGCCGCCAGCGGGAGAGTAATCGTCCCGACGCCGCCCTGCCAGTTGAAGAACTTGTCCCTGTCGTTGACCCCTGCGGTGTAGTTTGCGGAAATGTCGCTGATCAGCATGTTCTGCGCGAGCTGAGAGCCCAACGCGACAAGCCCATTTCCGGCGATGGCGGCGACTGATGGCTGCGCAACCGCCGCCCCGTACTGGAAAGCGAACCAGGTACCGGCGGATGTGGTGTTGCTTTGCAGGTAGTAGAAGTAGACGCTGCCCGCCGCCTGCGAGGCGACGATCACGGCGCCGCTGTTGTTGTAGACCGCCTGCGGGTACGCGCTCAGGTTGTTGACGATGATGAACGTGCCCGTGCCGACCGAGGTCGCGGGCGGCAATATCAGACCGTAGCTGCCCGTGGTCGAGGTGTTGATGTCGATCAGTGGCGTGCACAGGTTCGAGTTCGGCGCGGTCTCAAGCGGCCACTGCAGTTGCAGCGTCGCCGTGAGCGCGATGCTGTTGTATGCCGCGAGCGCCGGGGCTACGAGGGCGCCAGTGAAAACTGAGGTGTATGAGGTCATGTTTCCTGCCGGGTAGTGTTGCGGTCAACGATACCGGCTTTCGATTCGCCGTTCAGGACGGCGGCGGTGCGGTCGTACATCGCTTGCCAGGTTGCGATACGGTCGTCGTTCTTTAGGAACGGGCTGCACTCCAAAAGGGTTGAGTACAGCAGAAGGTTCGGGGCGTACTGGGTAATCCAGTTCGTGGTGTTCGTCGAATCGAGCAGCGCCGGCTCTTCGTAGTAGACAATCTCGAACGGGTACGCCGCGTCCGGTGTCGGCGCGAATATCAGGTTCTGGTACGAGTAGTCGGCGTAAAACTTCGGGGGTGCGGCGGTACCGTAAACGCTGGTGCTGGTCTGGCTGTCATCCGGCCAGTATTGGCGAATGTATTCGTAGCTCCTAGGAAACACCTGCTGACGAACTGCGTTCCCGGTCGCTGACTGGGCGACGTTGATCGAGATGATCTGCCGCCACCGGTCGGGCTTCGCGTAAACCGGGAGCGATGCCTGCATGGTCGAGTTCACTGCCTGAACAAAACCGAGGACCTTCAGCTCGCGCGATATCCTGCGCTCGGCGAAGTTGATCAGCTCAGGAAGCTGAGCGTACACTAGTGGGTCGCTCACTGTGCCGCGCTCCAGATAATTCTGGACGTCGGTCTGCAGGCTGTTGAAGGTCATCGAGGTAGGCATCAGTGGTGGCTCTTGGTGAAAAAATCAATCGCGTACCCGGCGCCAGCGCCGAGCAGGCTACCGACTCCGGTCAGAGCGGCGAGGACGCCCTTCTGGCGCGCCGCGCCCAGCTGCAGCTTCTCGATCTTTGCAGCCGTCAGCTCAGCGGCGGCCTTGACCTCCGCGACGTGGTCCTTGAACTGGTTCGCGATGTGCGAGCCGTTCGCTTTCACGGTCCCGAGATCCTCGCGGATGCTCAGGAGCACATTCAGCAGGTCGCGGTTCGAGACATCACTCATTTGGATGCCCTGGATGTGGTGGTCGTGGTGCTGGTGGTGTCGCGCGTGCTCTGGAAGGCCTGGTGCTTTTCCACGGTCCTGAGCGCGCCCATGCCGAGCATGCCGTACGTAAGCTGAGTCAATGAATCATCGAGCCCAGGGAGCGTGACCGGGTGACCCGCGAACGCAGAGCCCCACTGCAGCAGCGGCCTCAGCAGAAACTGAAACCCAAAGGCGGCTGCGCATACCCAGCCGATGGCGGGGCGCCAGCCGGCGACGAAGACGTTCGTGCTTGCGGCTTCGGTCTTGTCGACATCGGACTGGTTGACGGTAACGGACTGCAGCTGCGCGAGTTCGTCCTGCAGCTGGCCCTGTAGCGCCAATTGCTGTAATTCAGCTTTTGCGGCAGCCGCCGCCGCTTTATCTGGTATTATACGGTCTATAATATTCAGGATTGGAGATATTATGGTGTCCCAGATTGCCATAAAGCACTGTTCCGCTTGCAAGAAATCGCTACCAACATCGGAATTTAACCGATGCAGATCCACCAGAGACGGCTATCAGTACGCATGTAAGGCTTGCAGAAAAGCCTGGGATCTTGCGTACCGCGCCCAGAAGGGCACCGCATTTTTTACTGCGGCACATCGGCGCCGCAAATGGGGCATAACCCCAGAGCAGTACGATGCGATGCTCAGCGCTCAAAATGGCGCGTGCGCCATCTGTAATCTAGATTTTAGCACCGATCCCGAAACGCCTCACGTTGACCACTGCCACGCTACTGGAAAAATTCGCGGCTTGTTGTGCGCCCAATGCAACCTTGTACTTGGGGCCTCGCGTGATAGACCTGAAATATTAATGTCGATGCACAATTACCTGACTGGGTAATTACGCTTTCACTCCCAGGTTGATCTCGTTGGCGCTAAGCTGCGCCTCGACGGCGGTCGTGATCACGCGCGAGAGCCACCCACGACCATCGACCTTGAAGTTTGACATCTGCGTGTACGCGACGGCGCACTCGGTCAGGAAATTGCACAGCACCTCCTTGGGCGGTTGAGCGGTTGCCAGGCCGATGGTTATCTGGCCTATGACTCCATCGACTGTGCCGGCGCGCAGGCTGCGCTGCAGAGCTTTCGCGGCGCCATCGACGCCGAGGTTGACTCCTTCCTTGAACAGCGCAATCGCGATAGGGTCGGGGAAGTTCGAGCAGCGGAGCCTGTTCCAGAAATCGCTCAGGTATATGGACTTCGCCTTCTGCAGCGTCAGGCCAGCGATGTCGACGTCCGGGTACGCGGCGGCGCTGATGCCGTACATCGTGCCACGCATTTCGCCCACCTCGCACTTGCCACCGGTCCAGTTTCCCGGGTCGCGCTCGTCGGCTGAGTACTTTCCTTCCAGGCCGATCAGCTGCTGAAATGCTGTGTCGAACGCGGACATGCTACACCTGCGCCCCAGGGACGGCGGGAAGCGGCGGCGTTACAGGAATTTTTGCCTCGTGCGGCGCCAGGTGCTGCTTCACCATGGCGACGTACTTGGTGACATCTTTCTCAGCGTCCGTCAGCTGCGCCTCGATATCTTTCAGGATCTCGTGCACCATTTTCGCCGGCTGCTCACCAAGAGCCGCGACGACACGCTTCAGACCTTCCTCAGTAAAAACAAGAACATGATTTAGCATGGTATCTCCTTAGCTGAAAACAAAAACCACTTGACCGTAGCTGCCAGTTAAACCGGAAGCGAAATTTCCTAATGCGCCACCTCCAGGGACTGTTCCTCCAGCTCCCGAGAGCCCACCAGCGCCAGGAGTGCCTGACCCACCTGAACCTCCAGCGCCGCCGCTTGCGTTCGTAAAATTTCCACCACTTGCACCCCCTCCTGCTCCTCCAACCGTTCCAATTCCAGGTGCCCCGGAGTTACCGGTAATCGTAGAGATCGAAAATGTTCCAGAGCTTACCGTTGCAGAGGATCCTGAATTTCCAGGAGGACCACCTACGGGCGCGTTGTAGTTAAGGGTCAGACCGTTAGAGGTTGCGACATTGATGTTTTGCGAAGATGCGTAACCACCACCTCCGCCGCCGCCGCCGCCGTTGACGTTTCCACCGCTGCCGGCTCCAGGACCCTGCACAGAAACATTCATGTAGGTAGCCCCTACCGGGATAACCTGCGAGCCGCTCTGTCCGTTGTTGTATGTGTACGTTACCGGGGAGAAAACAAATCCGGTACCTATCAGCATCTGCTGTATGCCCATTTTAGCTCAATCCCGTGCCGCTTATGCGCCAGGTGGTGCTGCCGGTCTTGAGCGCGGTCGCGATCCCGTACGTGGCCAATGTCCTCGTGCCGGTAGAGCCGCCGGGAGACAGGTACATTGTATCGGAGTTGATGGCGATGCTTATCGCAGAGCCGCCCGAGTTTACAAACGTGATGGCCGTTCCGATGGGGTAGGCGACGCTTGAGTTGGCGGCAATCGTGACGTTGTTCGTGTTCTGGATGCACTTGTTGGCGTCGCCCAATACCGTCGTGTAGTTCGCGCTTTGGACGTTTACGGGAATGCCAGCGTAAATTGGGTTACCATTAAGCAGCAAGCCGCTGCTGGTAGAAGATGATCCGATGGTGACGTTTCCGCCCGCAGGATTCAAGGCAATCGAATAGTAGACCGACGAGGTTGAGCTAAATCCAGACTGAATCCATTGCGCGTACGGATCTCCTGCGGTGGCGGGGTTTTGACCAAACGCGAGGTAGTTTCCGCCAGATCCTCCAACGTACAGGTAGGCGTTGCTGAGGAATGCTCCTGTTCCTGGGGTCAGCTGGTACGAGCTGAGCAGAGAGTGCTGCACCGCTTGCCCTGTCGATGCGGCGGTGAGCGACTTGAGGATGCTCAGGCACCCTGGACCGTTTTGTGTGGCCCCGCCGATGGCGACCGAGCCATCGCCGCGAATGTTGAAGTACTGCGCGGTGGATGCGGCGTTGTTGACGTTGAACGAGGTGTCGGAGGAATTGGTTCCCGCCAGAATCGACAAGCCATACGAAACCCCCGAAGTGGTAACGCCGCTGACCTGCGCCGAATACTGACCAGAGACCCCGGACACGCTAAGCGCTAATTGTCCGGTACCGGCCTGCGCGTACAGCGCCGGCAGTGACGCTCCTCCGGTCACGCTCAGACCGTAATTCGTTCCAGGGTTCCCAATCACTACGCCGCCAGTGGCGTTGACGTACAGGTACTGCAACGTGTTGGCGTTATTATTTACCGCTAACGCCTGCCCAGAGGCTTGCGAAACTATTCCGACATTCCCTGTAAATGCTGAATTCCCGAATACCGAAAGCGCGCTCTGGCCGGAGGAGCCACTAAGGGTGAGAGCGACATACCCCGACGGCGCCGTAATCGATAGCGCGGCGTACAGATTCTGAACGGCGTTACCGAAAAGACGCATCAGCTTGCCGCCAGCGAGGAGACGGTGATGTGAGCGGCATTTGCCGCGCTCGCGATGCCGCGCAGTGTCCAGCCATTGGTGAGCATCAGCTTCGCGACATTGCCCCCGATCTCCAGCGTGTCACCGACCGCGATGGGTGCGTTGTAGGCGATGTAGTAATCGGTGGTGCCGTTGTAAAGGCTAATGCTGACGGTGATCGCGGCGCCGCTGACATTGGCGACCGTGATCGCGGAGATGATGGCGCTGTTGGTGGGCGTCGTGAATACCGTGCCGATAGTGGTCGGCATCACGAAACACTGCGGGGCCTGGATTGTGCTGGTCTGCATTACGAAGAGTTCCCAGTAGATGGAAGCTGCGCCGCCTGCAGACCGTCGTCAGGGAACTGCGAGGGCGGCCAATTTGAGTCGCCCGGGGCGACTGATGTGTAGGGCTGGATCGGGAGAGGAGTGTCCGGCCTCGGGTACTCCAGGGTGATGTCCTCGGTCTGTGGCGGCGGCAGACGGTACGGGTCGAGCATGTCCGCGCAGCCCCACCCGCCGGCCCATGAGCCCTTACCGGTCATTGTCCCGGGCGTTCCGCACACCATGAGCCCGGGGCTGTTTGGGTCTGGCGAGAGATCATCCAGCGGGAACTTTAGGCTGCATCGTCCACAGATACCAATTGCCACCGTGGTTCGACCATGCGTGTCGATGTACAGGCTCATAAACCATACACTGCGTTGTTGTGTGCAATTGCATGCCAAGATATTGACGGCAATCGCGCCGCTTTAATTTTGTATTCCGCACGAAAAGCTTTTGGAGACTCCTTGGTTACGCCATCGACATTGCGACGGTTAAATGTACGAACCCTGTGGCAATTTGCGCACACGACGTCGCATTTGCGGATTTCCTCGTTAAGCTTTTCGCGTGACACCATTCGCGTGCAGCAAATCTCCGAAATATTGAACATTTTCTCGCCACGAACATGATCAAAATCCATTGCGTACCGATGGAAATTTTTGCCGCAATCTGCGCACGGAACATCCTTGAAGGTGTCGATGTATTCGCGGACCTTTCGTTTGTACCTTGTTTGAATCTGAGCATTTGTAAGCTTTTGATTCATTTAGTGTAAACCCCGATATTTGTCTGGAACTTGACGGGTGACTTGTCTCGCTCTTCGCTGAGCGCTCGCCGGTACATTAGGTCCGCCTTGGACGTGATCTGGCTCGTGACGCTGGGATCAACCTCGGGCGTGCAGAACGCCAGCTCCGCCGCGACCTTGTACAAGAACGGCAAGTACCAGCGCGGCGGGAACTCGATGGTATTCTGGAGCGATCCCGGGTCCGCGATCATGCGCTGGCGCCACACGACCATGAAATTCTGGGCAGCGGTTGCGTCAGGGACCTGCCAGACATCCATCTGCGGGTCGAGCTTGCGATCCATCCACCACTGCAGGGGTCGGCCCTGGATTTTCTTGTTGGTCAGGTTCCAGTAGTCGTCTTTGTTAAGCCGGGACATCAGGATGTCTGCGGGGGTATTGTACACCTGGCCCGAGAGCGTTATCGGGAGCGTGTTCGCGGGGCTAATAGGCAGCCCGTTGAGGGTTGTCGCGGGAATAACGCGCCAGTAGATAGCAGAGTTCGCGTTGTCGATGTCGTAGGGGACGTTCCCGGTCAGCCCGAGCGTGGTAGCGCCGCTGCTGTAGACCGTCGTCCAGTTCGCGCCGTCCGGCGCCGTCTGCACCTGAATCGGGAAACTCGACGATGGCCAGTTCAGGCTGATCGTGTCGACCGCTGTCGCGCCGGCAGGAAAGTACCACTGGTACGATGCGGTCGACTGCGTGATCGTGGAGGAGCTGGTCAGGTTCGACATGGTCCGGTAGAACGCGGACTGGACGTCGTTGGTGTTGGGCGGGAGGACGTACTGAGACTGGCCCTGGACGAGCGCGATGACGTGCTTGCCGATGGTCCACAGGGGCGCGGTATCGTTTAGCATGTCGAGCTGGGTCAGGTTCATGATGTCCAGGCCAATCTGGAGCATCTCGCCCGTAATCTGCTGGGGTCGCAGCTTGAGGGCGCCGTAGCACCGGTCCAGGAAGGTCCGGTTGTCGATCAGGATCTTGTTGTACGTCCCCGTGATCAGCAGGGGGTTTACTGTACCTTGCGAAGAATACGCCACAGGTTATTTCCTGCGGCCTTACGCCGCCTTGTGCGTGAAGTGATGGTGAAACACATGCGTCTGCTTCACCCCGCCCCCGTGCGCCATCGCAGGAGCGCCCAGGCCGGGAGGGGGAGACATCCCACCCATCGGTCCACCCGGCGGGGATCCCATCCCTGGGGCCATCCCAGGAGGTGCAGAGCCCATTCCCGGGGCCATCGGCTGCTTGGGCATGCTGTTCCCCGCGAGCGCGGCGAGGGCGCCCATTCCTGGGCCCTTCTTGCTCTTGGCGTGGATCGCGGCGTTCTTGCGTGCGCTGGTGCCGCGCGTCAGCCCGCCCCCGGCCATGCGCTTCTCGCCCTGAGCCTTCTCGGTGCTCTTGCCGGTCGCGTTGCCGCTTGCTACTTCACCCTGCGAGCCCTTGTGGTCGCGCTTCGGGGTGCCGGCGGCTTTCTCGTACTTTGCGTCTCCGCCAATCTTCTGGGTGCTGCCGTCTTTGTAGACCTTGCCACCGTGCGCGTAGTGCCCCAGGTTCTTGATCCGGTCGTGCTTCCCGGCGTCGTTGGGGTCGCGCGCGGCCTTGGCCTTGCTTCCTTGTGGGCCGACCTCGAAGCGGTCACCGCCGCCTTCGCTTACGCCTCTCTGTTTCTTCGAGAGGTGTCCGCCATCGGCCTTCTTGACCATGCCGCCGCTGCACATTTTGCAGCCGCAGCCCTTGGCGTGGCCACCGCTCTTGTAGTCGTAGGGGGTGCTGGACTTCTTGGTGTCGTGCCCCGGGGCCTGGGGATTGGCGCCCATGTTCCGCTTGCGGTCGGGCTTCATGGCCTTGCGCTCGGCCTTGTCCATGTGACCGCCGGCTGACTTCTTGTGGACCTTGCCGCCTTTCTTGAAGTCAGACCATCCGCTCATGCGCTCGACGTCGCCCTCCTGCTTGGTCGCGGGGCTGGTGTTCTCGCCGTCGACGGCCCAGTGCGATTTCGCGGTCTTCGGGTCGTTCTTGGCGCTTTGCTTCGGCGGGGTGCGCTTGTCAGATCCCGGAGATACTGCGTCGTCCTTGTTCCAGCTGGATTTCTTGCCCATCGGGACCGGTGCGTCGGCGGTGTCGGCTGATCCGCCGCGCGCCTTGCGCGCCATGTGCGCCTTGTGGATGGCCATGTTCCTGGCCATCTTCCCGCCCTTGCCAAACGCTGGGGCTTGCACGCCGCTGCTCTTCTCCATGGTCGTCTTCGGCGGGGCCTTGTCGCTGCCCATGCCGTAGCGCAGGTTCGATGCGCCCGCGCCGGTCTTCGGCTTCGCGTCCGAGTGCTTGGAGTGACCCATGTACTTCGACTGCGGGGGCTGGGCCTTGCCGCCGTCGCGGAATTTCTGGGGCGTGGTAGCGTGGCCGCCGCGCGCTTTGCCGGGGACGGAGGGCTTGCTGTTCTTCTGAAATCCGAAGTCCGATGGAAATTCGAAATCTGTGACGTACTTAACGGACATATTAAAATCCCAACGATGCTGAGATCGAATTCCAACCGTTTGCTGGAACCGACGGTATTGTGATTGTCAATACCGAGCCGCTCAAAGATGCAGTGGCGCCTGATATTGGACTGCTGTATCTGTCCAGAGCGGAAAATCCTATGATCGCTGCTGGATTGCCCACGAAACCGTTGTCGGTGACCCATTGCTTGAGGTTCACGGAAACTGATAGCGTGGAGCCGTCGAAAATAACGTCCGTTTCGAACGAATATGGGCCGAGGTAATTCGCCATTACGCGCCCACCGTGCTGTCAGATTGGAATACAGGCCCCAAGGTAACAGTCCCCGGGCCAACCGTTACCTGCAGCTGAATTGCCGTGATTCCCAAGCCGGTGACATTGAATGGCTTCGTGCCCGTTGTGGGGCCGCTGGGGATGGTGCTGGCGGACAGGATCGCGTCTGTGGTGGGGTTGTACCCAGCCGCATACACGTCTGCGGTCGTGTAGTGAATGGCGTACGTCGAGCCGCCGCTGTCAACAATCGACCCCCAGACATTGACCGGGTTCGAGCGAGTGTCAACAGGAATCAGCGGCCCGTTAGCGACGCCGCTGACTATGTACGGTGCCTGGGTGAGCTTCATCGCTCAGAGCTTGCTGGCGACTTTCGCCTCGGCAGCCTTCGCGTCAGCCGCTACCTTCGCCGCCTCCGCTGCGGCGTCCGCCTTCACGGACGCGAGCTGCTTGGCGACGAACTTGTAGACGACCTGGGACGTGACGGCGGCGACGGCGCCGGCCACTACACCAACGGGAAACGTAAAGAGAATGGACATGATGAGAATTCCTTATGCGTTGACGACGCCGACGATGCCACGGAAGTCGATGTTGTTCGAGACCTTGGCGGCGGCGATGGGCGGCTGGTGGAAGTAGACGATACGGATTGTACCGTTCCAGGTGTTGGAGTAGGTGCCGCGAACGTCTCCGGTGAGCGAGGTCGCGGGCGTGGTCTGGTCGGCCATCGTGAGGCCGGAGGGAAGCGAGCCGGCGACGCCGACTACCTGGGCGTTGTTGTAGAACAGGCCCTGGTACTCGAACATATCGGTACGGGTCGGGAGACCGATGGCGGATCCGGTTCCGATGGAGAGCGTGCCCGCGAGGGTCGCGCCAGTGTTTAGCTGCACGCTTGAGATGTACCCGAAGGCCTTCGTGCCGCTCGCGGTGCCGCTGCCGACGATGGTGATCGTCTGAGACATCGGCTGCTCGTAGATGTCGTACCCGCGAACCGTGACCGTGCCGCTCGACGCTCCGGATGCGGTGACGGTGACGTTGCGCGCAATCATCTGCGACGGGTCGTAGATGCGGGCCGCGCCGGCCTTGACAACCGGCTTGACGGCGACACCGTACTCTTGGTCGCAGGTGCCGACGGCGAGGTTGGTGCCCGCAAAGAGGGCCGGGTTCGCAATAAGCACAGTTCCCGTGGCCTGCACCGAGTAACCTGGCGCTGCGTAGCGGTCGGTCGCGAGCACGATGGTCGAGAGCGGGAGCGTGCCGGCGGAGTTGCCGGCGCCCGAGACCAGGATGCGCTGGCCGGGGTAGAAGAAGCGCGATCCGTAGGTCGCGGTCGATGTGTACCCGGCAGGTGTCGGGCCGGTAATCGTGAGAATGTTCGCGGTCGCGGCGGCGGTGGTCGTCGTGACCAGGGCGAAGCCGAAGTCGAGCGCGATGACAGGGATCGTGGTAGCGCCTGGCTGGATCGCGGTGCCCTGCGGGACGAGCGGGATGTTGACCGCGATGCCGGTCGTGTTCGCGCTCGCGAGCGTGAAAAATCCTCCCACGGTCGGGGACTGAGCGGCGGCGATGTTTGCGTTCGCTGCGGCCTGGGGAATGGCCGAGAGAACCTCGGCCTCTACCGGGTTGTGCCAGGAGAGGATGCCGCCCTGGGCGCCCTCGCCGGCTGCGGTGACCTGGGAGACGTAACGAGAGTCGAGCAGCGCGTTCGACTGGTAGTCGATGTTCGGGCCGCTGTCGGTTTCAGAAATCTGCTGTGGGTTGTCGTTACCGTAAAGGATTACGGGACCGGTAAGAGATGTACGCATTATTCACCTGTGCCGCCTCGTGCTTTCTCCCCCTGCTTCTGGGCATCGGGTTAGGCTGACGGTGGTTGTCGCGGGATGGTTTTCGAGGTACGCGATACCGGCCCGCAGAATTCCGGTGTCGTGGTTGAGCAGTCCCAACCCTCTGTTGCACTTGCTGCACAAAAGGCCGCGTACATGCCCGTGTTTGTGGCAGTGATCTACGGCAAGCCTTTGAACGACGCCCTTGATCACTAAAGTTTCTGGCTGCTTACAGATGGCGCATTTACCATCTTGATCTGCCAGCTTCTGATTGTACCATTCGAGAGTAACGCCGTAGTGTCGTTTGAGATCGGCGTTGCGATAGTAGTCTGGATTGGCGTCCCGTTGGCTTTGGCTGTATTGGCGCATATATTCACGCCACGCCGCCCGCTCCTTTGGGGCCTTTTTGAAACTACGCCAGTACCAGTTTCCAGGCCCGAGGAGATTTGTCTCATCAAGGCGTTCTAATTGCTGCCGCTTGCCGTCCGGTTGCGCTTTTACTTCGTGAGCGAACGCCCAAAAGTCGTTGCGCCACCCGTCGCACATGGTGTCCGCACGATTTCTGCGGATGGAACACCACATCGTGTATAGCGGATGCTTTTCGCGAGAACCCCAATCATGAGGCCTAGTGTTCTCGGTCGTACCGTGTCTGAACTTCCGCATGTAGTGCTTTCGGCATAAACCCTTACCTACCGACGGAGCAGAACACCCGATAACGTCGCACTTGATCATTGACTCTCTCCAGCTATTACCCTGGAGAGAGTTTACCACATCTTGTTTTTAATCAATTACTAAAGTGGTAAGTAATTGATTTATAGGGCTATAAACCCGGCGTCCCGAAGAGGCAGCGCGGGTCCGTGAACCCCACGGCGTAGCGCTCGGTGGCCTTGTACCGAATCGAGTCGGTCTCAAAATCCCCCTCCATGCTCTTCTGTAAAGACCGACGGTTGACCAGCTTCAGGCCCTCGGGCGCGTCCGTCTGGACGAACCAGGCGGTGTTGCTCGTCAGACGGGACAGGTTCGCCTGTCCACCGCTGAGCAATCCCATGGACTTGATCGGGTTGATGTCGTTGTTGGTCGTGCCGGTGCGCAGCACGCTCTTCAGCAACACCTCCGCCTGGAAGACGTTGCTCGGGGCGACCACGAGCTTTTTCGGTTCGAGGCGGATCTTCTTGCCGTTGTTGTCGACCGCACCACGGATCTGGATCAGGATCTGCTCCAGCGAGGTCTGGGAGAGCGCAGCCGCCGTGCCCAGGATGTTGCTGAAGGTTCCCGCGTTCTGGATCGGGTGCGCGGCGTTCACCAGCGAGACGCCGTCACCGCCCACGAAGGAGCTGTTGAAGGCGCGGTTGATGACGTTCGCGCAGAGGGTTTCCTTGGTCTCGATCAGGGACTGCGCCAGGTGGCGCGAGTAGGTCTGACCGATGCGGATGTGGTCACCGTCCTCGACCAGCACCTTGGTCAGCGCAAACGCGAGACCGTAGACCTGGTAGAAGTACCGGTAGACGAACAGCTGCCCGCCGGCCTGGTACGTGACGGGCTGCCCGTCGGGGAGGAGCGGCGCGGCGCTGAAGCCGTAGAGCACCGGCTCTTCGTGGTAGCTGCGCGGGATACCCGTGATCTGCTTGAAGACCTGGTTCCACTCGTCGGCGCGTTGCTCGTAGACTCCGTCGAATTCCTCGTTGAGGATCGGCTCAACGATGTTCCGGAAGTCTGTACTTCGCATTGGGACTGCCATTTACATGACTCCTTAGACGGAAACGAACGGAGCCGCAGTCTGCGTATTCGCGATGCGAACCTGCAGCTGCAGGTACGTGTCGCCTGCGGTTTGGTTGAGGATGGTCGGGTCGGTCTTGGTGACCGCCAGCTGACCTTGGGTGCCGGTGGCGACGAGCGTCGAGAGGCCGGCGGTGCACTGTGAGAGTCCCACGGTGGCGCTGCCTGCGGCGAAGTTCGTGATGTTCAGCTCGCGGCCATCGTACCGGGCGTAGGTGTCGCCGAGGGTCGTGGTGACGCCGGAGCTGGTGCCGTCGGTCTGGATCGTGTACTCGATCAGCGGGTCGTGCCAGATGAATGCGGTCACGACCGTGCCGGCGAAGCAGACCTGCGACGCGGGCCAGAAGTTCGACTCCTGCGGGGTGTTCAGTGCGTCGTAGTACTCGCAGCCCGCGAAGACACCATAGATCTTGTCCGTGGTCGCGGTGCAGGGAGCCAGGTACGACTGGCCGGCGGGGATGGTGACACCGTTGACGGCGGCACCCGTGCCGATCAGCACCTTCACGGGCTGTCCCTTGAAGATGTTGACGTTGGTACCCGGCATGAGGATGCCGGGGTGGGCGATGCTGCGGATCTCACCCGTCGGGTGATAGGCCGGCACCAGCCCAGAAGGAAGTGCGGTAAGCGACATGAGTTGTCCTATGAAGCGTTGGTCGTTGCTCCACCAGGACCGAGACCGTTAGGCGAGAGTGCTACTCTTCAAAGCCCGTGAAATCTGGGACCGGGATAGAGGCCATGTTTTCGAGTGCATCTATGCCGTCCCCCAGCTCGGGTAGCTTGCCGGTCTTACGCTGCAGCGCCTCGCGTGCCTGGATGGCCGCGTCGGTGAGCTTCTCGTCCTCTCGGGCGGGAGCGTAGTGGTGATTTTCTTCCATGTAGGTCTGGTACAGATCGAGCGGCAGCTTGAAAGCGACCATCTCGTTCACGTGCACCAGGCCCTCGATGTTTTCACCTTTGCCCACGGCGAACTCTCCGAATCCCACCAGCTCCTCGGGCTTGATTGGCTCGTAGCCAAGTCGGCGCCGCATCGCGAGGGAGTCCTTCGAGTTGGTCGAGGTCAACCAACAAACATGATAGCCAGGGATCGGCGGTAGATCCGGAAGCGCTGCTTGCGCGTGCGCCATCCTGAAAAGTGCCAATCTGTCGCTGTCCGTCGAGTTGCGGTTCTCGGTCACTGCCCGGTTCTGGGCTAGACGTGAGTCCCGGCGGTTAACGGTCTGCTTACTGTGTCGAATTGCCATGGCCTACTCCTAAGGGTTAGCCGTTGCTTTGTCTTGCTTTGACGCCGTCGATGTAGCGTTGTGCCACTCGTGCGCGTATCTTGGGGTCGTCCCAGTGACCGGCCTCCTTCATCGCCTCGACCATCTCCCGTGGGAGCCTGATCTCTTTCGATGAGTTGCCTGATCCGGAGGACCTGCTGGAGCCGCCTGTCGGCGGTCCCTTGCGACGCTGCGCCGGCTGCTCTTGAGGTCGGGTATCGTCCTCGTAGCCGTCGTCTTGTGCGTCGTCGTTATTGAACCTGTGCGGGAGTCTTGCTCTCACTTTCGCGTCCAGTGTAGACCAGTAGTTTGGATCGTTGGGGTCCATGGTCTTGCTGAGCGCGCGGTCCAGCGCCTCGACGACAAGGCTGTCCTCGTCGCCTGCCTTTGGATTGTACCATTGCTTGTCAGCAAGGAATTGACGGGCCTTGTCGACGTACGGGACCGGGGCCTGCATCGCTGGCTGCTTCGCCTGCTGCAGCAGCTGCTCCTTTTCGGTGTGCAGCTGCCACGCGCGCTGCTTCGCTGCGTCGCGGATCTCCGCCGCCTTCTTGGCGTCGAGCGGGTTCTTGTTGATGGCGGCGTAGTAGACGCTGTCCATCTGGTCGTGCTCGGCCACAGCCGTCGCTATGCGAGCATCAAGATCTGCGACACGGTTCACAATCGTGTCCTGTCGGAGCTTCTCGACGACCTCGTTCTGCTTGGCGACGGTGCGGCGAAGGATCTCGATCTCTTGCTTGTCGCGCTCCTTGGCCTGCTTGGCGCGCTCTCGGCGCTCCTTGGCGGTCTCGCGGCGCCGGTTGTCGCGCTGGGGCTGATGCTCCTCGTCGTCATTGTCCTGCTCGTCAGTCGGGGCGATGCGCTCGTCCTCCTCGACGACTACCGGCAGGTCCGGGTCAGGTTCCGGTTTTGGGGTCTGCGCGGAAACGTCCGTGTCATCGTTCGGGTCGTCCAGAACGGCCTGGTCCTGGTCTTCGTCTTCGTGTCCGAGCTTCGGCATTTGAGTGCTCCTGTTGCGATTGTCCGGCCTGGTGGTCGGCATTGCGCCCGAGATGGGCGGCATGAATAGGTGAAGGCGCTTAATCCGGTGATGGGCACGCGCGCCAGCGGTGCGTTATCTTAGTGTCGGGCGTTTTGTTCGGACGCCCTTACCGACTGCCGCGTGTGGTCTGACTAGGTGCCACATCTCCGAGAATAGCTCGGGATCTTGACGTTTAGGCGAACGCGACAAGCTGGAAGCGGGAGCAGGATTTGAACCTGCGACGTGAACGGTATGAGCGTCCTGTTCTGCCTGACTGAACTATCCCGCTGATATGCTGTTTGCAAATCGCAAATGTTGCCGGGTCTATTCCCCGGCGGTCAGCAGGAAGCTAGCCTGCGTGTGCGCGACATTATGGTCGAAAATTATCACTTTTTTCGACATTAAACCATCGCAATGTCGATTCCCTCAACAAAGGGTTCGCGTACTACAACCAGTGGCGTCGCGTCTCGTATTCTACCGCACCCGCGCCCCGCGCGCGAATCCCTTGGGCTGGCTTATGCCACTCTGCTGCTTGCGCTTGCCGGTCGCCCACTGGCTGCCGGGTCTGGCGGGTTTCTTGTCGCGCTCCGGCGCGGGCTGGTCGACCGGGTTCCCGGCGGGAACATTGCTCATGTCGTGCCCCCGCGCAGCGCCTTCAGTATCAGGACGCTAACCTTAAACATGCTCTCGTGCCACTTGACGGCGTCAGCAGCAAACTGCAGCCCAATGTAGAGCGCTGCGATGGCGTACGCGTGCCAGAGCAGCTTGTTGATCACCTTCCCGGCAAAGTGTACGTACCTCATACGTACGCCAGCGTCGCGAGCGGGTCCTTGACCCGGCCCTTGAGAACCAAATCGTCCAGCAGCGCGAACTCGGCGTAGACCTTCTCCGTGCGCTCGATGCGCCCCTCGCGGTTACGCACCTCGACCGTGTCATAAAGCACCTTCCAGCGGTCGCCGCCGTAAAGGCCGATCCGGACGTACTCTCCGGGTTTGGCCCAGGCACCCTCCGGCCATGGCTTGCCGGTGTCGCGGGAATGGAACGCAAGAGGCCCGCACGCGATCACCTTCGCGACGCGGGTGTTGTCGGCCTCGGTCTCGATGGTGCTCTGGGGGATGTACAGTCCGGCGTTGGTCTTGATGGCTGCGGCCTTGATCTGCAGCAGCACCAGGGAGCCGAATGGCTCGGTGCCGGGATCGACATCGGGGAACGCCTCCTCCAGCGTTTGCACGAGCAACGAGGGCTTTTTCAATTTTGCGACGTTGGTCACAGGTCTTTGTCTCCTTTCTCTTTTTCGGCGAAGAACTCAATCGCGTGCGAGGTCATCAGCTCCATGCCCTGGACGACCCCAATACGCCGGCCAGCCTCGTAGGCCACGTCGACGCCGGGGCTGATCGGCTGCAAGCCGTTGAGCTTCGTGTTCGTGACGAGACTCATCAGGTGCTGTATCAGCTTTTGCTGCATTAGATGCTGTCGTATGACTGTCGTATCGGTTCAGGTTCGTCAATCATCTCACGCTCGGGGCGCGTGTATTTGCTGAAACCGACGACGTTCACCACGTACTTGCCGGCGCGCGGCGGTGATGCGTGCGGGGCCGGATGCTTGGCAACCATGTCCTCGATGAAGCGCTTGTCAGACAATGTATGCTTCCTGAGTCATAGGTGGCAGATATGGCTCACCAAGGATGCGGGGTCGAGCACTTCGCCGCGCCGCCCTTCGCCTTTCCGTGGAGCTTGGCCTCCGCCCTCGCGCGGATCTTTGGCTGCTCGCTCTTCGGTGCGTTGTGCAGCATCGAGAGAGCGGCCCGTGCGTGGTTCTTGTCATTAACCGGGTACGAGCGCCCGGGACCGGCGAATGCCGAGTCAGGCAGCTTGCGTCTCGCCTTGGCGCTGAGCTTGGCCATTACCAGGGTTGCGGGGTCGAGGGCTTGCCGAATCCCTTGCTCTTCGCCATCGCGTCGCTGTCGTCCGGAGCGGTCCCGGTGCGCCGGTACTCCTGACGGGGGCCGATCTCTTTGCTGTCGGTGCCCTCGGACTTCGGTCCCTTGTTGTTTTCGGCGTCAGCCGCATTTTTTCCCATTTTGATTCCTTTTGCGCAGGTATTCTGCAGCCTTTTCTGTGAGTGCCGAATCGTCGTTAAATAAACCTATCCCGATGTTGCATCGTCTACATAACCAACCACGAAACTCATTGGTGTCGTGATTGTGGTCCATGTTCCATGCGGTCTTACCGGGATTTACTGTGCAGCAAATTTCGCAGTAACCCGGGGGTGGATATGGCGCCTCTGGCAATCCAGTATAGCGTCTTTGGTACTCTCTCCACTTATCAGGGTTTGCTTTGCGAAATGCTGTGGTCCTTGCTAACGCAACACCAGGATTTTTCCTGTGCCATGCGTCATATCTATTCCTGTTGCATTGAACGCAAGTGTTGTCTGATGCGCGCCTTAAGCCGATGTGCCCATGCATACATGGCTTATCCGATAAATATTGTTTTCCGGCCTTCCTACCCATGAAAACAATTATACATCAATCCTCGGTTGGTTTCTTGCCGACGGCCTGGCCGTCCTTGATTTGCGTGTGCTTGCCGGCGGCGATTTCCGCGCCCGCGATCTGTTCCGCCGTCGTGTTGTCCTGCGCGGTAACCGTCAGCTTCGTGGCGTTTTGCGACTCGACGTCCTGGTGCTTGCCCGCTATTGTATCCTGCGCGACGGCGGCCTTGGTGGTCGCGTCCATGACGTTGCTGGCGTGGTCGTTCTGGATCTGTGCCTGGCTGGTCTGCCCATCGAGCTGCAGCTGGGCCTGCTTGATCGCGTTCTCCTGTGCCGCCTGCTGCGCCTCCTGCTGCAGCTTCGCCTGCCCGAGCTGAGTATCGGCCTGCACCTTCTGCGAGGCGACCACGGACGGGTCCATCGGGGGTGGTGGGCTGTACTGCTTCAGGATTGCCTGGGCCTTGGCGATGATGGGAGGGAGCTGCCCAAAGAACTGCTCGCTCTGCTTGTGGACCACGTTCGAGGCGGCGGCCAGCATCTGGTCGAACTTGGTCTTGACCTCGGCGTCCTTGATCGTCATGAACTGGCTCACGTCCGTCCCGGCGGCCTCGGAGGCGACGCTGTGGATCTGGGTCGCGTACCAGAACAGCATGTGCTCCTTGACGTTCTGCAGCAGCCCGCCAATGGACTGCGCGGCCATGAGCGGGTTCGCGCCGAAGATCGGGTCCGTGATGAAGTTCAGGTGAGCCTGGATGTGCCCAAGGTGGTCCTGGTCGGGGAAGGCGGTGATGGGCTGCCCTAGGCTCGCGGCGACGTTCTCGTTGATCGCGTTCAGTGGCTTCGGCTCCGGCTTTGGTATCAGGTACTGCTCCGGGTTCGGGATCTTCATCATCTTCAGGATCGACTGCTCGACCTTGTGCTGGTCATAGATCTGCGGGAACAGCTGCGCCCGCTGGGCGATGGTCTGCACCTGCGCGATCCGCTGCAGCTCGCTGAAGATCTCGGGGTCGCTGACCGGGACGACGTCATCGGGAGCGTCGAAGTCGGCCTTGAAGGTCATCTGCTCGCCGGTCTTGCTGAGGACGTCCTCGTCCTCCAAATAGGTCGCGTTCAGCCGGTGCAGCACCTTCAGGAGCTTGCCCATCGCGTTGTGAAGACGGGAGTGGATCGCCGAGAAGACGACCATCTGCTGCTCGATCCGGGCCATGATCGTGCCAACGGGGACGTTCGCGTTGTCGTTGGCCTCGTCGAGCGTGGTCTTGACGACCTCCTTGCCCGACTCGACCAGGAACTGCATCAGCTCCAGCAGCACCGAGCTGGTGGGGTTGACCGGGGTTGGCATGTAGGTCTTGCGGATATCATCCTGCATGATCCCGCCGTCGATCTCGTTCGTCTGCCCCGCGTCTACGCGGACACTTTGGCCTCCCATCGGACCAGACTTGAGACGCACTCCCCCGGGGAAATTGTTGATGAGCGCGCTGTCCAGAAGGGCACGCAACGACCCAGTGGCAGCAGCGGCAATTCCACCCAGTACCTGAGGGGCACCAATAGGCATCGCGCCGCGCCAGGGTAGGAACGGCCACTCAATCGTATGGACCAGGCTCTCCATGGCCTCGTCGTCTTCGTCCCAGTTTCGGTAGACACTCAGCACCTCTCGCGTTTCTTTGTCGATACTGATCAGGTACGGTGCCGGCCCCAGCTCGTCCGCCTTCTCGTCATCAAGGCTCTTGATCCCACGGTAGCTGTCGGGTACGACGTACTGCACGTCGAACTCGATCACCTCGCGCAGACCGTCCTCGTTGTAGTTGGTCTGGCTCTTGCCCTCGATGCGGTTGTTGGCCTGCTCGGCCCGGGTCTCGTCCGGGGTCGTGACCACGGCGATGGTGTCGACGTCCCGGTAGATGCCGGTGCGGACACGGTAGTCGAACGTGAACTGGTCCAGCTTCTGCCGGTGAGCCTTGCGCGGGCTGCCGTAGAAGCTCGTCGCCGCGAACGGGAGAACGATCTCGTCCACCCACACCGGCTCGTGCTGCGGGCCCTTCTTCCTCTGGTCCCACCAGAGCTTTGAGTACTGCACACCACCCATAGGTACCTGGGTAAGGATCTGCTCCAGCTCGTACCGCATCTCTGGCATCTCCTCCGTCATCTGCCAGTTCATCCAGCGGACCTTGCGCTTCGCCTTCTCCTCCTTGCGCTCGTCGGGCTCGCCGATAATCTTGTCCTTGCACGGGCCGCCGGCTGGCCACAGCTCCTTGATGCTGCGGGCGCTGAAGTCAATCGCGACCTCGGCGATGAGCGGGTGAGTCACCTTCGAGGCGCCGTCCATCTTAGCGCCGCCCGGAGAGTCCTTTGCGAACCCGGTGCGCTGCAGGCCCTCCTCGTACTGCTGGTCACGCTTCTCGCGCGCGACCAGGTCCTTGTCGTACAGGTCCAGTAGCTTGGTCGCTATCTGGTTCAGCTCGGACTGTGGAATCTCCTCCGCCAGGTTCGCGTAAAACTCAAGAGCTTTCTCGACATTCTTATGGTCGTGCAGGGTGATAATCGCGCTCCCGTCGTCCAGTTCCGTGGTTTCGGCGTCGAGCGGTACCTTGCCCTCGCTGCGCTCCTCGGCGTCGGTCGCGACGTCAGTGCGCGGGTCGTCCTCCGGTTCCTCGGTGTCGAGCGACTGCAAGATCTGCGATTCAGATGGCACTAGTGGCGCTCGCTGATGATGATCTTCTGCCCGTCGTAGACGTACATATCCACGGGCTCGGACGATAGCACGGTCTTGTACCCGGGCACCCAGTCGAACTGGTCACGGGTCATGACCTGCGCCTCGGCGACAAGTCCCTGGTGCTGCTCGGCGGTGAGAGTTACCTTGATGGTCATTTTAGCGGCTCAGTAGGGCTGTGATGAGTTCCTTGAGCAGGCTCCATAGCCTGATCAGCCAACCTTTAAACCCGTCGGGGCGCTCGGCACGACCGTGTTGGTAAAGGTCACCTCGTTCGATGGGGCGGAGGTGCCGGCGCTGTCGGTCGCGGTTACCTCGACGTAGTACTCCTGGTTCGCAGCGGGCGTGAAGCCCAGCTGAGCGAAGGTGACCGTGATCACGCCATTGACCGGGGTCGTCGCTGGGACGGCGTAGGACTTGACGGGCGGGTTCACCGTGTCGATCAGGGCGGTGTAGCTCACCGGTAGCGTCAGCGGGCTGCCGTCGACGTTGGTGGTGACGGCGTTAAAGCTAAGCTCTGTGGCCATGGGTTACTCGGCGTAGGGGTTGGTGGCGATGCTCCGGTCGATCTGCCGGTCCTCGGATATTGTACCAGCGCGATCCTTGGCGCTCTTGCCGGCGCCCAGGTGGTGCAGCCAGTACCAGTCTATGACGTTGATGGCCTGGGTCGCGGAATCGTACAGATCGTCGTGCAGCACGCTACCCTCGCCGCTGTAGCTGCAAAGCTGCTCGACCAGGGGCTCGGCCCAGCTCATAAACTTGGGGCGCCCGGTCTTGTCCGGGTTCGGGCTGTCAGGCACCCAGACGATGCCGTCCTTGAATACGGGTGACACGAAGTGACCGCGCTCCAATTTGTCGCTTGTCGGGTTGAACTGGATCGTGCTTATACCGTCTTTAGCCAGTGACTGGCGCAGTGATTTACCGTTCGCCTTGCCCTCGACCACGATCAGGTCAATGGGCCGGCCCTCGCGCTTTGGCGCCATCTGCTTGCGGTACGCTTTGGGTATGTTCCCGGGCAGGATGATAGGCCTTCGGCTCAGGTTGCTCCCGTACCGGATTCTGTCGGGGTCGCTCTCGCTCTTGACGCGCTCGACCAGCTGCGGGTAACCCAGGTGCTCCGCCCAGCAGTCGAGTAGCATAATCGCGGGCTTGGCCTGGGGCGTCTTGAAGCAGCCCCAGACGCTGCACGCGCTCGGGTCCGTGGTCTGGGTCTTCTTGTCGTGGTCCTTCTCGCTCAGGCCCGTGTCGAGGGACATCACGATGAAGTGAAACTCAGGCAGCGCTCGATCCGCCGGCCAGTGCTTGAGCCAGCTCCGGCTGATGATGCCGCCCTCCTCGGCGTCTATCAGCTCCGCATAAATCTCCTGACGACCGACCTTGGTCCCGTCGTACTTCATGATCCGCCGGCTGAACTCTGGGGACAGGTTCGCGGCGTTTACGTGAGTGCTGGCGCTGGTCATTACCGTGTCAGGGTCCGCGATCAGGCGCTTCACCAGTGGCCGGTTCTTGGGCGTGGTCGTGACCAGGATCCGGGTGTCTGTGCCGAGGCGGACGGACATCACCATCGTGTCCCAGACCTCCTCAGGGTCTGCCTTGCCGCCCTCGCCCCACGCAGCCACCTCGTCGCACCAGGCGCGGTTCCATTGCGGTCCACGAGTGCGTTGGAAGGCCTCCGCCGCTATGCCGCCGATGATGTTCCCGTTCATCATCTCGATGCGCGGGGCCGGGGTCTTGTGGTAGCGCTTTAGGAGGGCCGACGGAATAACTGAGACCAGACCGGAGTCGCCCTCGAAGCAGACATCTCTGAGATCGCCCTTCGTAGGCGCGACGACCAGGGACCGGTCTGGCTTTCCTGGGGCGTTTGGTGGGGCAAGAGCGGACTGCATGGCGAGCCACTCGCTACCAGTTCGCGTCTTACCCGCGCCTCGGCCCGCAAGAATGACCCAGTTAGACCATTGCCCATCGGGAACTACCTGGAACTCGTGACGCTCGTCGATCCAGCGCACCATCCAGGCCATGCGCTCGACCTCAAGCTCGTCCATCGTCCGCATCGCGGCGGCGACCTGCTCGCGCGTAAAGCCCTTGCGCAGCCCGACCTCGACAAGGTCAGAGGCTTCCATGGAAAAGCCCTACACAGCACGACATTCTGGCTCCATTTGCCAGGGAAAAACTACGTAGATCATGGACCGTTCAATCGCCGCGTTGAGCTGCTCGCGAATCGCACGCTGCTGCTTAGGCGTCAGCACAATCTTGTCGCCGTCTAGTGCGACTATCGTCTGCATTCGGTACGTGGTGTAGTGGTACTCGGTCATGCATCCATCAGCCATTGCCGCCGCCCGCGCGCGTGGACGTGGCTGAGGCCTTTCTCAGCAGCTCAGCGTACAGCTGCAGGACGTCCATCGTCCGCGCCTCCTTGATGCCCAGATGCTCGGCACGCCCGCGCATCAGCTCCAGGCCCTCAGGGGTGATATGGATACTGGTGGGCCTAATCGTGAAGCCCTTGCGCAGCTCCTGGAGCGTGGCATCAAGTGACTCCTCCGTAAGCTCTAGGGGGTGCGGTGTGTTATCCACGCGAATCTCCGTTCATTGGCGTGGACGTGGCTGAGATTCTCAGCAGGCACGGGCAGGCACGCGCAGCGCATGCCTGACTAGGGTACAGGCCGCACTGGCACTTTTGCTGCTGCGTGCCGTAGCCAACTGTGCTCACTTTCATCTGCACCGGGCAGGTCAGCACGCTCGGGGCGTGTGCGCTCCCGCAATTTGGGCACCGCCAGCCTTGTGGTTCAAATGGGATCACGCGCGCTCCTTCGACGGCTGTCACTGCTAAGCGCGGCGCCGCAATCCGACGAATCCCCAGCGCATCATCCGGTGCCCCGCGCGCAGCACCCGCGCGCCGGCAAACTGCATCCGGTGGCAGACCATCCAGTAGCCCGCACGGGCCAGTCGCAGCCCGATATCGTCCACCCAAGCGTAAAGGGCCATCATTGGCCGGTCCCACGCGGATCCGGGCCATTAGTGGCCGGTTCGGGGATCCAGCTGCTGCTCTTGGAGGGCGCCCACAGTGGCGCGAACTGCTCGATCCGCTTAGCCTCGCACACAGGGCAAAGAGCGCCCGCGAACAGCCTCAGGGCTGTCGCGCCGCACCCCTTGCACTTGCGGTGCCTCATGTCGCGGACCACCACGCGTCCTTGACGTACCAGGTGTTTCCGGCGGACTCGGACGAGTTCACCCAGGGCAGCTGGTCCTGGATGCGGAACTTCTCGATGGTCGCGCCAGCGGGCACGGAGACCGGGAGCTTGTAGGTCTGCCAGGATCCGATGGCGGTCGCGTTGAACTGGGTTCCGGCGGCTGGGGGCGACGCGCCCGGGATGACCTGGTCACCTGTGCCTTGCACGCCGTAGAGCCACTCCTGCTGAGGGCGAGTGGCCCACATGGTGACGTTCAGGAACGCGAGCGGGGTGAACCCGCCAGCCTGCGCCGCACCAGGGGTCTGGTAGTACGGCTGCCAGCCTCCGCCGCCCGGAGGGGAGCCGTTCGAGTTCGCGACGATCTTGAGCGCGGTCGATCCGTCCGGGGCGGTCGCGCCGTAGGTCTCGCTGCCCAGGTCGTACGAGAAATCGCCCACCCAGTACGATGCCTTGTTGAGCTGACCATTGGAGAGCACCAGGTCCGCCCCGGACGCGGGCGGGCTCGGATTGACCGGGGGAGGGGGATTGACCGGGGAGGTGGAGGGCGGCGTAACCGTGTACCCTTCGGCCTGGAGAGTCGCCACCGCGTCAGCGGTCTGGATCGCGTAGGGGACCGTATAGGCCGGGACGAGCACCGGGGGCGGGGTTACCTCGGGCACCGACAGAGAACCGCTCACGCTGGCCTCTCCGGGGCTCGTAATCGACACCTGCAGCGGTGGCGGGGTGACGGCGGGGACGGTGACGGTCTTGGCGGGTACGGGGACGGATACTGTGGTCATGATGGCTCCAGTGAGTGTTACGTGAAGTCTATCACTACGGAAGGCGAGACAAATGTTGGCTCATCTTGTAGGAGGTTGAGGAACATCTTCGCGTGCTTGTCACACAGATAGCGCGGACTACGAATAAACTTTGGGCAGTACATGACCGCGCAATACCGATACTCAAGCGGCGGGTAAATGTCACCTAATCGCATCTCACGCATGAGTCACCAAAACAGCTGACCTATCGCCATCCAGGCGACAAGCATCAGTACGCCAGCCATGAAAGCACCTATGACCATAAACGCCCCCGCCGCGAAGCGCCTCATAGCAGCACGCACGCGCCGAGCACAACGCACCCGAGCGCAAAGATCAGCATGAGAGCGAAGATCAGCGCCACCAATCCAACGCCGATCAGCTGCAGCACCGAGAGCCTCGGCTCGTCCACGTAGAGGCCGCTCACTGGAGCACCGACACTATCGCCATCCACAAGTAAACGGCGCTCGCAACGATTGCTATGGCCACCAGCCACCCGGTGACCTCCGCGCCAATACCGTACTCATTGTCGTCTTTCATTTCCCATCCTCCTTTGTCGTGTCGAGATAGTAGCATCTTTCTTCGCGCAGCAGATGCAATTTCTGCTGGCCTTGTACCGGGTGTGATTGCCGCAGCGCCGGCAGGCCCTACCAAGGTACGTAATGTGATTCACGCACGCCGCCTTGCCGTGTCGATCTATCACCCAACTATCAAGCTCCACGCTTCACCCCGTACTCCACCAATGGACGGCGGCTGACCTTGAAGCTCTTGGCGTTCACGCGCGCGTAGATCGTGCTGCTACCGTGGTTGCTGATGATCACGTCGAGCACCTTCACGGTGTCCCATGGCTTGACGGTAAGAGCGTACTCCTTGGGGCGGTGCATTACGGACACACCTCAAAACGGTCCTCGCCGTTTTTGTCGATGCCGATTGTCTCGCCGCGCTTGAGGGCGGCTATCTCGGCATCTCGCTGTGTATTATGGTCTGAATACTGCTGACCACACCGAACACAGGTGTATCGCTCTTCCTTGGATGCTGACTTGAAGGTTTGTGATTCGGGTCCGCCACGGTATGGTTTTTCGACTACACGCGCATGGCACCCCGCGTACGTCGTGGGCCAGTCTGCGAGTTTGCTGTAGCGCGCGTACTCGTCGTAGGCCTTTTGCTGCTCCTCGATGGGAGTAGGCGCGACGTCGTGAATCCCGTCGGTGACGCGTGTCTCTTGCGCTTTCTTTTCCTCCGCGCGCATTTTCTCAATCCAGTCAGCGTACTGCCGGGCAACGTACGGACTCAGCGGCGTACCGCTGTCTGCGTACGCGCGCAGCGCCAAGATCACCATGTCAAGTATCTTCGCGTCAAGCATCATCCCCTCCATATCTGGTAACAGCGGCCCAGCAGCCAACCAAGCCAGAACATTATCGCTGACCAAACCAAGATTCCGCTCAGCACGTCGCCATTAATGGCGGCCTCCGGGCAGCTCACGGGTTCTCCTCGCGGTAGGTCGTGTACGGCATGTGCTTGTGCAGCCGAAGCCACTCCTCGAAATCATAGTACCCGTCTCCGTCCATTGCGAAGTATTCCTGCTCCAAAAGAAGAAACTCTTCCTTAGTCATCGTAAAAATCGGTTCATCCACTATTCGTATCATAGCTCGATCTCCTGAGTAATTTTCCAAAGCACACCGCCAGCGGCAACTGGACCATCGCCCAGTACGCGAGAATCATTCTCAGCATTTCCTTCCCCTAGCATCAGGCTGTCTCCTGCTTCAGCTGCAGAAGCGCCGGTCGCTGTTTTGTGTTGTCGATCAGTAAACGCAAGTACTCCGCGCCCTCACGCGGAATGGATGCGTGCCCGTAGTCTCGGCACCCCTCAAGGTAGATCCGCATACGGGCGTAGTAAACTCCATCACCTCCACGAAAAAATCTGATCTTGTCCCGGTACCGCCACAGCAGCAGCGGGCGCTTGAAGCTGGTCATGCAGTTCATCTTCAGCATGTCAAGGTAGTGGATCAATGACGCACACAGGTAGTGCTGAGCAAGAGCTGTGTGGTTATTGACCCCCAGGTCGTTCGGGACGTACCTGAAGCCTATGGTGACGTACTCGTTTCTGCCGAGGGCGGTCTTCTCCTTCCTGAGCGTGATCTCGGGCCCGTCACTGTAACGGCCCGGGAATCCCATCCGCGCGTCGAAAACCGCTTCGGCGTAATCGATTGCGTCCTGAATGTTCACTGAATCGCCTTGCACGCCATGGCATTTATAGTGTCGAGCACCGCCGAGATGTCGGTCGCGGAGATGGTCTCCTTGTCGACCTTGTGCATCTCCGCACGTATCGCGTACGGAGATCCCTGGACGATGCTCCGGAACGGATCCAGGGACAGGGCCGCCACCTGCAATTTTAGCGTCTCCACCAGCTCCGTGAGTGCCGCGACCTTCTGGGCGTAGGTGCTCCCGGCGATGTTCACCGCGTCCCAGAAAACCTTGCCCGCCTCGTCCGGCGGGGCGCGGGCGACGGTGACTGTGCCGTCCTCGTTGATCGTGATCAGGGGCCCGTCGGGCTTCTTCTCTATCCTGAGCTGCATCCCTTGCGGGGTCAGCCTGTACGCGGACTCAGTACTCACTTGAATGCCGCATGCCGACAAACTGCTGCCACGGAAACGCGGGCAGACTGCGCGCCAGGTCCATGATCTCGTGCGGTGACGGGGGCTCGATCACGGGCGGGATGGAGACCTTCATCCATGCCGGGTCACGTCCTTGATTTGGGAGGGTTCTCCACGGGTGCGACTTCTTCATTCTCACTCCTTACCTTGTTGATACGTTTGGGTTTTTTCGGGACACGTTTCTTGACCTCTGCATTCTGTGCCCGCGCATCGGGCTTGTCAACTGATTTCGATTTCCCCTTGAGCTTGGGGTCGGTCATCATGCCTTTGATCAGCTCGACAATAGTCCCCTTCGCGGCCTGGTGCTCGACCTGGACCGGGGGCGCGGTGTCGTCGCCCTGGATGCTGGTCTTCTTGATCCACTTCGAGCGATTGTGGAAGGTAAGCCAGTTCGTGGCCGCGCGCTCGTTCCCGGCCAGTCCCTGCACGTAGAGGCTGCGCGCCATCGAGGCCATGCACAGCTGGAACGCGGTCTTGATCTCGACGGGGAATAGCGCCTGCAGACGCTCCTTGCTGATGCCCATGACGTCCGCGACGTCCTCGTTGGAGAGGCCGGACGCGGCCAGGTCGAAGACAACCTTCCGGTGCTGGTCGGTTACGAGATCCTTGAGCGGCTTCCATCCCTTCATCTCCGTCTGAATGTCAACGTTGCCCCCGAGCGCCACGAAGCGCGCGTGTCGGGCGTTTAGTTCCTGGACGTACTCGGATTCTTCCGTTGTGTCTTGGTCAGCCATGGGGGCTATCCTGGTAGTGGAAAGCCCCCATTATAGCCTAGGCCTCCACTGCCTCCACGATGTGCGCCACTATGCCGTTCTTGGTAACACTGCCGGCCAGCTTAAGGGCCAGGTCCAGGCAATCGCACCATCCCTGGCACCAGACGAAGCACAGTCCGTCCTTGGTCCTAAGGTAGTTCGCTTCGCACGCGTCGTGCTCGGCAAGTAGCTTAGCGACAAAAGCCTCCTCGCCCGCCTCAAAAAGCTGTTTGGTTTCCTCAATGTACCTGCGCCAGATGGAGCGCGCCCATTTTTCTGCTTCCTGGCGCGTCATCTCGACGCTCTTGGTGCAGATGACGGCGTGCGTGTAGGCGCGGTCCTTGGTGTTGGTGTTGCGCTTGAAGATATGCCCCTCGTAGGTGGCCTGGTACTTTTTCATAGCGCACCCGCCGCCTTCAGGAACCGAGAATGGTCAAAGTTGGGATTGTCGCTATCGAACACATCGCACAGGTTGCTGGCGATGGTGTTCAGGGCGTCCTCAAACCCCTTGTCGTACGCAATGCTCGACACCGATACGGCGCCGGTTTTGGCGTTGTGCGACTGCTCCGCTTTGAGCGCCTTGATCGCGGCGGCAATCGCCTCGCAGTTCTTTCTGGTCATCATATTCAATCCTCGTGTGATTCAAGCCTGAGCCGTCCTCGACGGCGCAGGGTTCAATCATTCGTGTATCGTGTCGACGTGCACGCCCAGGGCGCGTATCTCCGCGATGATCGTTTTCGGCAGGCAGCCGCGTCCGTCATAGTCAATCAGTTCCAGTTGCTGGCTCGGGCCGTCCATTGTCTCAAACCAGAGCCCGCCGCCCTCGCTGCCGTCCGACCGCTCCCAATAACCGTACTTGGCAACTGGGTCGATGAAGGTCCGCGTGGCCTTCAGGGTGAAATTGTATCCACTCATCATTCATCTCCGTTTGGTTACCTGGTGCCCAATATACAGCAACCAGAATCCATGTCAACACCATTATCGTGGGGCCGCCCCACACCCTCACAGTGCCTTTCCGCCCTAGTTGAGATTCAGGCTTCGGAGGTCGGCCCCTCGATAATGGTGCAAACACACGTGAACGAGCTACATAGGCCGCAGTACGGTAATAGTGCAAACACAAGGGGCCGAGCTACAGACGCCGCAGTACGCGGCGCTTTCAACCCTGAACGTCGGGAAAGCGTCGACCTGGGCGTCCCGGTACCGCGCCGCCGCCTCCTGCCGCACCCGGCGCCTGACGGCGGTCTCCATCGCCTCTCGGAACCGATGGGGCTCTTTGGCGGCTATCGCCGCGTGCACGACACAGTAGCCCTTGTTGCGAACTTGGTAGACGGAACTCCCCTTGCATGGAGTGCCCCGGCGAAGCCCTAAGAGGTTGACGCCTTCGCAGAATTTTTTCATGGGATCTCAAACTCCCTGACCACGCTCTTGCGCGCTCCGCCCGCCTTCAGCAGTTTCTCGATCACCAGCTGGACGTCCTCTTCCGTGCCGCTCGTCACCAGGGTCCAAACCCCACCCGAAAGCTCCTCCAGCCTGTGCCAGTCACGTTTCGTGATAGCCGTGTTGTCCACCACCACCCTGTACTTCGTCATGTTCATCTCCTTGGGCTTGATAATACCACTCTCGAAACCGTTCCGCAGGCCGTAAAATCCCGGCTCGTATATGTTCACAGCGGCACCAGGTTCAGGTGCTGAAGGAGCGCGATCCGGTCGCGGCTCAGGCGCTGGCCGGCGGCGTTGTAGACCTTGGCGCGAGAGCGCTGCGGATAATTGCACGCGGCGCGTGCCTGCGCAATCGCGTCGTCGATGTTGCCGACGAACCCGCCATCCATGTACCGGGTGTCGTGCGAGAGGGGACGGACGTCCCCGTGGAATTTCCTGTGCTGCATTGTCATCTCCTGGTTTGGGGGCGACACTACGCCGCCCTCTTGTGCTCATTATAGCCATCTTCCTCGATCAGATGCAACTCCTCGATGGCGCGCGTGGTCGCGACGTAGCACAGATTGATCTCTTGCTCCCTCTGCCAGTCTTGGGTCACCCAGCGCGCGGGGCAGCGGCTGCTGTTCAACCAGAACACCCGGCGCGCTTCGAGGCCCTTGGACTTGTGGATCGTGCTCAGCAGCACCGCGTTGTTCTTGTCGGCGAACAAACGGTCGATCAGCCCAAGCAGCGCGGGGACGCTCCTGTCGGTCTCTGGCAGGCTCTCGATGAGGAAGCTGATAGCGTAGTGCTTGTCCCTGATCGCCTCAGCGTGGGCCTCCTGGCGCTTCGCAATGGCCTTCTCGACCTCGCGCTCGCGCCACGCGTCCAGCTTCCCCTGGAGGTTGTCGACGCCCTTCGCGTTGAGCTTCCTGATCAGGCTCTTGAGACCCTTCCCAATGTCCTTGCCGATGATGTTCGCCTGGACGTTGCTGCGTAGCAGCTTGAACGCGAGGGAAATCACGGGCGCGGTGGTGCGGCACACAACCAGATCATTCGCCGCGAACACCGAGTGGTCCCACTTGTCGAGGCTGGCGACCTTGCCCTCAGGCGCGCTCGGGGCGTGCTCGATGTGGCTCACCCACTGCTGCGCGTGCCGGACCACCGCCTGCGGGCACCGGTAGCTCACCGTCAGGGGCAGCTCGGTCGCGTCAAACTCGCTCTTGATCAGGTTAATGGACTCGCTGTCGGCGCCACGGAACCCGTAAATGGCCTGCGCCGGGTCACCGACCGCGATCACGCGCCCGCCCTTGGCGAGGATCTTGCGGATGATTGCGCGCTGGATGGCGTTCGTGTCCTGGGCCTCGTCCACCAGGACCAGGTCGAACTTGGGGAGGCTGATGCCGTCCTTAACCGCGAAATAGAGCAGGTCGTCGAAGTTCACCAGCTCGGACTTGTTCGAGGCGTCGAGCATCTTGCTCGCGTACTGGATCGCGGTCCCCATGTCGGCCTGGTCGTTCTCCAGCTCCAGGTCATGGTGCTGCACCAGGTCGATCCAGGCCTGGGCCGTGTCCTCAACCAGGCACCCGATGCCGACCTGCTTCCCGAGGCCGACGAGCCGCTCCAGGAAGCTGCCGTAGATCTTGCCCTCGACCTCGCCCAGGCGCGC
>Ga0116229_10000933_pt1 | contig 43484 bp, 30 predicted proteins | sample S1TSphgellanicum_3_FD_87313 | JGI IMG/M metagenome (GOLD analysis project Ga0116229, IMG submission 87313) | Host-associated microbial communities from peat moss isolated from Minnesota, USA - S1T2_Fc - Sphagnum magellanicum MG | ecosystem: Host-associated > Plants > Peat moss > Unclassified...
AAAAATTTTTGAAATTTTTTTTTTTAATTTAAATTTTTTTTTTTTTCCTTTTTTTTGGAAAAAAAATAAAAAATTTTTTTTTTTTCACAATTTGAGGGAAAAAAAAAAAAAAAAAAAAAAGCTTTTTTCCAGAATCCTTGCACATCACACATTTTCAATTGAGCTGCCTTGAGAAAGTGCCTCTATATCCAAGCGTGATTTCTACAAGATGTAAAGGACTTAGAGAAAATGTATTCCTAATGTATTTGGAAGATGCCTTAACATCCCTTCTAGAAAAGAGGATGGATCTTATCTCTCCTCTTGAAAAGTGAGGGGGAAATTGACCATCTTATAAGTGTAAGATCCTTCTCAATTTTAAGAAGGAGGAGGTATAAGAACCCTCTTCCTATTACACCTCATGACTTACGAATGTTTTAGGTTGATGATAACGTTGGGCTTGTGCTTTACCTTACAGTAGGGACTTTTGGGCAAATTAAGCTTTGAAGGAAAGGAAACAATCCTATGAGGCTTGTTTCATTTTCAAAAGTTCCACTAATTTGTTGGTTTCAAAAGGTTGGAACATCTCTTGTGCTTTTTATGTTCACATCCAAATGAAATGTCATTTCAAGTTTCAACATAGACCTTATTATACCCTTGCAAATGTTTCTGAGTGTAGATTGTTCTTGACTTAGCTCATTCATCCTTCTCAAATGCCACAAACAATATGCATAGATCATTCGTATTTCAGTTCAACCATCCTAGTCAAATGCCACAAATAATAGACATAGATTGTTTCTAAATCATCCCACCCACCCCAATTAATAGTCACAAATGGTATGTGTAGATTGTTCCTAATTCACCTCACCCATTATTTACCATCCATGCCTTGTAATGGATTGAAAATTTCTTAAATACTCGCATCCATGTGAAGCTATAGGACAAATAAATAAATGAAGAAACATCAAGACTCTCAGAATGGGTATGACACACAAAACAAGTGTAACTTTCCTTTTGGAAACCATTGATGTTCAAATTTTATATTGTTTTGTGATCATGTTTCTTTCAATTTGTTTTCTTTACAATGTGCATGTTGTCAAATTCCTTGCTACTTAGAGATTTTCCATTATACTTATTTTTCCACAATAATGTCGAATTTAAATTAAAAATGTGAAATTAAAAACAAGTTTAGTTCTCACTTTGATGAATTTATTGTGTGGCATTGTGGACCGTATTATGATGTCATGTGCATCATGTTTCAATGATGACTCTTCTTCTCAAACTTCTTTTTTGCTTTGTGAATGCATGCAATCAATATTATTTCAATAGGAAGTAGGTAAACCCATTTGATTTTTTAAAATTGTGGTAATCATCAATTAATGGTTGTGATAAAAAAAAATTGTGTATGTAGTTACTAGTTCAAAATCTAGCTCCCAATTTGAAAACCAAGTTCATTGTACTCAAAAAAATTTAATTCTAAAGTTAATGTGAAAAGATTTTTGAAACAAATTTAACAACATTATCCATGGGACTAAGTACCTTTTTTTCCCAAAAAAACTTGGTGTAACTTAGTCAATGATCCATGTTCCTAACATGATGTGCATGACATTGTCATCATGGGACACATGATCACAAGTAAAGAAACCTTTGCAATCACCCCAATCTAAGGGCCACTGATGGAAAATTGAAAGCTAAATTTATGAGGTTTCCAAAACCATATGATATCATATTATCTCTTGAGGACTAGGTCATGTCATAACCATCTTGTGCATTTTTGTGAACTTTCCAAATGCATGAAATGCCTTACCTCCTTCAATTTTATGAGGCAAAGGAGCCAAAATTAAGTCATGAACAAAGAGGCCCAATGTGAAATTTGCTCAAACGAAACACCTAGAACCAAACTTCCCATCCACTAGAGTTATTTCTAAAGTATCATAAACATAGTGCCAAAACCTTGTGTTTTAACAATACATGAGTCAAGATACCAAACAAGAAGCCAAAAATTTACATCATTATTCAACAAGGTAGAAAATTCATTTTTGCACCCAAATTCAAGTTCAAGTGAATTGTTGAGTTGGTGCCCATTGCAAAAATATGTGTGAGCTCTACATTTTTGCAATCTTTGCATTTTCATGTGAGTTCAATAGAAAAAATAATCTACATTTTCACTTTAATGTGAATTGAAAGGAAGAGCAATCTACATTTTTGCTTTCATGTGAACTCAAAGGGTTTTGGGTGTGTGAATTATGTGTTTTTATTTTTGTGCAAACAAAGTTTTTCAATGGTTGTCAAGTAGCTTTGAGTTTGGGTTTTTGTGTGATTTTAGAGGGAGAACAAGGGTTGAGAAAGAACATTCAAAGCACATGGCACACTAAAGCAAAGTACATGGGTTAAAAACATATGCATTTAAAGTAAAGTTGATATGGAAATGGAGTTGGAAGCTCAATTGGTGTGAATAAAAAACATTAATTCAAAAGCTTTGAAATTCAAGGTCATAAACCCTAAAAACAAACCTTTATAGGTTGTTATCTTTATTCTTGATAATGGCAAGCTTGATTTGGAACTTTATTCCACAACACATGTTAATATGTGTAATTGTACACAAATTGAGTAGATGTAGGTTGGAAAATCCTAGATTTCCAATTGAAAAGGATGATGCACCTTTCTTGATGGCATTTGTTGAGGTCATTATATGGCTTCATATTTCTAGGTTTTGGAGAAAAGTTTTAATAATGTATGCTAGATAAAAAGAACTGTTTGAATATTTAAAGGTTGCTTTAAAAATCATGTGTTTTTTGTCCTTATGTTTTTTTTTTTAAATTCCTTATTTTACAAGTTTTATCCAACTCCTAACTTGACATGCATGTATTATAGTTTCTGAGGTTCTAAAGTTTTGCAACGAGAAAAGAAATGTGCCAAAGACACTAGTCATTCAAAGGTATGCCTCAACAAATCTCTCAAGATCACCATTGCTTTGAGGCAAAAAAATGATGGACAAAGCTTTGATAGTTTTGTTATCATGTCAACGTCCAATTTACTTACTTATGAATTACCCCATATATCACTTTCATCTTTTACTAAGCTCATCATTTCAAATGGTTATTCTCAAAATTCTTCACAATCACCTATGGGCAAAGGTGCCCAATATAGCATGGGGTGTTTTTCATCAAGCTAGGATGTACACATATGCATGGGTTGTGCCCCACTCTTCAGTGGTTGGTCATACCTTTTATGAACACCATTTTCTTGCTTACAATCATGAGTCCTTCTATCCAACACTTAATCTTCCATGTGGCTAAAAACAACACCACATAAAGTTGTGTCTAAGTTTGTACAAGGTTAAAAGAATGCCATTACATTCACATTTTATTCCTAGACAATTTTCCTAGGGTCCATAATGTTGTCTACATGCGAATATTGAGGGTAAATTTATTTTCATTATTGCAACAACTATGAAAAAATATTTTCTTTCTCAAATCTCAAGTGTGGAAGGTGTATCAAGGTTGTCAAATGTTAATGATGTTTAGATTTCCAAATATGCACACCTTTGAGCTTTCACACTAGGATCAATGATCCTACTATTCTCATGGGTAAATCATTGCTTGATTATGCAACTTTGGATGAAAAGTGTGTGTGTGTGTGTGTGTGTTGAAGGAGAATAATTGTACTCCCACAATGTCAATGTTTTGATGGATCATGCCACATGTAAGGTTGTGTCATGTTTGAATCTTGTAAAAATTTAAATCAATCATCATCAACAAGTTTGCAAATGCAAAGGAAAACTTAATAGTAGAGGATGATGGTTTCATGTCTATTACCTTAAAAACCCACTAACCTTTATAACTAAACTTCATGCATATCACCTTACAACCCAAAAACTCCATGTAGCATAGAATTAAGATGGGTAACCCAAAGTTGAAAAAAAATATGTTCAATCCCCTCTTTTGTGATTTCCTTGCCAAGTTTTTGTGTAACTTGGTCATGATTTTTGGAGACTTTGCAAATAAAATCAAAGTGCACATGAGGAAACAAACAAGGAACCAACAAACAAGGGGCCAACTAAGTGTGAAAAAGGGATGGATTGGGCATGAATTTATGGATAACTCTTATCCGTTAAGTTTGGTTGACCAAATGAACCATCAATTTAATGGGGAAATGGCCACCCAAAACATCATCACCACCCAAATCTCTTGCATCATCCCATCCCATAAGTCCCATCCCCCCTCCCCCTTGGCCCCACATTCCCAATTTCAACCAACTTTTAATTGGCATCCCTTATTAATGTTGACTACATTTTAGAAGAGGACTAGGATATTTGAATCTTCATTTATTCATCCTAGGTCAAGCACCCTAGTACCAATAATTTCATACAAGCATTGCCTGAAGTTACAAAGAACTTAAACATTGATTTTCTCTTGGTTGTTCAAGGCCCAATAATTTTGACTTTGCCTAATGCTTGCTAGGTAATCAAATATCTTTTTGAAGTCAATTGCAATGGAACTCCACTTGTTCTTGCATGTAGGACCATTTCTTCACATGCTTTAAATGACTAGCATACATGACTATTGCTGAAATTTTCCTTCACATTGATATTGTTGTTTCAAATTTGTGTCAATAGTCCACTTTTGACAACATTTCTTTGTGTTATGCTTTCTTGGCTTGCATGAAAGCTAAGATTTCTACATGTTCTCAATTGGCATGATGAGGTTTCTTAACTTACACCTCTATTGTGAATTCAAAGTTTTGATTGACAATTTTTTTTCTTACCTTTTGGTTTTTTCTTGGTGGCTTAGATGCATTTTCATTGGATTGTGAACATGGGTGATCTACCCCAAAAAAAAAGATACTATGAATCATATGTTCACATTGCACTAGTTTCTTTTGCTTGTTTAAGCACAAAACATAAGGATTCAAGAAATCCATATCCTCATAGTGCACATGTTTGTTTTGTTTGTTTATGTGCATAATGAAAGGATTCAAGAAATCTATTGACCTTTGTTTGGAGAATTGAAGGATTCAAGGATCAAGACTTACTTTCTTTTGAACACTTAAATTCCTCGTCATACCCAGACATTGAATTGTGATGCCAGTAGCGATGGAGTTATGTCATAAGAGCTAGAGATGGCAAGCTGTGAAGTGGACGAGGCAAGAGACAACATTGGCCACAGAGTTTCTTCAACAACTGTTTGAGAACACTAGGAAACCAATAGGAAACTTGAAGGAAACAATAGAACATGGTTTTTTTCATATTGAACAAGGATGGTTTTACATAACATTTGAGTTATAAAACATTGTGATTTGATCCCTAAATCTAGAATTGTTTAGTTTTTAAAATTTTCTTACCACCAGCCAACCACAATAGCCTATCACCAGTAGAAGACCATCTGCTACATCAGATGCCATGTAGATTTTAGTGTTTGCTAGCAACTCTGAGAAAAATCAGATTCCTTAACATTGATTTGAGGTGTGTTTACCACCAAGTGTGAATCCTGCCTTCACATGATTGTGTTTTCTAAACAAGTAACAATATTGCTTTAAAAAACCTCAATGTTAGGTTGTTGCAAAATTGCAACATCATGGATCATGATGCCCAACCAAACTTTCTCTTTTAAGGCCTACTAAATCAGGTTAATATATTGACATTCCATGTAATAGAACTACTTAAATTGACATCAAACAAGATGTGAGGTTTTAACTAACTGTTAGCATAAACAATATGAATAGAACTTGGGTAAAAGAATCTCTACCAACCTTGTCCTTTGCAAACCATGATTAAAGACACAACCCTTAATAGTTTGAGCAAAAATTAGAGGAAATTAACAGTCTTATTAAGGGGGTGCCAAGGGCCACTTTGCAATGGGAAGGAAAGAATCAGAGGGAAGGTAAGAAGAAGAGCAAAAGGTGGATAAGAAGTCTGAAAGAGCAGAGAAGAAAAGAAATTTGAAAAAAGTGGAAGATGAGGAGAAAAAATAAAAGATTGTGGAAAGACTTTGAAAACATGACGGAAAAAAAACTTCAAATAACCATCAACAATTAAATATATTGAATGGGATGAACATTCTGCATGAACAGAATCAACCAGAAAGATACTTGTGAGCAGATAGATGAAATGCGCCCACAAAATAGTGTCAAAACAACACAATTTGTTTTCTTGCATGAATTTAAAATCTAGAATCTATATTTGAACCTTTTGACCAATTTACAATCTTTGCCCTTTTGAGCAAGCTATGAGGAATGTGATCACATTGAAAAGGAGATTCTGTGATCACATTTGAAGAGAAATCATATTACTTGGTCACCATAACAACTATACAACTTTGGTTTCAATTCCATCCAACTAAGTCAATGTTGCTGCTTCTCTTAGGATGACACAACAGATTTCAGATCAAGAAATGCTTCCAATTCACTTACAAGTCGAGGTGGCCATCTGCGTGTCTGTCGAACCCAATTACGATCCCTATATCTGCCATCCTGCACACAATCACCAGACATTTTTATTAGTGCTGGAGAGCATACATCCATATTATTCATGTCCTTTTTTTGATCTTTTATAAAAGTACACCACACCCAATGGAAACTGTTTGAAACAGAAGCTTCATACAAAGCTAAAAGAGCATAAAAATCTACCTCCATTCGTAACCAATTAGTTTCAGCTTCTGCTGTTAGCCCTTGTGCATAGAGGGACACTGCCAATGCTGCCCTTACATCTGGGAACTGCCATAGAGACATAATTGAAACCCAGCCACCCAAAAAAGAGAGCCTGTGAGACAAGTAAAAATCAGAGGTTTGCTAAGTAAACAAGTAATCATTCTGATGATTGATGTCAAAATCATGTTATGGTGCCAACAGCAATGAGGAACAAAAGTAAGGTATTCAACCATAATCTCTCTTGGGTGATGGTAGATTGACTCACAACATCTGGAAAATTTTCTAAAAAAGAAAGTCACACTTTGGAACAGGAATATAATTAGCAAGCTAACAACATGAAGGCAACAAACTATATTTCTGCACTATCAGCCTGATATGAAATGTAATAGAAGAGAAGGGGAATGGAGAAAGAACCTCAGGATATTTCCTTAGAATAGAGCGGAACTGTTTGAAAGCTTCATTTTCTCTGCCAACTTGGTAAAGAGCCTGAAAAATTCCAGTGATAGACTTTAGTCAGTACACTTTCTTCCTTCTACACAAGATATTGGGTGCTTTTACTTATTACAGTTTCTCAATGTTCATATGGAGGTCATAGGGCTTGAAAGGTTCTTAAAACGTTCACTAGTTTCCAACATATCCTTGCAGAAATATTGGTGGCAATCTTACCTTACAAATAGTTTTTAGTCTCACTTTGGAAATACAAGTGCACAGTATGTAAGGAGGGAAACAATTACCAAGGCATAATTAGCTGCTGCAAAAGAGAACTCTGGAGCAAGTTGCACAGCTCTGCCATAATCCACCAATGCCTCATCCCATCTTCTTAAGGCTGCCTGTAGCATCAACCAATGATCAATTGTATAGTTCATCCTTTGCAGCACCATCTTGTTCCATAGATTGTCTTTCAATTGATTACATCATGTGGCATCCACATTTACTTTGCTACAAACCCTGCAACCAATTCTTGAATTTTTGGTGTCTACAACTGAGTTGACTGTCAACCCTAATGTCGGTCTGGACTGGCACATGGTGTCTATGATATTGACAATCTTTAATTTTTGATATCCTCACAAAGTTGCAAGAAATCCTTCCATTTTGACAAGCTTATTATTAAAGGTACCAAATGAGCAACAAGGTAATTCACTCATGTTGAACATCATCAAGTATGAAAAGCTTGATGAAGTTGCAGAGAAATCTCCACAACAACTATTATAGGTAATATGACAATACATTCATCAAGTATGAAAAGAAAGCAAGTGCCTCTTGCCTTCAGGAAAGTTGAGAACAACACCACACCAACCTTCTTGCACAAAACAATCAATAGTACCTTTGTTTCAGGTTCTCAAACATTAGTGAAAGCAGTGAAACAAACCTGCACATTTCCAAGGTTGTTCCAAGCAGCTGGATCATTTGGTTGTGCTGAAAGCACTGCCTCATAGTCAGATGCAGCCTCTTCATAGCGTCCAAGGCTCTCCAACACCACACCCCGATTCAAAACCGGGTCTGCAGCATATCTGCTCAATGCAGTCAGAGTATCAGACCATGAGCAAGACTGCACAATGTTTTTGCCAACATAAAGATCAAGCAACAAAGCCATATTTGAACCAGCATAATGGCTCATATGCGATCAAGATGGGACAAAGGGACTGCACACAGGAGTTACCCACGGGGCTAATTCAATTGAGTGATCAAAATCCCCAAGTGCCTCTTCCATCCTGCCCTGCATTACAAAGTAAGAGGCCACATGGCTTAAGCACCTGTATGACTTTCAAATCTACATAATAACAAAAAAACAAGATACCATTTAACAATGGAGACTGGCCAAATAAGCTTGGTTGGTGCACAACATATTTAGTCATATACTAGCTAGCCTTATACCCCATCCTGTATCTCAGACCTAATTCATGTATGCAGAGATGCTAGAGATATTTTGCTTCCTACAGTACAATCAAATTGTACACTAAGTCAGCAATGATGAAGGACACTGACCTGGCGGCTGCGAGCATTGCCTCGGTTGCCCCACGCCCTCGACACAATGTCTGAAACCCATTCAGCATCAAGCTTTCCATATGTGTCAATCACCTCAGTCCACAACCTTTCCTCTTCCTCTACCTGGAAGCAAGCTGGACAGAACACAGTCAGCCATGAGGTATTGGACTTGCACAGGGGATCAGGTAACCCAAAATATAACTACAGCAATCAGCATCTTTCTCAGTTTTATGTCACAAAAAGGTCAAGCCTAACCAAGATGTGAATTTGCAACACCTCAATGAGAGAGAAGAAAGCTTGAGAAAGTAAAATTGAGAATTGTGGGTGGAGAACCGTAGAGGCAGAGAGAGCCTTGTTGAAGAGGGTAGCAGCTTGAACTAAGAGCTGATCATCCACATCAAAGTGGTGACTGGGTGTTTTGCTCAAGTCGATCTTAGCTGCCACCAATGCATTGCTGACCCCTGGAAAGCCAGAAAACAGAAGTAAACCAGCCCCTGCAAGTAGCTGCCTCCTGCCCCCGAGCACCTGTCTCCATTGGTCTTCTGTCATGGCTTTAATCTGCAATATACCCACTCACTCCTCAAAATCACTAGTCTCAGGACATTCAAGAAGAGCATGTTTTGACCAACACCATGAGAAGAATCAATAGACCCCGTCATAATTGGATCAATTTGTGAATACAACTGTGAGAAGGCATTGAAAGACACCATCTCCATAGTACCTAATAGAAGGAAACCCTAAGAAACCCTAATGCATTTCAATTGAGTGGTAAAGTTCCTGCCTTCTGACTGAAACCAAGAAATGAAACAAGATAGTTTGCAGATACCTGACAAGAACATGAATGCTGTGGTGGCTGCAGAAGGTCCTACTTTCACAGAGTCTCTCCATGTCATGTAGGGGTGCTAACCCTAATGATCCTAAAACCCTAAACCTTTCTCAGAGGCACCAACCCTTACAGTTCCTTCATCTTTCAAAAAATGTGTGGACTCGTCATTGGGGCAATGTGGGGTAACCACGAAAACTTCCCTCCAGGGCCTAAAATATTTTCACCCAGTGACCACGACAGATTGATATTGAATTGCATGGCAGGGAAGAGAGTTTTTGAAGCAAAATTCACGAACTCACTCACACGGACCTGAGCAGCGACCTCCAGATTCAGGAGTGTAGTCGTGGTACTGGATGATGATCTCCGCGTCTCTTTCCTCTGCACAACATTGACTCCGGCGTGACCACCACCACCCCATTGTGAACTACTCGTCGAAACTGCACAAAGAGCAGACGGCAATATGGTACTAGTAGAAGCAGCAACATGTACAGATATGGGTGATGCCATGGGTTCTCAATGGCTTAATTGCAAGCTACTTAGTAGTAGAAGAACATGGCACTAAGTAGCAACAAAGCGTGCAGGAGCTGCAGCAACAAGAGCTCCACAGACACAAATTGGAGATAGTAGAGTTATCCGTAAGGTCCCTCAAACAGGGCACGAGAACCCCGCCAGATTTGGCGCAACAGGGCACGGAAGCAGGATATTTTCTCCACAAAAGTCTAATAATCTTGGCAAAAACACTCGACCAACTCTTCGGAGCTCGAGTTAAAGTACTTTCCATGCACCACAAGTGACCACGTCGGGGGATTCGAAGCGGGACCTTACTTGTGCGCCAGAACGAAATCGATCGTCCCTACTTAATCTAGAGAGACCGAAGTCGAAGGTCCTTAACTCTCTACATGGGGTCGAAGTAAATTCGAAGGTCCTTAACTCTCTACATCGGATCGAAGTAAATTCGAAGGTCCTTAACTCTCTACATGGGGTCGAAGTAAATTCGAAGGTCCTTAACTCTCTACATCGGATCAAAGTAAAATTCGAAGGTCCTTAACTCTCTACATTGGATCGAAGTAAATTCGAAGGACCTTAACTCTCTCCATTGGGTCGAAGTAAATTCGAAGGTCCTTAACTCTCTGCATTGGATCGAAGTACATTCCAAGCAAGGTCCTTAACTCTTTACATTGGATCGAAGTAAATTCGAAGGTCCTTTAGTCCTTACCTTACTACAAGGAATTTTGTCCATGTCAACTCATGGGTTTGTGACTTGTGTCAAATCAATCATTTTTGTGTGACCATAAATATGATTATTTTCACAGCATCATGTAAAAATAACGTGAAATTACAAAATGATTTTAAGTTGTATATATGACTATGATTTGTGACTACTAATAATTTGAATGAAAATGAAGATAAAAATTGTAATCATATCATCCAACAATTAATGACAATTTTTAATAGATAAAAATTTAAATTTTTTTTATGATTAGTAATGTGTTTCATAGGTGACTAGACATCACATAACATGTTATGCAACTTGAAGTGTAATTACAAATTATAGTTGTAAATGTGTATGTGTTTTTAGTATGAAGAAATTATGTTATGGTTAATGAAATTATTGGATTTGGTGATTTGAATTCTTTTCCTAGTTATCTTAATTGAACATATAGTTAAATGAATAAAAAAGTTTGATCAATTTCTAAGAATTTCAAAGGACTAATCAATTTTATTTTTTAAATCACAAATTTCAGCATAATAGAGTCATTTATAAATGGGAATTTTTTTTTCCATGCAAATGGGATTGTTGGATTTAATGGTCTAAATTTGCTTTCTAAATTATTTGGAGTGAAGCTTCAGTGTAATAGTTATTTATAGATAAAATTCTTACACATTATAGATTTGTGCATTTTTTTAAAAAATCTTTTGTTATAGGAAAAATAAAACAATTTAGGTTTAAGTAACTAAAAATCGAAAATACCTTTCAATTGAATAATTAAAAAAATCTTAAGGTGAAATAATAAAAAATAGCCTAGGTTGGAATAACATGGAATAACGTCAAATAATTTAAGGTGAAATAATTTCAAATAGTTGAGAATAATTTACAATAGCCTAGGCTGAAATAACCTTCAATAAATAGTTGAAAATATCGTAAAATAAAATAACATAAAATACCCTAAGGCGGAATAACTTAAAAGAGTTCAAAATAACCTAATGTGGAATATTTTAAAATAATTAAAAATAGCCTAAAATAATCTAAAGTGGAATAATTTTAAATAACTTAATGTAAAATAACTTTAAATAATTTAAGATGGAATAGCTTGTTTATAATAGTCAAAAATAAAGTATGATGGAATAGCCTATAATAAGTAAGAATAAGGAAGGGTATATTAATAGCTTAAAATAATCTAAGGTGGAATAATTTATAATAATTAAAAATAAGTTAGGGTATAATAGTTTTAAATAACATAAGATGGAATAGCTTATAATATAAAAAATAAATTAAGGTAAAATAGACTAAAATAGCTTAAGGTTGAATAACTTACGATAAAAAGGCAATTAATTAATTAAATAGGTTAAATAATATGTAGTAGGTACTAAATACAATAAATAGCAAGTAGTATGTAGGTGGTTTAAGTAATATGTATTTTATTGTGTTAATATGTGATTTTTAAAATTAATTAATTAGGTAGGTTTGATAATTTATTTATTAAATAGGCTAGGTAATAGGAAGTAGGTGGGCTAAATAGTAGGTATTTGTGTGAGTATGTGATAATGTTACATAATGTTGTAATGTTTCCCTTTCATTAAAATTTATCCCATACTTCTTGTTTACAAGTTGAATTTTATAAACTATATAACTAGGTGAAAGAAAGGACCTACTCATGATATGCACTATAAACATTCAAAGTGCATGTGCCATTTGAGATGACCCAATCAAAAAGGCTTGTGACTAGGAACAAAAAATATTTAGGATCCTACTTTTTATCTACTTAAGCCTATAACCTACACCCACTTACCTATCTGCCCAACCTATGTTAAATTGTTTATTCTAGCCTAGATTAGTCTAATTTAAGATTATTGAATAGATTGTTGCCACATGAATACATCCTAGTCGACTTTGAAACACCTCATGCAACTACACTTTTTAATTGTAAACCCAATCACAAATGACCATGCCACATAGGTTGTATATTAGTTAAATGACAAGTTGATATTAGTCACACCTTGATGTGATTGCCATTTCAACTGAATGCCACATAATGTCTTTTGTGACTAAGATTTTTATACAACTTGTTCAAAGCAATTAAACATTGTAGCAATTGCATATGGCATTTATAACTAAAAATTAGTCATACAACTAGTTGTTAATATGTGAATTCCTTGTAGTGACTTAACAAGATTTATTAAAATTTTGGGTAATTTATTTGGGTTTGGAAATGGCGTTGAAACTAGGGAAGAGAAAAAGTTTGAAAAGTCTAACAATATTAAATAATTAATCTAGGTAAAAACACTTCCATATTTGCATCAAATTCCAGTGATGATGCTATATTTGAATTGGTTTAAATATAACATCTTTAAATCTCATAAGTTGTTAATGAAAATTGGTTGTCAACATATGATTTTTTTTCCATATTTGTCATTTCAAATCTTCACATTTCAATTGTCACATGCAAAAATTAAATGTTTTTGTCCTCCCAAGCAACACCAACACACATTTGAATTTAAAAGGTCACATTGAATAAAAGGTTGATCCTTTTTTAATTACTTTGATATCAATATGGTTTCACATGAATTTTTCTATATAATTGATACAAAAAAAAAGTTTACAAATGTTTTCAATAGGTGAAGATTGAATTTCATGTTTGCAAATTAAGGGAAATGAAAATGATTTCATGAAAAATTCAAAATTCAAATGAAATTTTGTTTCAATATTGTAAGATTCAAGGGACAAATGAATATATATTAATCTTTTAACCTTACATCAATTGATCATCACTAATAATGTGGAAAAGAGTAAACCCCAAACTAATGACCATTTTTTGAAAAAAACCTAAGAACTATTAAAGGGAATAGATTCAAACAATGTTCCCATGTTTTTAAGAAATGTTCTATGGTTCCAATGTGCTTCATTAGTAGGTTATCTACACACCCGTCACTAAACATAAGTTAATAATTAAGCACTTATCCATATATTATTCATTTCTATCCTTTTTTAATGATTTTCTTGGCTATGGGTGCATCAAGTAAAGATTTACAAAACATTTTTCAACTCTAAAGGCAATTGAATAATGAAGAGGGAACATGAAAAGAATGAACACATTCCCCAAAAAATATGTTTTAAGAAAATGCATTAGATCCTTTTATTTTTATTTCCCATATCTTTTTCATTTTTATCTATTATGAAGGATTAAAAGGATATGGGTGTGTCACTTGAACTTTATAATCCCTTATTAAACTCCAAAAGCAACCAAGCTATTTCCAAAGATTGTAAGCTTTAAACAATTACCCTACCAACCAAACATTATTTTGAAACATTATATATTTTTTGTTTTTTGTCCATTTTGAATGATCTTCATGGCAATGGGTGTGCCATGCAGTAGGTTATAATATATCTCTGAATTTTAGAAACAATTAATTAGCTATGTTCAAAAATTTGAAGTTTTATAAAAACATAAATGTTCAATCACCAACATGTCTACCTAAAAAATAGTTGCACGACATTTAGCACGGGTTTTCAATTACATTGTGGCACCAAATGGTGTTTGATTTGATTTTCAAAGGATTAATGTTGTTTGGTTATGAACCTATTTGTTTTGATTTTCATATTGGAACTTCCAATGGCAATAATAAAAAAATGATCAACTTGTTTTACTTGTTGGTGTGCATTTATTTCAATTGGATGCTTGTTGAAAAACTCTAGGATAAATGTGTCGAAAGGCAATTTAAGGGGGAAAAAAAAATGTTATAAATAAATGATGAGTATTTGAGAGAAGTTGATATCTTGTAATTGCTTTTAAGGTGTGAGTTAAAATGTCTTTGATGTTTGAAGTTGGTCACATTGTATCAATTTGTTGATATAAAGTTTTACAAAAAAATTGTTGTTTTTGTTGGAAAAATGTGGTTAGAAAAGTTGAAAAGACAAAAAGCTTGAAAATTGTACGCATTTTTGGACATGGTCATTTTTGGAAATCACTTTAAAGGGATAAAATATTTTTAAGGTTGTGAACTTCTCAATTTTGATAGAAGTTTATTAGTATAATCAATCCATGTGTTTTGGGTCTATTCACTATATCTTTTGAAATATTCTAAAATCAGTTTTCACTATGCATTTTAACTTGATGACCTTTTAATGTATCTATACTTTCAATTGACATCTGTTTTAAATTCTAAGATGTTATGGATTGAGTATTTTGGTGGGAAGTGTGCATGAATATTTACACACAAATTTGTGAATATATTGGTTTAAAAAAATGTATCAATAGCCAAGGGAACCCACCAAGGAGTTTTTTTTATTGTTGTATGTGTGTAGAATATTGAAACAAAATATGCTTAAAGGAAATGTTCATTGTGTACCTATTTGAAGAAAGATGTGGATAAACTTTTAGTTTGAATCAAGCAACAACTTTGAGACACCATAAAGAAAGGTTTGCATGCTAAAATCTTGTTCTTTTTTTGGTTATGTAACATTGTGTAAACTATCATGATTCATAAGAGATAACAAGATTTATTTCATATTCCATATAGTACTATTTACATGCCATATCATATTGAAAATATATAAGATGTGAGCATTATTTAGCATAACTATATATTTTAGTCATGTATTAGGTTTGAAACTTGACAGTTCAATCAAATATACCATAATACTATTTCAGCATAAAATAAATTATTATAATCTGCCAATATATATATAATTTTTTAATTCAAAAAATTCAAAAAAAATACTTAAGGTGTAAAAGTTTGATCCATGTTCATCTTGAAAGGAGATACGAAAAAGAGGTCCACATGACCATTGAAACAATTCAAATTATCATTGAAATAGTTCAATTTTTTTGAAATGAATGTGGCTTACAATAGATTTAGTCTTTACAATCAACATTTTCAAAATAAAAAATCCAAATGTTGAACCAAAAAACTTAAATTAAATTAATCATTTGGCATTCGCATATGAGAAAAATATTAAAAATAGACAAAGCTTTTAGTTTATATTGGGTGAAATGAAAACATTGACTATTCACTATATTAATTATCATTGTTTGGAATTGTAATAACATGGGTTTTTTTATCATGAAATTACTAGCTATAACTTTAAAAGCTTTGCGACATCGGGATTGATCATTACTTGCTGTAATTATATAATAATAGATTTTTTATTCAATGAAACAAAAAATTGGGAAACCTCATAATTATTAACACTCATAATTATCAAAGAATGGCTTAAATCTAGTGCAAGATAACACCTAGAGCAAAAAAAAGGTTTCCTATTATGGTAGAATTGTTTGAATTACTCTTCTATAATAAAGTGATGGATAGAATTACCATAAAACAACTCATCATCAGATCAATTGCTCACTTTGGTATTACGTATACAATGCATGTTTTAAATCAACTCAAGAATCTAGGTTTCAACAAGCTACTCAAGCAACTATTTCATTAAGAATTGATGATCTTGTAATAACACCTTCCAAAAGTTGGCTTGTTCAAAATGTGGAACAACAAGGATATACTTTGAAAAAACATCATCGTTGTGAAAATGTACATGCGGTAGAAAAACTACATCAATTAATTGAAACTTGGTACACCACAAGAGAGTATTTGAAACACTATGGTTAGCCCTTTTTCTTAACATTGCATAAATTTTTTTGAGGACAATTGATGTCTTGAAAAGAACATGAGTGTGTTCCATGTAATATGTTCAAACATGTTCATAATCGGATATATTTCAAATAATTTGTAATTGTATAAATAGGCATCATGCAATGCTTTGATGTATGATATTGTAGATGTTGCTATATGTGATTTTTATTAAATGGACTAACTTACCATGACCCTTGATTATCAGAACAAGAATATTTAGATCATGAAACAAGTGAGCACAACAATTTTTTAAAAAATTGTATTTATTCACTCTTTTTTTTGGAGATATTGGCCACTCTGTGCGTGTCAATGTGAATTTCTCATGTTGAGGACACCATGTAGAAGCTAAAAGCCACAAATTGGTTGTAATTTTTTTTTCAAATTTGCAAAAAGCATTTCGCATTAATCAAATAATGATCCCAAGCAAGTTTTCTTTCTTCTTCAACTTCATGATATTGAAAACTTGGCAAATTTACACTAGAAAAGAAAAATCTAAAAATTAGCCCAGTTTTTTTCTTGCTGCCAAAAGTTTTTTTTTAAAAGTCATTAAACCCAAGCAACGTTTGTATTTTCAATTTTGTGATATTGCTCGAGTGACAATTATCCATAAATATATTTAGCTAAATTTGGTGACATTCAAATTTTCATTTAGAAAATATAAAGTCTTAAGCACCCTTTCATATTGTTGGCAATTGTGGTGATTTTCTAACTGAAGAATTCGTTCTTTGGCAGAAAACAAATTCACAAAAACAGGGAATTTGTGACAATACTCTTATATATATATCACAAAATGGCGAAAATCTCCTCCCTCCCCTCCCCTCCCCTCCCCTCCCCTCCAAAAACTGATCCCAAAAGGTGAAAACAAAACAAAGAACCACAGGTTATTCAACAAATCTATTATTAATTTAAAATATAAATTTATAAAATAAAATAAAATAAAAGAAGAAGAAGAAAAAAGGAGGCTTGGACGTTTACAACAACAACAACATAATAATAATAATAATAATAATAATATATTTTAAATAAATAAATAAATAAATAAATAAATAAATAAATAAATAAATATAAATTAAAAAAAACAAAAAAACAAAGAAGAAAAAAGGAGGCTTGGACTTTCACAACGAAATGTCGACAATTGAGGCGACGAAGTAATTTGGGTGGGGGCATTGCGAGAATCGAACTCGCGACCTCTTGCACCCTAAGCAAGAATCATACCACTAGACCAAATGCCCGACGCGTTGTGAACTCTTTTTCATTCAATATTTAACAAATTTCTACTTTCAACTCTGTGGTGCAGTATCGTTGGAGTAGGGATCCGCAATGAAAATTTCACTTGAATTTTAGTTTGAGCTGAAAACCAATCTACAGATGATACCTGGAGACTGGCTTGTACTCCCTGTGAGCCGCTACTTTTATAGAATTCATCTTTGCCTTCCAATCACCTCCTTTTACTCCGAGGGCTTTTTTAAATTTGCAGAATTTGGCCGTTTTGGAGTGAGGTGCCAATTCCGCCCTATTTATAGCCTAAAAGTGCAGAATATGCGAATTTCCAATTCCCCTCAATTAACTGCCAGAAGTCATGCTGGTGCGAAGCTCCAACCCAACACGAGATTTCGTTCTTCAATACTCTTTTTGCTTGCTGTATTAGGGTTAATGTAAGGGGTGTTGCATTTGTCTAGAATTGCAAAACAAGTTATATATATACAAGATTGACATGAGAAAGGTCCCCAAAGTGCATCCATTGCTCTTATAGTGTGAATGGGATTAAAGTTCCAAACTCTTAGCACTTGTGAAATGCAAGTTGGTTATAGAAATTGTCTTTTTTTTTGGTTTTGGAGAACTGGGTTAATTCTATGAGAGAACCATAACTCGGTTCTCAGCTTAGTAAGTTAGATTATGTTAGTATTTAGTAGGTAGACTAGATTAGTTTGAGGTTTAGATTAATATTTAAATTAGATTAGTTTGTATGGGGTGGCACCCATTGTATAATTTTTTTTTTTTTGGGGTTAGTCTTTCTTAATCAAGATTAGTTTAGTTTAATTTAATTTAATTTAAAAAAATTGTTTGTTTTTTTTTTCTTTGCTCCTTTGTGTTGCTTATTTACATTGTTATTATTGTTGGTTTGTTGTGTTGTTTAATGCATAGTTAAAAGATGCATTGCAAAACATAAAAGACAATTATGGTCTAAATCACATATTATGGCATCTAACATTTACTAATATGGGCTGGTTGGGTGTAACCAGTGTTGGACAGGTTATATCAGGGTAGGGCCGATTAAGTGCCGGTCTGGTTCAGGTCGGTTGAATTTGGATGGTTATCACTTTTGTGTGAGAACCATCACCCCTTGGGAACTGGAACCAGACCACCTTGTTTTTTGACAATTGTAACTGGAACCAGACCACCTTGTTTTTTGACAATTGTAACTGGAACCAGACCACCTTGTTTTTCGACATTTGTAACTGGAACCGTACCAAAACTGGTTCCAACTGGTTGCTGCAAAACCGGAACCGACTTGGATTGATGAAAAAAAACATGCCAATCAAACCGACTTGGATTTCTCTCAAAAGGAAAAGAACCAGCCAACAATGGGTCCTTAATCCCAAGACAGGAGAGACTGACCTGGGCCCAAGAACGGTCCTTACCCAAGACACCTGGCCCAACCAACCACGCGAAAACAAACAACGGCCCTTATCCAAGCGACGAAGGCCCAACAACGGACAGTACCAGTTGTTCTTAGGGACTAGGTTTCATCCAAGAGGGTAGCAATGTAGTATAATAATGTGACGTTCTCTCCAAGAAACCTCTTCCTTGCCGCAGCGAGAGAGAGAGAGAGAGAGCTAGGGCTTTTACGGCATTGGAGAGGAAGACTCGAGTAGCAGGCGACGAAGAAGACGACACGCACGGCGACGACGACACGCCATAGCCATGGCGGAAGACCTGAGCACATTCACAGGAATCTTGACCCAGATGCTGCAGCAACACTGTTCCAACAACTCTTTTGCATGCTCTCTTCTTCTTCTTTTTCTTCTGTCACCCAGGTTTGCTGTTGCTTCTTCGCTCTTCTCCAATTACTTCTTCTGTCTGCAATTTCTTTTTTTCTTTGCTGCTTATTACAACAGTTGGTGTCCGTGTGCTCCTCAAATTGACCGCTCTTCCATGCCACACACATTACTGTTGTTTTCAACAGGTTTGTATTGCTCTTGCGGGTGTTTGTTGACCGAAAATCATTTCAAAAAGAAAGGGATTAGATAGAAAGCTGGTGTAAAAAAGAAGACCAAAAAGTCTCACTAAATTTGAAGGATAGGTTTTAGAAAGGAGCTTCTATAGGAGACGGACGAAGCAGGAAAGGTTCAATAAGTTGTCAACAAAAGAGCAGGAACCTTTGCTTCTGTTATAAAAAGAAAATATTTAGTGCATGGATTTGGGAGGAAATACGTTGTTTTTGTGTTCCAATGATTTGGGTATGATGATTGAATGATATTGCTAAGCTTTGACATAACTTGCTAGCATTATCATTTCTGCAGTATACATGTGTGCCGGAGATATTGTCCATTGAGAGGTGAGTTTTTTTTTGTATGGCAGGGGATTTGGTGTGCAGCAAGTGTGGATTGGATGGAAACAGTTTCAAGGTGTGTGGCACAGAAATTCCAGAAAACTGTCATCCCTACATGCGCACTTCTGTGGTGTGGATATGGAGATGCAAGCTTTGTGAAGGAGAAGAAGTGCAGTACAATTGAGCTTCCTGTAGGATTCATTTGGTAAGCTCAAGCCTAATTTATGTAGCAAGTGGAATTTGAAACCTTGAAACTTTGTTCTGAGGATTGATTGATCTGAGATTGTCCATGCTTGGATCGAGTTCATAATTCACATTGTAGAATTGTTTCAATCTCAATCCAGTGGCACGTTTTCACCCTGAATGCATCTGTATGTACAATAGGTTTCTTATTCAAAGTTATAGAAGACATTCCCTTCCATGTGTTGCATGCAACCTTTACACCTCATCTATATTCTGAAGAACCCTACTACCTCCAATTTCAGTGATTGAACATGTTGCGGGGGGGGGGCACTTTTGATGGACAAATCCAGCCACTCAGAATATGAAATTTGAAGGCACAATCCACAGACCTACTGTTTTCTGGAGCATGAAGGATTCTTGAGAGGATATGTGCAATTATGTGTGTGAGAAGAAAAGAAGCAGACAGTGACAAGTGTTTTGAGCCAGAGAGAGTAGAAGATGTACAGCACTGTAGGAAGGTACATATCACAGGGAGTATACACAGTTGCAGGCCCCTTTCATCCCTTTGGAGGTGCAGTTGATATCATTGTTGTCCAACAAGAGGACGGCACCTTCAAGAGTTCACCATGGTATGTGAAGTTTGGGAAGTTCCAAGGGGTCCTCAAGCAAAGGGAGAAGGTTGTTGATGTGGCAGTAAATGGAAACAATGTCAATTTCCATATGTTCTTAGATACAACAGGAGGAGCTTACTTTCTCAAAGATGCAGACTTGGAAAATGAAGCATCAATTTTGTCGCCACCAAGTGCAGCATCATCAGGAGATGATACTGTTGTCAACACTCTGGCTACCCAAGCAGCAAAGGCAGATGATGATGATGTTCAGGCCAAGGTGGAAACTCAGGAATCAAAGGAGGTTGCTGAAAACTCATCCAGCAGTGACAAGAAGACAGAGGATCTGGAATTGAGGTCAGAGGGAAGAAATACATCCTCAATACTTGTTCAAGAGGTAAGTTGAAGTACTTTTCATTTGATCCATGTGTCTCTCGTGATGAGAGTTAAACTTTGTTGTTCATGTTTGGTGATTCAAGGTATGGCCTCAACCATGGTTTACCACCAAATCTTATCAATCAAATGTTGTTTCTCACTGTGCAACTGAGCAAGATGATGCTGTGTTGCTTGCTTTTTTGCCCATCTTGTGTTTCCTGGTCACAGATAGTCCAATGTAATCAATTGCTTGATGTTCAGATGATTTAAATTTGTGATCTAAAGCCTTTCTGAAACCTTGCTGGCACATTACCTGGAGCATTTGCCACTTTCATAGGAGTCCTGATTGTTGTTATTCTGGTACCTCTGAAGTCACCTTTCCTCTAAAGACCTAGCCTCAGGTTATTAGTTCAAGTTAGGTCAGGTTGTGCCAATATGAATCTTTTTGTACTTGTTGAATGCCATACAGGTTCCAGCATCCCAAGGTGAGGCTCTTTCAGAAACAGTTGTTGCTCCACTTCAAGAGAGTGGAGTAGCATCTCATACAAGACTTGCTGGAGAAGGCTGCCCTCCTGATGAGATTGCAAGCAGGGATGTGTGTAGAATCACCAATGGTCAGTCTGACAATGGGCAAGAGTCAGATGAGGTTATTTCTACTGCAAGAGGATCCACAAGGTATGGAAACACAGCAGAAGGTGAAACGGCCATCCATGCACTCCTCAACCATGCAATTGGTCTTGATCAGTGCTGCAATTCAGGACCTGCTGTTTCTCTTTTTGCAAATGCCACATTGGCAGCTCTAGGAAAGGCTGCTTCTTCTGTACAAACTCCAACCACTCTTGAGGGCCTCTCACAAAACAGAGTACTTGAGGAATCTTGCACAGAAAGCAGTGCAAGCCTTTTTGACAAGGACACAAACCCTTTTAGGAACAGCAATCTGGAGAAAGGGTTCCATTTCGTTCGGGATGTCCAAGGGTCCTCATTGCAGGGTTCAAATTCACTTGACTCTCGGTTGGTTGCAGCTTTGCCAAAGTTGGAGTTTCTCAGACAAGGATCAGAGTATGCTTTGAATTTTCCTCAAGGCATAACAATTGCGAGTGCTGATGGAGGAGTGTTCCTCGAGGCTACCTATCCCGATGATCTAGGTTTTCTTCCCTCTGAAGATGCTCGACAACAATACCAAGGGCCTTCTGAGACCAATCTTACAGTTTCTGTCCCACAACAGAATGATACATGTGAGCCATTGGAGAGTTTTGATACAAGACCACAAGGTCCAGATGCTTTAGTGGGGGCTGACCATGAGGTGTCTGAGGAGGATGAGGAAAATATTGACTGGAGTGTTGCAACAACTATAAGCAATGAAGCAGAGGTTGTTGATCATGGAAGTGAGAGTGGGCATAAAGAACACTCTAGAACTGAAAAGGAAGAACAAGAGATAGATTGTGCGCACCATGATGTTGTATTTAAGAGTTTGTCTGTAGAGAATGGTGAGATGATGCAAGGGGCTGGTGAGGAGTCACCTGAATGCAAGCTCCTACCATCAGTAGCTGAACAAGAGGCTCTACAAGTAGAGGTGGCAGAGGCTGAGGTCCAGTACCCAGCTCCAAGCAATAGGGTTGTGGGAGATCAATTTTTTGACCTTCGGGACAACACTTCAGAGGATGTGCAGATCAATTCTATGATTCAACCTGATCTGGAGGACACAAGAACTTTGGATGTCAGGGATGGTTCAACACAATGTAAGGAGGGTCCTGAAATTGCACATGTTTGTGCCACTGCACCTGTGGTGTCATTGCCTTCAGAAGACAATCCAACATCTTCTACACATGAGGGTGATCCTAGCCCAGGAGTTGAGGCTGCAATTGTGCAGGAGAGGGCATGGCGAGATGCGACAGACAAGGCGGCTGCAGTTTTAAGAGCTTCACCTCTCTGTGCCAAAGCTCACCAGCACAAGATAGGTTTGGACAGGAAGACAAAGACTGGGGGTGCATTGAGAAGTACACCAAAGGGGTACAATCAAAGCCTACCCTCAAAGTCAACTCCTGCTGTCTTGGATAAGAATATGCAACTTACAAAACCTGCACAGAAGAAAACAGATGTGCTTGAACAATCAGATAGGAAGCCATGGTTATGGTGGGGCTGGAGAGGGAGTCCTTCTCTTCCAAAACAGAGATCTGATCAAGATGAGAAAAAGGAGACTAAAGAGGTCAAAGCAACAACTAATCAAGCTGGAGAGGACAGTACACAGGCTTCATTAAATGCACCCAAGGTCAATTCACAATCCTTGGGAATTGTTGATGATCAAAACTCATCCGTGAGGGAGGGTGATAAGATGCTGAGGGAGAATGATGCACAAGAGTCCAATAGTGAAGAGGCTGTAGTAAGCAGCACAGGAAAATCTTCAACTGTGGTGAAGAGGACCAAAGAGAGCTCAACTGAGCATAAAACAAAAGGTGAAGGCTCAGAAGTTGAGGAAAAAGAGGAGAAGGGAGAGTTATCAACAGAGGTGGTATCTTCAACCGCTACTCAAAATTCTGAAGGCAAGGAGGCAGAGAACCCAACCAGGCGATCTATACTTGGTCTATTGTTCCGAGGATATGGGAAAGAGCAAACTTTGGCAAGTCCAGACAGTGCATTGGAGAGAGAGTCCTCACTGGAGAGGGCCGAAATTATCTCTGACCTGCTGGACAATTCTTGGGGCTATGGCAGTGGAGTGAAAAGTAGAAAGAGCCCACAAAAACTCAATTCCCAAGAACCTCTAGTAATCTCCTTGTTAAATTCTCAGAACATAGCAACTGCAAAAGATAGCCAGGCAAAGGCTTCAGACTCACAGATGAGTTTGACAGGGCAGACGATGGGACCAGAAGAACTTGTCATCAATGAGAGAAGTGATGTACCATTCAATAATGATTCAACACTTGACTCTTCACTTCACTTGCAAGCAGGTGGAGGCTGCAGTACTGAAGCTGCCGAAGACTCTGGCATTCCTAGGCTGTCAGAGCCAAGCTTCAATCATGCTGATTGTACTACAACTGCTCATTGTCCCTCTTCTGTAAGTATCAACATAGCTGCAGGTGGGAAGGGGCCTGACATTGTCAGAGATGAAGACACACCCCAGGATAGTGGAGAGATTGTTTTGCAAGGAGGGAGAAGTAATGCTGCTGATAGTGATAATGGAAGCATAGTGTCTGATTCAAATATGAACAGAAAGGAGAAGTTAGCAGGTGTGTCTCTGGCAGTAACAACATGTGCAGTGTTGATGGATGATATGGAAGGAGCATCAAGTATGGTCAGTATGTCTCGAGACAGACTTCAAGATGAGGAGGTGAATGAGGATGTCAACTCATTGGCTACCTGCTCTCAGGAGCTGACCTCACTACATGAATGTGCAAAAAGGGTGTCATTTCCAGTGGCTATGGATTCCATGACTGTAAGAACCAAGCTACAAGAACAGGAAGTCGTTGGAGAGAATACTTTTCTAGTGAAATATCCTGCAGTCTTACCAGTGGAAGAACTGGTTGGTGCTGACAAAGAACAATCTTCAATTCCTGTCACAGAGGTTATGCCAGTAAGTTGTGCTGGGTTGGATGTGATGGCTCTCACAGATCCTGTGAATGCTTGCAGCAGCATAGAAGATAGCACCAGTCGTTCTCCAGTGCTTTCTCTTGATGAAGAGAAACCTTCAAACAAGGGAGATGACACTGTAGAGAACAGCGACCTGCAAGAAGGTGTTTCAGAGGAGAAGGTGCCTCCCCTTAGTCCTGTTCGGGATGAGATCATGGCAGGTGGAGCAGGAGCTTCCAGCAGCAAACTGCTCTCCAGAAATCTAGCAGTGTTGGAAACAAGCCCCACACAGGATGGTGCATCTCATACTCAAACTTATGTGGTGGAGGTCACACAGACAATGCCAGTCACAACTAAAGTTTTGGAAATAGTGAAAGCAGGTGAAGCACTTGCTGACACTGGAGAGATGGGTGAAGTGGCAACAACACTACATGCAGGAAATAGTTTGGAGGGTGAGCTTGAGAACCCATTGTCATACAGTGACGCAGGGGCAGCAAACAGGAAAAGCACTTATGTTGAAGCTAATACCAGCGAGGAGCAAGAAGAAGAGGTTCACAGAAAACTAGCAGTTATGAAAATAGATCATGTGGCAAGTGCACCACATGGAGAAAACATGTCAGATGATGAGCTTGAGAACCCCTTATCATACAGTCACATTGGGTCAGCAAGTGGGAAAAGCATTTACTTTGAAGCTAACACCAGTGAGGAAGAAGAGGGTAATGGGGAGGTAGTGGATGCAGACAAAGACCTGGAAATGTTGGGGAGGAAGAGTGATCCAATTGGTATCCCAGTGTCACTTGAGAATTCAGCCCTAGATGACCTGTTTGTGATTGCCAAGGATCGCCCTCTTTCCGAGTCCTTGCCAGATGTGAGGTTGCAATCTGCTGATGCAGCTATTTCTGGTATATGGAGTGCTCTGAGCCGCTCTGTTGGTTCAGAGCCACTGCCACACACTAAGAGAAGTTCAAGCAGGAGAGACTCCTCTTCATATGTCATGAGTCCAGCTGAAGGCACACATGAGCAAGTAGATGGTTTCCCACAGAATATATTTGAGAAGGGTGTTGGGAGTCCAGCAGGTTCAGGGCAATCTGGGGATGAAGATGGTGCTGAAGCAGATGGAATGGAGACAGCTGCTGAAACTGGTTTGTCTCTATCTTTTCTTATGCTTGTAGTCTGGCCAGGTTTCTGATCTTGAGTTTCCTTGCGGGCTGTGAACCCTGTCTTTTTTATCCTGTCTCTTCTTTTTAGCAGCTGTCTTCTTCTGAAGCAGACATGATTGTTCTAAAGTCAGAGCCTGAATTGGTTTGATAGTGTGTTTTAGTGACCAGTCTGACATTTTATGCCTGCAGGAGTTGAACTGTCTCTATGCAGGCATCTTCTAAAGGATCACATGGGAAGGGAGGAGGCTGCTGAGGCATTCACCTCAGCAAGAGTGTCACTTCATGAGTTCAAGAGCTCTGCAGCATCCATCATTGCAAATGATAAGCTTATTATTCATGTGGGAGGACAATATTATCCTTGGAGTGTGGCTGCTCCAGTAGTTCTTGGAATCTTTGCTTTTGGGCAGTTTATTATGCCTGCAATAGAAGGTGCAATTCAAGTGGAGCGCCCTGAGCCAGTGGCAAAGAGTCAAGCTGTCGTGCGCACACTAGGCCCCACAACTAGTGGGGGTTGGAAGCTCTGGCCTTTCCCATCAAGGCGCCAGAAAACTCCTGAACAGAGCATTACTGCCAATCCTTTACTTCCAAAAGATGCATTAAAGGGAGCAGCAGGGACAGCACTGCAAACATCATTTGCAAATGACTTGCTTCGTGAAGAAGGGTACTACGAACGTCCCCACAAAAGCAAAGTGCAGACTATCATTCCTACTTCACAGATGCTAGCTCAGATGAATCTTAAGGAGGGCAGTAATAGGATCACATTTACTTTTTTTACCCGCATGCTTGGCAAACAGCAGGTTGGTATAACATCTGGACCCTTCTCTTTCTCTTCATTGTCTGTACTTGTTGGAGCAGTGTAAAATTAAAGGAACCTGAAGCTTGTACCTGTTGACTGAGAAATGGTCAACTTACTACACTCTGTGGCTGCATTGCATAGCTGTGGTCTGGCAGAAAGAATGGTGCTAATAATGTGACAGTAATATCTCCCACAGTTGGATGCCAGGGTGTACCTTTGGAAATGGAACACACGCATTGTGATTTCAGATGTGGATGGGACCATCACAAAGTGAGTTACTAGGTCTCTACTTCTTGATATATTCAGCTGACGATTGACCAAAATATGATCAGCAAGATGGATATGAATGTCAGTTGTGACCCTGCTCCTGTCCCATGCAGACATTGTTTGGTATGGGCAGCTTGATGGGTGGATGGCTGATCCATCCTTATTGTTTGGATGCAGATCAGATGTTTTGGGTCAAGTGATGCCCTTGGTTGGAAAGGATTGGACACAGTCTGGAGTGGCTCGCCTTTTCTCTTCCATCAAGGTGCTTTGAACCTGCTCTGAGTTATGTTGATTCCTCACCTTGCCAAGACCATCTTTCCTCAGTTGGATATGTTGTTTTCAAAGTAAAAGAGGCTGCACTTCACATGACACCAGATGCTGTGTGGCTGCAGGAAAATGGATATGAGCTGCTATTTCTAAGTGCACGTGCAATCTCTCAGGCAGATCTTACTCGGCAATTTTTATTTAATGTCAAGCAGGTGCCTTTCTCTTGTGTATGATGTCATCATTTGTGTTTTAGAAGATTGTAGTTGAGTTCCCCACCACATTTCAGCCTTGGTTGATTCAGGAGTTGCACAGTGACATAGATCAAAGTCACATGATTGAAGATGTCTCTGGGCATTTCTAGATGTGTTTATATCTCCGCTGATTGATGAGTGTAATCTATTGGTCCTTTGTTTGTACAGGATGGTGAGACGCTTCCAAATGGACCAGTGGTTATCTCACCTGATGGCCTCTTTCCCTCCCTCTACCGTGAAGGTCTGTTAACATTTTCTTCAGTCTTATTGTGTGGTTTTATGCTATGAATTCTCATGTCCCCAGAGCCTTCCTATCAATGCCATACTTTTTGCTTCTGTCATAATTCTGATCTTTTTAACAGAGTGTCCCTTTGATGTGGCAAAATGGCCATGCTAGAGTTTCTGTTTTCATAGGTTGTGTCTGGAGATATTGGAGAGCTGTGAGTAGCAGCACTATTCCAACAGTCCCAAAGATAGTTATGGCTTTTTGTGAAGATCTTTTCCTGTGTCCAAAGTCTATTAGTTTCTCGCTTGAGTTGATGGTATTTGATACACAATTGCAGTTTGAAAGGTTGTGTCCTGTTTGTATATATTTCTTGTCCTTAAATTCTGGGTCCTTCTTGGAATCTCTATACTCCATGTCTGTGCTGAAATAGTTTTCAAGACTCAATGATATCCACATTTTGCCTCACCTCTTGGCCTCTGGTTATTATTCTTCCATTGCACTACACATTGACCAATTCTACTCAAATTGCTCACTTGTTTTGGGTGAAATTTTGCATTTTCAGTGATCCGAAGGACTCCACATGAGTTCAAAATTGCATGCCTGCAGGTGAGGGTTGCCAGCTGATGGATACAGTGGACAATGGGTTCACAAGCAATAGTGAGGGACTGAAAATTTCTACAATGTTTGAGTTGCTAGAGAGGGCATACAGATCAGTGTAATCAGTGACTAGATTTTTTGGGGTCTATCTGGATGTGTTCTTTTGTCATTCACTTGAACCTAGTATTAGCAGGGGTTGAAAGACCATGGAAACTTTGGTTTATGCCACTTTGTAAGTCATTAATTCTGTTTGAATAGATCTTGCAGGTGCCTAGATCAAGATTGGTTGAAGAGGTTCATGAGATATGGTTCATGAGTGCAAGTTCATAGGCAGACAGAAAGCTCTTTAACATCATTCACAGACGTGCCACCTAGCTGACCTTGGTTTTCTTTTGAGATCATGTTGCAATTTCTCAGAAGAGGTTTTGGACCTTGCCTGCAGGATATCCGCTCTCTTTTTCCACAGGACTGCAACCCCTTCTACGCAGGGTTTGGGAACCGAGACACTGATGAGATCAGCTATCTTAAAGTTGGCATTCCCAAGGGCAAGATCTTCATCATTAATCCCAGGGTGAGCAAACTATCCTTATGGGCCTGGAGATTGTCTAGAACTATTGAAAACAGCATAAGGTGCATGTTTTCTTCTCTTTTGTTTGTTGACCACCCTTCTACAAAAGAAAGTTTTATTTGTTCTTCACTCCCCTTCCTCTCAAGCATGCCCAGTCATCATGTATTATAAGAATAAGTCTCTAAGATGTTCTCTAAAGCTGCTGGATAGAACAAAGGAAAAACATGCAGATTGCACTTCTTTGTAGAGGTAGGACCTATTAAGTTAAATTCTTCATTTTTAGCTAGAGCCATGGTCTTCTAGTGGTCAACTTCAGCCTTCAAAAGAAAGTATGTTGGATGCAGAGCTGGCTGTTTCAAAAAACTCCTTAGCATAACATCACACATCACACATTTTCCAGCAATGACAAGGGACACTGAGTTCACATTGTTTGAACCTGAGAGAATTCCATGCCTGAAATTTGTTGAGAGCAGGGTGAAGTGGCAGTGAACAACCGAGTGGATGTGAAGACCTATACATCACTCCACAAGTTGGTCAATGATATGTTCCCTGCAAAAACCTACTCAGCACAGGTATGCTTATCAGTGTCATCTGAGGATATTACTCACAGAGTTTACCCTGCTATCTCATTCATTGCACTGTCTGCCAAATCCTTCAAGAAAAGTGCTTAACTTCAGTCTTTTTGCACATTTGAGCTTCTCTTCCTTGTCAATGCACCACCATTAGGAATGGCCAAATTGCCACATGATTTTATGGTCTGTTCTATGATATCCTCAGTAAGTGGACTGGGGTGGCACTGTGGTGGACAGGAGGATTACAACTCATGGAACTTCTGGAAGCTGCCACTCCCAGACATTGAGGATGAGTTGAAAAGGTTCACAACAGCACCTATTGACCTTTCTAAACTCACTCAACACTTTTTTCATCAGACGAACTATTATTGTTTAATAATATTGGTGAACCTAAGCAGGAAGGTGGGCACTGCTGATAGTGGTATTGCTGACCATGATCCTTTGACAATCACCATGTAAAGATCTAGCGGCTGCATCATCTGGTACTTCACCTCATAAAAGATGCAGCAATCTCCAGAGTTATTCGAGCAGGTGTTTCTGCCACTGAGTCCTGAATCAGAGTTTTAAACACCCCCTTTTAAATATTCATAGCATCTTCCAGGCTCCACTTCTAATTTCTGGCATCCAGCTAGTGTTATGTCCAGTGGCCCAATGAACTATAGGTTGCAGAACACTATTATCAGGTAGGACTCTATGACACCTTATCCATGATACAGATGGCAAAGCTCCTCCAACCTGTCAACGCTCAGGATTGTTATCAGGGATTAGAGAGGGTGGTTACTGCAGAATAACAGGCATTTTATGAGTTTATTTGCTTTTTGAGTTGTGGAAATGTTGCCCATCATTCTTCATGTGAAGGTCAAGATTTGCCTGGTCGTGTTTGACAAATTTATCTTTAGAAATATCACTGATAGATTCTGCTGGTGCTGGAAGTCTCCCAAACTATCAGCAATTTCTTGAAGCGCATGTCAGTGGTGCCAGCAGGGTTGTGACCTGTGGTTTTTTTCCTGGGTGGCAGTGTTAGTGCTTCAACCTCGAAGAGGACTTAACCCTATCAAGCAGGAGGTGTCCTGAGAGCACAAAGTGCTTTTCAGGATAAGACTGGGAACAGAACACGGGGTGCACAAAGAATGAGATCCCCACCTCATAGGCATCAGTAACGTGATTTGTACAGAAGGTACAACCACTTGCAAGGTTGAGATTGGGTGCTCCAGAAGTTGCAGAATTTGTAGAGTAGTGCTTGAAATTGATTATACATTTGATTGTGAAGAGGCCAGGGAAAGGAGGTGTAATTGCTTTTGGTGTGTGAAAGACACCTCAGCATACCTATCTCTGTTTCTTAACATTAATATGTGGGAAAGTCTGCCCTCCGTTTCCATTACATATGTAGGCTGAAATCAGACCTTTTAAATTGCTTCCAGCTGAACAACATGCCACTACCAATTTGACAAGAGACCCTGTTATTAAGTGAACAGTTCCCTTTATCGATGTTTCTTGAGTCAATTGTTTTAGTCAATAATGTTAGCCCTTAAAATTTGACTGACTAGTTGGCTGATCACTTTTCACATCTTCAGAACTTAAGATGGAGGACTTGCTGATACTTCTAGGAACAATGCAGCACCTTCCTCTGATCTGCACCTTCACATATGTGAGGCTGAATTTTGTTCTGATTTGGAGTAATATACTGGGCCAGTGAAAACATTTCAAGAATGATTTGAATTGTTGTTATTGTGTTATTCTCTAGCTGTCTGTACAAATATTCTGTAAATTGCCAGACCATGCTTGTATGTGAGAAATCCTGTATATCATATGAAGAAGGTTTTTATTAGAAAGGAATTGTAGGTGGTCTGGATCTAGACTGTTAGAAAAACCTGCAAGTCCTGGAGCACAGGTGACAACCCTTAATGTTGGGTACCTGCAAGATGGTTCTTTGGAAGTGGAAGATGACCATGATTGTAGACATATTGTATGAATTGTCGATATTGTGCATTACTGCAGATGGAGCAATCCGGGTTTTGGGACATGAGTGGAGCAGAGCTTGTTCAAAGAGTTAGGGTAAATTCCTCATTGAGTTTCTGTGTCTTTTGAATTGCATTGAGAAAGTTTATCCTAGGCATTGTGTGGGAAACATGCAGGGCTACTGGCCATTAAGACTCAAACTTGTTTGGCCACTTTCAGCCTCTTTGTATTTGCCATGTTACCATAACCATTGATGGTGGAAGTAATTTGCTCTTCTGAATGCTCTAATGGTAAGAACTTACACAAGTGGGCACAAGGAACAAAATCTATTCTGAAATGAATGATGTTTTTGTACTATTGAATGGTCAAACCCCTGCCCATTATGTTGGGTAAGGTGCTAGGTGAGCCTGTTAGAGGCAAACTTGGTGACATACCCCGCATAATGGGCAAGGGAGGTAGAAAGTAATCTTGAAGATCATGAATGTGCTTGACATGACCATGTTGCAAACCACTTCCAGCTCATAGTTGTATACATCAAGAGATCAGAGCTGCCTCTTGGGGTGGAGTGGAGACATCGACATTTCCACATGGTAAGCAATTTGAGTCCAAGCCACTAGAAAGGAGGAACAAATGTTTGAGCAAGAGAAAATTGGGACAAATATATATGTTGCTCAAAATTCACCCACACATATTGCTTCTTGTGTGAGGAAGAGCTCCCAGAAACAAAGAGTTCACAAAGCTTGACATCCTGGTATAGAGATGAAGAGCATTGTTGGACAGAGGCCTATATGTAGTGCAAAAGGTGGAAAAGCATTTTTTCATGCTTGTAAAGTGTTTGGAGGAATTTTCCTAGTATATTTTGGAGGACACCTTAGACACATAAATAAACACCTTCTCAAAAGCAACAAAACACATACAAGAGGCTTCTTAAATCTGGCTAAGAGGTCACCTACAGTGGGTGTAAGAGGCCTCTTGTACATATGGTGCCTTTCACTCCTACCACAATGTGATCTACATTTCTGTTTACACTTGCAATAATGTTCACCTTGTGCTTTATGATCGGTAAGGCCTATGAGTGGGGGACTTCCACCATTATGTGGGGCTGGACTTGACTACCTTCTTGTCCTAGGCTCCTTATTCCAAGAATACCCCCCATTACTAGAACTGAAACCATTCTAATTTATTTTTCACAATTGGAACTTGAACTTAGTGTTTTGAATGTGAAGCTTTGAGAATTGAAAAGTTCATGGAGCAAGGTTGAAGGAATATGATCTAGGTAAAATGAGTGTGTGGTGCACTTGCCAAAAACTACTAGGAAGGAAAGAATTGATTTGGTAGTGGTGAATGATGCTGGTGAAAAAGGTGTGGAGATAGAAAATTTTGGGGGACTATTAGAGTTGTTAGAATCGCAATCGGATGAGTATGATTTTGCATATCTTGGAATTGGCTTTTGGAGAGGTATCTTGATGTGAATGGAGTAAAATGAATATCTACTCTAGAGTAAAAGGGATATTTGAAATATCTAGAGGATTTGATATATCTTCAATCAAGCCTTGGATGTTTGTTTTCAATCCATGTGTCTTTGTACAATTTTCCGATGTGCATGTCTTCACACATAAGAATCTAGGTGTCTAGGTTTGAGAGTGTCAAGAGTTGAGTAGGAATATGTGAAATTGCTTTGGTTGTGTCCATTTAGAAGGGTCAATCTCAAAAAAGGTTGATTAGTTTTAAGTGAAGTGCTCCACTTCTTTTTAAACATATGATATGCAATTTGATACATCCCTTTCCAATGAAGTCTTGCTTTTGGGCTCCTTCTTCATACGAGAACTTTCAGTCTTTGAGTTTTCCCTTTGTAATTTGATAGGTGATTGCATGTAGTTTGACAGGTGATTGTTTGCTTTTGGTGTCATAGTCTTTATTTTTGTAGAATGCCTTGTTTTTTCATGCTTGTGGCAAATAACAAAACCTTAAATTTATACATTCACAATTGAATTATCACTACAACTTGATTAGGAAATGTTTATATAATTAAAATTTGAAAATAATACACACATTGTTTGTACTAAACTTTTGAAGTTCAAAAATATGGATTGGTCAACTAATTGAATTGTTAAGAAAATTGAAATTTTCATATTGAATTTCATTTCAAATTGTTTATAATGATTAAGTAAGTGTTAAGAAATGAAATAATAAAGTTAGGTGTGAAATTATTATTTTTTAAACATTAACCAAATGATATTTATGAATGTTTAGAAAGTTAGAATTTAACCTTATTTTTAAAAGTCCTTTCAAAATAGATTTTTTTTTTAAATTCTTAAAAACATTTGTGCTTAATGAACATGTTAAAAAATCTCTAGTTGAACTTCCAGTCATGTAGGATTTTAAAGTTTTCCTTTTAAAAAATTTGAATAGCATCTACCCTAGCATATGACATCATCATCATTTGATACAAGTTTTGACTAAGGTTTTAAAAGTTTCATAAGTGGGTGAGTAGTTAGTAATCAAAGATTGCAATAATAAAATCCTTGAAAATGATAATCATATTCATTTGGACATTTTTAAGAAAATTATTGGGGACTTGCACGGGGTGTTATATTTGCCTAAAATGAGTCACTATATAATACATACACCTTGATGCCTATTTATGGAAGAAAACCCCATTTCTTTTACTCTTTTTGTTCTTTTCTTTCCAAAAGAGAAAGGTAGGTTGTAAAGTGAGATTTTCTTTTTCTTCCACAATAGAAGGCAATTGAGGTTATTTAAGTTTTCCCTCATGCCTTTTTGGTTACAATACCTTGTTTCAAATACTAGACTTTCACAATATTGTGCTAATTGGGTCTAATGCATTTTGGTCCAAGTTGATTGGTGCAACCTTTTAACTTTATTTTTATTCGAAAAAATCAAAGAACTTTTTGTTGCAATTTCTCCTTTCCACAATTTGTTTATAAATTGTCGAATTTCTTTCAATTTTTCAACATGTGCAAGTCACATGAAACATGGTGTTGATTTAATGTAGGTTCAAAATTGTTGTGTCCATAGACTTGTCCACTATGGGAAGTAATATGTGTAAGGCATCATAGTAGCCCATTTGATTGATGGACAACAAGGGGCAAAAGAGAACATTCATTTGTTTAGTTTCCTTTTGATCAAACCATTCCCCTAAAATTAACATATCGAGTTATTGAAAGTCCAATTTCTATAGGTAATATAGGGATTTGGACTTAGCAAATCACTTATTATACAAATGAAAAAAACTAATATTAGGACTTGGCAACTTTGTAGTCAACTTACATGTTCATTATACTTTTTTTGGTAACTAGTGGAGGGATTTGGACTTCGTAGGGTGAACACATAATTAGATGGATTGTAAATGAACTTAAAATTTAAAGTCATATTCAACATTAACCTTGTTAATTTTTTTATTATCCATGTTGCAATAAACTTTAGTGATAATCATATTAAAAATTATGGATGAATTATTCTAAAAATATTGGATTTCATAACGGACTTTTGAAACTTTGACATTGCATTTGTCACACAAAGAAAATGAAACACGTGGATTCAAAAAAACACTTCATAATAATATCAAAATAAAAATTTGAAAGTGAACACCATCAAATGAATAATTTAAGAGAAATGCATTGAAACTTTCTTAATTCAATAAATCTCGTTTTGAAAATTTTGAAATGCCATGAATTTTGTTGTTTGTATGTTTTATTCCATTTCACATTAATCTCTTTAAGTTTTCATATGGATGTTTTGACCAATCACATGTCTAGGGATATATATAAAGTGGGCTATGAAAAGCATAAGGGACAAATATACTAATATTGCATTTCATGGTTGTAGCCCATACAATATACTGATTAGAAATGTTGTATGGCTAATTAGCCTAATCCACTTTTGTTTACACTATCTTCAAGACCAAAACATGAATGCATGATAGGGTGTACCAATTTGGCAATAACTTAAACCTTTTTTTTTCTACCTAGATGTTACTATAATTGTCACATTTTTTTAATATAATGGAATTATTAAATGGGGCTCATTTTGAAGTTATAAAATTCAATATGCACATAATGTAATTGATTGGCATAAAAATTTATAAAATTATAAGAGTTATGAACAATTAAAATTAAAAATCATGATTTATAATAGTGACAACATTAAGTGGATGGACTTTGGTTTTTTTTTATGATGGACTTCAAAAATTATTAGGGACTTGGTTTTAGTTAAAAAATCTAATAATGAAAGCAAGATTGAAAAGTTTGTAATTCATATTTAATGAAGTTTATTAACTATAGACCTCTATTTGGTGAAAAAATCCATATATTGTTCAAAAGTTCATTTCATCTGAAAAACTAAATGAATTGAGTTAAGATTTTGCAACCATGTTATAAGCAATGAACTATACAAGGAAAAAAATAATTTAATGAATTAATTTAATTTTTTTTGATGCATTGTTGCTATCTAACTACAAAAAATCTCAAGGCTTGAAAAAAATACAAAGGAAAGGAACTTTTGGATTAGGAACTCTTGTCACTTTTTGTTCCACCCTATCATGCACTTACCCTAAAGTAGTTTAATATATATCACCTTCTATCAGGGAAAGAACATCTTCTAAAAACTTCTTGGGCTTCCTTGGTTCCTAGATGACTCTAATGATAATGAATGTCAAGTCCATGCTACCTTTGTTACCCATATTTAGATTAATTCAAGTTGTAATTTATTGAAAAGGAGACTATCATATTACAAGGTTCAACCAAGAGGGGAATAAAAAAAAGCATACAACAATGATTTGAAACTTGATAAAATTCATCATAAGCTCAAAGAGACATGCACAAATTTTGAAACTAAATTGTGAGAATTATAAATTTCTCCAATGTCAAAATTTTGAAGTTGATTCAACTTCAATGTAAAATTATTTTCAAAACAATAAAAGTATTGGTTGCATCGTGTGCTCACAAGTAATGGGAGTTTTTTCCTTCAGATTCATAAACAACTTAATCTGAAGTGCATTCGATCAATTCACACTCGAGAAAAATGCTTTAAAATGATGGAACTAGTATCATGTCTACAATCCCAAAGGCTGCCAATAGAAGATATTTGTAACTTTGATTGCCTAATCTACAAAGTAGTGCAAGTGTTGCAAGATGATGAGATGAGTGTTGGGCAGTTCTCAGGTTTTTTTAAGACCCTCTGGGTCCAGGTTTCAGAAGTTTTTACAAGACCTGCCTTGGTTCTCAAATTCATTTTAAAAGTATTCCTCAAGAGATCTAAACATGGTTTCAAAATCTTGAAAGAAAAATTTCGATCGAGTTTCAAAATGCCAAGTCTCATACATTTTAAACCCACTAATATTCAAAGGCAGTTTCCAAAAATGAGCATTAATGGACTGTAACTCAAAAAATTTAATTTTGTGAAAAACCAAGTTTCATCCGATCTTTATTTCTTGAGCGCCTGCACTATTGCTACATATATTTTCCCTGCTTCTACTTGCACAACTATCATAATTAGTCTTGAACCTTGTACATCAAAGTCCACTAAATGTTGAGTTTCAGCATTTCATACTGAGATTTAATAAAATGTTAATACCACTAAAAGAGGGGATTGCCGGTGAAAGGAGAAAGATTTTTCCTTTTCCCTGAGCGCCTCCATGGCTGCTACATATATTTTCACTGCCCCTACTTATACAACTACTATATAATTAGTCTCAAACCTTGTGCATTAAATGCTAAGTTTCAGCATTTCGTACTAAGATTTAATAAATCAGATCAAACCTTATTGATGTATGTTGGCTTCTTGTTACCAATCCTATCCAAGCACTAGCCTAAGATGTGCCACCACCTTGTCCTAATTCGTTGGACAAAACCCCATTACTACTTGCCCCCTTTCTCCTCCCACAAATGTCTAAGTCTCTAGCATAGTTGTTGCAAAACTTGACCATTTGGTTAGCACAATCGTAACTCAAAGTACCATTGTTGATAGAATCCTTGCAATCCTTGCAACTATTGAAATTCCAAAGGTTATGAGTTCCATATTTCATTACAAATAAAGGGAAAAAGAAGTAAAAAATAGGCCCATAGTCTACCAAATAAGCTTGATTGAAAGTCATAACCCTCTTTTCATTATAAAAGGGGACACCAAACAATTCCTATCCAATTGTGATTGCCCATTCTCCCAAGGACCTACTTCCCATACTTTAAGTAGCATATGGCAAGGCCTCATGATGATGTAAACCCACTCCTCATTTAATTGATATAAGAGACATAAGGTCATCAACCTTGGAAACAACTATAGGCTACATATGGTTTGCATACAATGCCCAACATTTCTTGCAAACATGCAAAAAAAAATGGTCTCCAACATGATGTCCAACAATTGATGTGCCAAACTGTGATCCAAACATAGTCACTCACCTCAGTCTTTACAACTGGAATTTTAGCGCCCCCTATCATGCAGTCCAACAAAACCAAAACCAAATGAACAAGGTAGAGAAACAACATTGAATTTAGAATTGCCTTAAACCCTAAACCTTGCACAAGGTTCAGTGCCAATTGAGTGTCGTAGAAATTATCTGCTTGCCCTCCCATCAAGATTACCTAGACTTAATAACAAGATACAATATATATATGAATGATTGCTTATGACTGCTTGCACCTTGCCTTGTGGTTCTAACCCAAAGTGATTCACTAACAATCCTTCACTAACCCTAGTTCCAATACTAGCAACAATTTATGTAGCTTTGCTTGTTTACTTCACAAGCTTTTTTGTTACCACTATATATAACTTGTGAAAAAATAAACACAAACCACACACACATTGTGTCAACTCTCCAACAAAGCCTGTAAATTCCATTACTTCATGTATAATGTTGGCTTAGATAGAGTGTTACAATGGATGTTTTTTAGTTGCTCCTAAAACTAAACAGCCAAAATCCTTCATACCCAAATTTCATCAAAACACCATACCTTTTGTGAATCTCTTTGGCTCCATCATAAATGTCTCCATGTGGCAACAAACCCCCCAAATCCTTGTACACTCCCTCACACCAACATCATGATCTTCCACATCAAACGGTGAGGAATTTTGGGCCCATTCTGGAGATTTGCTGCAATGTATCAGTTGTCAACAGCTAAGATGTTAGACACCTACTGGGCACTAAGACCAAAAGTTTAGGCTCTGGAAAATGTCCAAAAATGGCCACACAAAGTCTCATCCTTCAGAAGCTCAATTTTCTTGTAAGAAACCCTTTGTAAGTTCCTCACAACTGCACAATCAGATGAGAGCCTGACCATGAGAAGAAATTTTCAGACACAAAATGCATACAAATCCTCCTGCAATTCAAACACCAGTTCAAACCCCAACTATTTACTGGATCAAAACGAGAGCCACAGACAGTGTGATCACCAATTCCATGACTCCAATGTCATATTTCCCATCAGTTACAGCCAGAGTAGGAACAATACAATTGCAATTGGCATGGTTTGTGACGCACTGATCTGTATAGGGAGAGAGTTAATATTTATGACAAAGCATCATCTGCATTTTGACAGATTCATACACTACGAAAACCACTGATCTGATAATGTGTAGTGACAAACCACATTGTCACTTCCATATTTAGTGGACATGAGGATAGAAGTTTAGAGAATATTGACAACCTAATCAAATTCCCTTGTGAGATCTTCATTTTTTTTACCTTGTCTTCAAATTATGAATGTAATCCCATCACTATTTTACAACAAAACAGACTGAAGGAGGACTGACCTCTGTGTGAAGAACACTGTCTCAAGTAACAAGCGAGACACAAGTAAACCGTGCATCCTATTCTTTAGAGATTTGCTGCATATTATAGTCCGGTGCTCATGTCAATGGAGGTGTAGATATTGCTGGAGGTGCTGTAATCGACTGGCTCCCATCTCTGGAGAAGTTTGAGAATGGAGGTTGCCCTCCGTTTGGCCCGGGGTGTCCCCAGTGTTATCAAGGAATACAAATAAGGACGAGCATCTTTAACCTGCAACACACTGGATAAAACTTCCTCTCCCCCACTTTTGCACAATGCATGCAAAACCACAACGGCATTCTCCTTTCCCCTTGAAGACCCTAACCTTAGAAGCCCTACCAGCACTGGGATTGCAGTTGCCTCCATGTTGATTGCTGCAAGGCCATCAGGACATCCAGCAATAAGAGCAAGGACTGCCAATGTGTCATCTCTGATCTCTTCTGCTTCATCATCTTGCAGTAGAGAGAATATTATTGGCACAATGCCAGCAGACACAATCTTGGGCTTATTGTCATGATAGACTGCAAGATTCAACAATGCAGTTGCTGCATCCTTCTTCCCCCTCTGAGGAGTACCATCGCGTAACAGCACTACTAATGCATTAATTGCCATCGGCTTGCTTCCAATCTGGACCTTGTAATCATCCACCACTGACAGGCTGAACAGAGTGGCTGCCGCATTCTCCCTTGCCTCCATGCTTGTGGCAGATCTCAGAACCTCAATGATAGGATCCAAAGCCTCTGCAGCCATGATTAGCACCTTGTTCTTGTCAAAGATGGACAGATTCAGAAGTGCAGTGACTGCATTCTCCTGAGTCTTAGAATCCTTTGATGAGAGGAGTGACACAAGTAAAGGAATTGCTCCTGCATCAGCTATACACATACGATTGTCCATGCTGCATTTTGCCAGTAGCCTAAGCTCATATGCTGCCTGCTTCTGAGCCTCAGGGGAGCCAGTAACAAGTTTTCCCACAAGAAATGATGCTGTAACCTTTGTAGCCTCCAAAGCAGCTTTCGTAGTTGCAATGTGCTCCATGCTGCTTCCCTTCTTGCTCACTTTGTCTTGCTTGTCAAATGGAATGTGATGATCTTCACACCACTGGCTAATGAGACTTCGGAGAGCATAATTGGGAATCAAGCTCAGATGTGAAAGCTTCTGTCCACTCTTGAAACATGTCTGGTTCCCTGCATCTATCCATCTTGTAATTGATGCTCTATCATAGGTGTGACCACTGGCAACAATGACAGGGTCACTCATGAGGTCAAGGCTGATGGGACAACGGAACTCATCTGGAGGACTACTGGAACACCCTCCTCTGCCACTGGATGAAAGCTCCCCGACATCAACCACACAAGAGTTTCCAGGTTCACGGGAGGAGTTCTCAGAGCCTTCCGTCTGCATCACTCCATAGAGGACACACTTACCATAGTGCACAAAGCTGATCAAGCTAGTAATGACCATATTGTCAGGGTTGTCAGAATCAATGGTCAGTTCATCCTCCAGTTTCTGCATCTCCCTCTCACAATCCCCATTGCTGTTGAGATGAAGCATTGTGAACAGCTTCCGAAGGCCTGAAAGATCTGGAATCTCCTCCCTCTCCAAGTTCTTTAGCATGTCAGCCACCTCTTCATGCAAATGTTCCTCCACAGGATCCACATACAGCTGTCCTCTTTGCACTTGCGTGCGCACGAGCTCCACCTGCTCCTTAATCTCATCTGACAACTCCAAGAGTTCCAAAGGGAGAGATTCCAATGCTTGAGACAAGCTTTTCGTGAGATTATAGAACTCCTCAGAGATGAGTATGATCCTCATCAACAGGCAGAAGCAGCTTTTCTTCCGACATTCCTCTAACAGTTGCTTTGCACGCTGCATGATGAGCTGCAATTCATGTAATACCATCACTGCAGAGGGAGGCAAAGGATGAAGAGAATCCCTAATCTCTTCCAGAAGTGGAGAAAGAAGCTTGACTATGCGACTCATGTTTGCACCATTCCTTTTCTGACAAACTGCTGACCTCTCACACATAGCCACCTGCTGTGCTAGGTTAACAAGGTTTTGTACCAGTGATGAGCTGGAAGGGCTAGCAGGCAGAATCATCTGTTGTGCTGCCATCACCTGTCTCCTGCTGTGGTTGTTGGAAGAAGGTGCTGGTGGTGGTACGTGGTATGCCATGAAATGGATTCAACAATTCCCTTAGTAAATACTCCTATCAACACAATCTGTCAAGCAAGAAAGTCATACTCTCTGTGTCCCATGGTTGTACTTCAACTGCAGTAGTATGTGCAGTGGTATGCCACACTCTCCGCTCTCCTTTGTGATCTCCTTCCTGCACAGAAGCTGAGGATTTCTTCCCAGCCTTTAAGAAAAAGGTCTCAGATCGCTCTCCACAACGAGGTTTCCAAAAGCAACTGTTGTACAATCGCCTGTCTCCTGTATGCCGTGAATGATTCAACAATTCCTCAAGAAAAATTCTCCTATCAACACAATCTGTCAAGCAAGAAAGACATACCGTCTGTCCCATGGTGTATGTACTTCAACTGCAGCAGTATATTGCACACTCACTCCGTGCTCTCCGTTCGATTCTCCTTCCAAAACAAAGAAGCTGATGATTTTCTTCCCAGTCACAAACACAAAAGGACTCAGATCTCTCTCTGTCTCTGTCTCTGTGCACAACGAGGTTTTCAAGCTAAATAACGTGAGATTTCCGCCATACCTCAACACTGTTGTAACCTCCTTCTGTCCTCGTTCATTTCATGCATACTTTCTGGACCCGTTTTCTTCCCTCAACATTCGTCAAACTCCTTCGACAAAAATCTCCATGGACTCCAAGGATCCATCGTCTCCACCGTCGTGGATGCGACGGGAAGTTCTCTGCGCCAGGGGAGTAGGTCCGGGCTTCGAGTGGGGGGATGGGAACCAAAGAGGGGGGTGGGGCCACAAGTCCAGGAAGTGCGGTGATATAAAAGTCCACAAGGGCGCAAACCAAACAAGGAGTGGCGTTCCAGTACAGGAAGACCAGTGACGTTAAGTGTACTAGGATAAAAACCAAACAGGGAAGGCGGGTACAAGTCCAAAGAAGCCCAGTGTGGTATGGTCTACTAGGGTGGTAACCGAAGACTAGTCAAGTCCGGCCGACGAGGGCGGAAACCAAAAGAGGGAGCCCGGTTAGTAAGGTCTAGGAAGACGGAACTAAAGACGGAGTGGGCCAGAAGTCTAGGAAGCCCGGTTGGTAAGGTCTAGGAAGACGGAACCAAAGAGGGAGTGGGCCAGAAGTCTAGGAAGCCCGGTTGGTACCAAAGAGGGAGTGGGCCACAAAAGTCCAGGTAGCCCGGTTGGTTAGATATACTAGGAAAGAACCATTGGTCCCGATTTTTTTTTTAAAATTAGAATCAAAGAACCGACGATCCTGACCCTTGAATAGTTTATATGTTTTTGAGATCCACGGTTATATGTCAAAACCAGTTCTTTGAATATTTTGAGAAACTCAGAAAACCATGGATTTTGGCGGTAGGTTCCTAAACTGAATTTCATCCTGTCTTTCCTGAGCGCCTCCATTGTCGCAACATATATTTTCACTCCTCTTACCTGTGTAATTACTCTTGAACCTTGTGCATTAAATGCTGAGTTTCAGCAATTTCATACTGAGATTTAATAAACTTTCCTTACTTTGCAGATACCACTAAAAGAAGGGATGGGGGGGGGGGGGTGTGAAAGGAGGCCCAAAGACAGGGTGACTTTATGGATAACTCTAATGTCTAGTGTCTTTGCTGAGGTGTATAGGAATTAGGCTAATGCTAAGCATTAGTGAGTCACTCTGGGTTTGGCTCTCTTGACTGGGACTTGGATCCTCTCTCTTTGTTCCTTCTTTCTCCAACCCCCCCCCTTCTTGCTGGGTGCCTTGTTTAATGGAGTTTTACCAGGGTTTCACAATTTGAAAGCAGACTTTAGTGTAGGAGAAGGGCAGGTCCAGACTCCAGAGGGGTTATGTTGAGCCTTGTGTGGTTATTAGAAACAGCACTTTACTCCCAAAAAAATCAAAAGAACGTGCTCTGACATATATAATCATGGCTCTCAAAAATTGAAATAAATTTTAGAAAAAAGGACCCAGAAAGCTGTTGATTTCTTTCATGAAACTATCAAATTCTTTAAGCTTAGTGTGAACATGTTACAAACACCAAAATCCAAAAAAATACAAGAAACAAAGACAATATTCTGGAAAATTCCATATTTTAACTTTCAAAAAAAAATTTATAAAATTTGAAATTTTTCTTTTTGTAATTTTCAAAAATTCTGAAAATAATATAACTAGTGCGGAATGCTACCAAGGTTGTAAGTAGGGTATTGTTGACTAGTAGGTCCCCATATTCCCTTGCACATGTAAAAAAACCTTGTATGACTTTCAATACTAAGAGCCTTGTTGTTCCTTAGTCTACTTTCTATCGGTAAACTCATCACATGGTCTTC
>Ga0116229_10000934_pt1 | contig 43459 bp, 25 predicted proteins | sample S1TSphgellanicum_3_FD_87313 | JGI IMG/M metagenome (GOLD analysis project Ga0116229, IMG submission 87313) | Host-associated microbial communities from peat moss isolated from Minnesota, USA - S1T2_Fc - Sphagnum magellanicum MG | ecosystem: Host-associated > Plants > Peat moss > Unclassified...
ATCTCGCCTACACCCGCACCCCCCTCGGCGGCCTCACCGAGGCTCACCTCCTCCTCGTACGCGACCGCCACACCCTCCCGGACGACGAACGAACCAGCATCGACATGATGCGCCAAGGCCTGGGCGAATTGTTAGGCGGCAATTTCTGGGAGGAAACCCTCTTCCTGTTAGATGACCCCTCCCTCGACGCCCCCGCCATCGAGGCCCGCCTCGCCGCCCCACCCCTCCAGGCAAAATCGCCCCAGCCGCAAGTGATGCTGCCGCAACAACCCAAGCCGCCGCCGGAACTCCCCGAAGAACCCAACGCCTGGACCCACCCCGGCGAGGGCGAAAAGCCCGGCAACTGGATCTTTTCCGCCGGTATCCCGACCAACCCGTGAGCCCTGCCCTAGCGACAGCGCAAGGGGCCGTCCACACCAACAATGACGGATGTTCTAATAGCAAAAGTCTTTTGGTTCTTTTTTTCAAAAAAGAACGACTTCCTTTTCCTTGCTTAAGGCCCAGCCGCAATAACCTTCTTGATCAAAGCCTCATATCCGGCAATATAATCCGGCATCGCAAGGTTCTTTTCCGCCCACGTGCGCGCCGCGCGGCGGAGGCGCTTGTTGAGGGCGTCGTCTTCGAGGAGGGTGAGGGCGGCGTCGGCGACGCGGTCGGGCTCCAGGAAGGGAGCGAGCAGGCCGGTTTTGCGGTGGGTGAGGAATTCGCGCACGGGTGCGGTGTCGCTGCCGACCAGGGCGCAGCCGGTGGACATGGCTTCGCGCAGCGACCAACTGGCGACGAAGGGGTAGGTGAGATAGATGTGCACGTCCGATCGTTGCAGGATCTTGACGTAGGTTTCGTAGGTGACGCGGCCGGTGAAATGAACCCGGCTCATGTCCAGCTTGCCCTCCATTTCGTCGAGCATCTTCTGGCGCCAGGTGCCTTGCTTGGGGCGGGCGCCGTAGCTGACCAGGTCGCCGCCGACGAGGATGACGCGCGCGTCGGGGCGGGCCGCCAGGATGCGGGGCAGGGCGCGCATCATGATGTGGAAGCCGCGATAGGGTTCGAGGTCGCGCACCACGAAAGTGACCAGTTTTTCGGCGGGGTCGATACGGTAGCCGCCGAGCGAGACGGTGCGGCTGCGCAGCTTGGGGTTGGGCGCGCAGACGTCGAGGTTCACGCCTTCATGCAGCACGTCGATGTTGTCGCGCGACCATGCGGGGTAGGTGGAATGCTGGAAGTGGGTGGGCGTGAAGCCGTGGCCTGGGTTGGTGAGGGCCAGCAGGTTGACTGCGTTTTTGGCGCGCACGCGGGCGAGTTCGGAGGGTTCGAGCGGGAATTCGGGGTCGAAGCCGACATCGAGGCCCGTTTCGTGATAATAATATTCGTGGTAGCCGAGCAGCGGGGTTTGCGGCCACACATCCTGCAGGCTGAGGAGTTCGCCCCAGCCGTGATGGCCGATGATGATATCGGGCATGAAACCGAGCGATTTGATGCTGTTGGCGGCGCGGGCCACGCCGTCCGCGCGGATCATGGCGAGTTCGAAATCACGCGCGTCGCGGTGGGTGTTTTTCGCCGGCGGTTGCGGCAGGCCGTGCACCACCTTGCGCACGCCGGGCAGGGTGTTCGGCCGGTTTTCCGTCACGAACAGCAGATCATGCTGCTCCTGTGCCGCAAGATGGCGCAGCAGGTGCAGGAACTGACCGGGAAAGTTCTGATGAACGAACAGATATCGCATGGTGTTGCGGCGGTTCCCACGGGGAGACGCGCCGGCGGCTTGCGCCGCCGGTTCGCCTGCCGCCTATTTCCTGCGCGAAGTGGGTTTTTCCGGAGGCTTTGCGGTGGGTTTTGCCGGCGCAGCCTTGCCGGGCGGCGGCTTGGCGGCGGCGGGTGCGGCGCCTTTCGGCGGCTTGGCGGCGGTTTTGCCGGCGGGAAGTTTGGCGGTTTGGCCGGCGGCACCGGCGCGTGGCGTGACGACCACGAGGAAGGCCTCGAGCGGCGAGAGGGTTTCGGCCTGGGCCGGCTCGCCATTGTCGAGCGGGCCGATTTTCGTGCCGTCGACGAATGTTGCGGTGACCGCGCAATCATGCGTTTCGGCCGCCTCGCCGCGCAGGCGCACGCGCAAACCCAGGATCGGCAGGCTCATGCCGCGGCTGCCACAGAATTGGCCGCCCTCGGCCCAGGGGCTGAGCCAGCCGCGCCCCAGCACCGCCTGATATTCGATGTCGCCCGGACGGATCTGCTCCTGCGGCGCGATGGCAAACCCCTCCACCCAGTGCTTGCTGCCTTGGGTGCCGACCCATTCACCGAGGCGGGCGGCGATGTCGCCGCTGACCTGCACGTGGGCGGTTATTTCGGTGCCGGCGGGGGCCGCGCGGGCGCCGCCGCCGGCGGGGGTGTTTTGCGGCGCGGTGACGGCAGCCGGCGCTGCTGCTGCGGCCGGTTTGGCCGGTGACGCTGGCGCGGGGGCGGCGTGTGCCGGTGCGGCCGCGGCATTCGCGGTGCCCGCGGCGCGGGGGGCGTTCGGGTTGGTGCCTTCGGCCAGTTTGAGGATTTGCAGTTTGGGCGCCTCACCCTTCACGTTCGGCGCCTGATAGATCGTGACCAGCACCTGGGCCGGTCCGCGCGAGACGCGCACCAGGGCGGCGCCATTCCAGCCGCCGAGCCACCCGTCCTCCCGGAACGTGCTGATGGTGATGGATTCAGGCCGGAACGCTGGACCCGGCGGCAATGTCAGGCGGATGCCGGGCAGGCCGCTGGACTGGTCCGGCACCGGGCTGCCCGGTGGCGTGAAGATACAGAACAGGCCTGCGTCCAAGGTCATCAAATGGCCCGACACCTTGAGTTCGGTGGTCGGCTTGGGACCAGGGTTTGCCTGGGTAGGTGAAACGGCCGGGATTTGGGCGGGTTGCGTCTTGGTTTCGCTCACGGTGGATTATCTCGCTCCTGCACTGGCCCCGTAGGAATTGAAGTGGACGCGGAATGGAACGCGGTTTGGATGCATGGTGATCGCAACGAAATGACGCGTGTTCGAACCGGGAACGCGAATCACCGGACAGACCTACGCGCAAGGGATTGATGATTCAACAACGCGTCGTTGACGCCTGCTGCGGGCAGGCCGAGCGGCAACACGATGCCGCGCCCGGTGCGCCGCACGCGCTCGGCCGGGGTGCCGATATCGAAGACCGCCGCGTTCAAATCCCCGTCCCATGCGTCGCTCAACGCATAGCACCATGTCTCGGGCCAGATCGAGGGCAGGAAGGCGATGCCGGCGCCTGACTGCGCGATGAGCGTCCGCGCCTCGCCTTGCCGGTAGGGGCCGGTGACGAACACGCGGCCGGTGCGCAGCAGGGGTGTGTCGTCGAGCGTGTAGCCGACAACGACGAAGCGGAGCGGCAGGTCGCGGGCGGCGGCGTCCGCGGCGCAGGCGAGCAGGACGTCGTAGCCTTTCGCCTGGCTGATGGCGCCGACGACGGCGACGGTGAGGTGGGTGGCGTCATGTGGTTGCGGCGGGAGAGGTGCCGCGGGCGGATCGGTCTGCAGCGGCACGATCTCGACCCGGGCGCCGGGAAAATGGCGGCGAAGGCGGGCGGCGACATCGTTGGAGGCTGCAACCACACGGCGGGCGGCGCCGAATAATTCCGTGCTATGGGCGCGCAGGGACGCGGCGTCGATCGGCGGCGTGTACATCTGGTCCCAGCGTTCGATGCAGGGAATGCAATCGCGGGCCGGCGCTTCGCCGCAGAACCGGCCGTCGCCGGTGACGAAGGTGAGGCGCGGGCAGAGGCAGCCGTAATCATGCACCCACACGTCGGTCGGCAGGGCCAGGCGTTTGAGGATGTCGAGCAGGGCCGGGTGGTGGCCCAGCATATGGTGCATCTCCAGCGCCGCCGGCCGAACTGCGCGGAGCAGGTGCCGCAGCGTGTCCGCCTCGCGCGGCAGGTCGTAGCGCAGGTTGGGATAGGCGCCATCTTCACCGATCAGGGTGATGCCTTCGTCGCCCCGCAGCAGGAGGGGCAGGTGGCCGCTTGCGCGCGCGCGCGCGGCCCGTTCCTCGACCACGCGGGTGGTGCCGCCGCGGGAGGCGTGGGTGACGAGGATGACCGCGTTTGCGTCCCCCCGATGGGCGGCGCGGAGGCGCGCCAGGTCGAGGCGGCGGCGCGCGGGGGCGATTGGGTCGGCTTCGATGAACGCATCCACGCGGTCGGCGTAGGTGGGGTGGAGCTGTTGCAGAACGGCGAAATTGCGTCGCAGCAGATGGGCTTTGGCGGCGCCGAAGCTGGCGCCGCCCTGGTGGGCGACGTAAACGCCGGGGACGGCGACATGGCGATATCCGAGGCCGCGGGCGCGCTCGCAGAAATCGTTCTCCTCGCCGTAGCCCTGGGCGAACAGGTCGGCGCGGAACAGGCCAACGCGGTGCAGGCAGTCGGCGCGGATGAACATGCAGAAGCCGTGCGCGGTGGGGACGTCGATGACTGCGTGCCTGTTGGCGCGTGCGGCCAGACGCGCCAGGCGCGCGCCGTCGGCGGGGCCGGGCATCGGCGCGGGGCGGGCGGGATCGGGGTAGGTGAAGATCGTTGCGTCGTTGGAGACCGGCGTTGCGGTGCCGATATCGGCGGCGCTGTGCGCGGCGGCGCGCAGGCCGGCGAGCCAGCCGGGAAATACGACGGTGTCGCTGTTCAGCAGCACCACGTCGCGCCCCGCCGCGGCGGCCAGGCCGGTGTTGGCGGCGGTGGGAAATCCCCTGTTGCGCCCGGGATCTTCCAGGCAGGAGGGCAACAGCGTGATGGCGCCGTCGGCGGCCAGTTTCGCGAGGTGCGCCACGAGGGCCGGTTCGGGCGAGGCGTCGTTGATGACGATGATGGCATCGCCGGCGCCGCGCGTTGCCAGCACGCTGTGCACGCAGGCGAGCGTTGCGGCAGTGTCCCGATAGACCGGAATGACAACCGCGGTGCCGCCGCCGGGGTGGGGTGCGGGCAATGTGGCGCGGACGGCCGGCGCCGGGCCGCCGAGCGGGCTACCCCAGAGATCGCGCCCGTCGCGCCCGAGCACGCGGAGGGCCGCGCGCGACGTGTCGCACCGGTAGGCAAAAGCGCGCGGCCTGGCGAGCGGGGCGGCGGGTGGCGCCATGCCGCAAATTTCGGTGGCCGTGAGGTTCACCGTGCGGCGGCCTTGCACGATGTGCAGCGCAGGATCGGTTTCCGGCGCCGATGGGTGCCACGCCCAGCCTTCGAGGCCGTCTTTCGTCAGGGTCACAAACCCCTCGGTGCGGCGGCGCAGGGTGAGGTCGATCGGGCTGCCCAGCAGGGGCTGGCCGCCATGCGTCACCGCCAGCGTGGCCGCCGTGCGCCAGGCCGGCGGCAACGCGCCGGCCGTGCCGGGTTCCGCTACGGCGCCATCCAGCGTGACCGCGACGGGGCCCGGTGCGTCGATCAGCAGCCTTGCGTCATCATCGAGGCCGCACCAGCCCGACCCGCCGGCGCAGGTTGGGGCCAGCGCCAGCATCGCCTGGTTTGGAACAAATGAGGACAGGGCGCGGGCCAGGGCGCTGGCAGCAGCGGCGCGATCTCCGGTGGCAAATGCGCTGGCGGCGAGACCCGTCAGAACCTCCCGCGTGGGATAGCGTTCGGCGATCGTTTCGAACAGCTTTCGGGCGGCGGCCGCATCGCCGTCGGCAAGGCGCGTGGAGGCCAGGGCGAAAGCCAGTTCGTGGTCGCCGCTGGCGAAACGATAGGCGCGTTCCAGCCAGCGTCGTGCTTCGTGCGGGGTGCGCGCTTCGCCGGCTGTCAGCCAGGCTTGCGTGGCTTGCTGGGATTCGTATTCCTGGCGGTCCATTGGCTAACCGCAAGGAAGACAGCATTTCTTTTTTGAAAAAAAGAACCAAAAAACTTTTGCTTTATAGATCAAAGTTTTTGGGTTCTTTTGTTCAAAAAAGAACTGCTTCCTTCCTTACGCTGCCTCAGCCGAAAGCCTCGCCAGATCGGCCCCGGCTTCTTCCAGACCCTGGCTTTTGGCCTTCAGCAGCCAGGTGCGCGCTTCGTCGTCGTTACGCTCGCCGCCCAAGCCGCGCATCAGGAAGCGGCCCAGCATCATTTGCGCGTGCGCATGGCCCTGTTCGGCGGCACGACGATACCACGTTTGTGCTTCCGCCTTGTCCTCCGGCACATCGTGGCCGCCGCCGAGCATGGCGCCGACGGCGAACATGGCACCGAGGTGGCCCTGTTCGGCCGCGCGGCGGAACAGGGCCAGCGCTGCCGGATGGTCGGCGGGAACCCCGGTGCCGTTGAGCAATAGTTCGGCCAGCGCAACTTGGGCGTCGCTCATGCCGGCGTCTGCCGCGCGGGTGATCCAGATCCGGCCCTCCGCCGCATCCGCATCCAGGCCGCGTCCCTCCATGAGCATGCGGCCGTACCAATATTGGGCGTTCACCACGCCATCGGCGGCGCGGCGCAACCATAGCATGGCCCGCCGGTCGTCGCGATCCACCCCGACACCTTCCGCGAGGCAGACGCCCAGATTGAAGGCGGCGACCAGGTCACCCGAGCCGGCGGCCTGCTCGAAAAGCTCACGGGTGCGGCGCCGGTCGTCGTCGTTGCCGCTGCCGGTGAGCAGGAGATTGGCGAGATCCGCCTGCGCCTGGCGGTCGCCGCTTTCGGCGGCGCGGCGGAACCAGCGGCCGGCTTCCTCGGGGTCGCGGTGCACGCCGGCACCGGTCAGGAACAGCAGGCCGAGCGCACGTGCCGCGGCGGCGTGACCGGCTTCGGCGGCGCGGTTGTACCAAATGGCGGCTTCGGCGTAGTTCGGTGGCAACTCGCCGCCGCGGGCGTAGATGTCGCCCACCAGCGCCGCCGCCTCGCGGTCGCCGGCATTGGCCGCGCGACGCAGCCACGATTCGCCTTCGACCGGGTTCTTGGCGACGCCTCGACCTTCCAGCAGGGCGAGGCCCCAGCGTGCCTGGGCGCTGCGGACGTTCTTTTCCGCCGCCTGGCGGTAGCAAGCCGCCGCGTCCTGCATGTTCAAGGGAACGCCGGCGCCACGCTCGTGCATGACGCCGAGCAGATACAGTGCCGTCGGCAGGCCGGCTTCCGCGGCACGCTTGAGGGATTCCGCCGCAAGCGCATGGCTTGGCTGGTCGCGTGCCGTGCGCAGCCGCGACAGGCCCAGCCCCAGATGGCCTTGCGCGCAGTTCGCTTCGGCGGACTTCTCGTACCAGGCGTCCGCCTCCTCCACATTGCGCATTTCCTCCGGGCCGGAGGTGAGGATGTAGCCGAGCAGGGCTTGCGCTTCCGGCGATCCGCCCTCGGCGCCCATGCGGGCCCAGCGCAGCGCTTCGGGATAGTCGGGCTCGTCCGCGGCGGCGCCGACGCGGGCGAACAGCGGCCCGCCGACCGCTGCCTTTTGTTTCCGCCCGGCCAGGCCATAGAGATACAGGGTGGCGAGCAGCGTTTGCGCTTCCACCCAGCCGGCCTGGGCCGCGCGCTCCAGCCACGCCGCGCCGTCCCGCCGGCTGACGGGAACACCGGAGCCCTTGAGATAGGCGCGGCCGACGCGGAACTGCGCTTCGGGCAATCCGGCGCGCGCCGCGCGGGTGAACAGCGCGAACGCGCGTCGTGGTTCGCCGGCTTCATCCAGTTGGATCGCGCGTTTGAGGGCTCCCATCGGGGAGCCCGCGGAAACGATCCGGTCGATAAAACTCATCATGAGGTCAGGCGGTCCATCCCGGCTTACGCGGTCGCGGCCCCCGGTCGATCGCCGACATCGCGGGGTGTGGCGACGCGGGTGCGCATGGGCAAGTCCCTGCTGGCGGCATGGGCGTGCGGCCGAACGAACTAATCAGGCTCACGCATGCCATCGTAAATGATGGGCATCATGCGTTCCACCAGGTACTCGGCGATCGTGCGCTGACCGACCTTGACGTCCCCTTCCACCGCCATGCCTGGTGTCACACGGAAGTTCTTGGGCACGTTTCTCAGGTTGAGCCGGTCAATCGAAATCCGCACATCGTAGAAGAACGCACTGGTTGGATTGACGCCGGTGAAGACGCTGTTGCCGGAGGTGCCGGATGGCGTGCCGACCGTGGCGCCGTTGCTGCCGCCGGTGACGAAGCTTTCCGCGCTCATGAGCCGCACCGACCCCGCCGCCATGCCAAAGGCGCTGAACGGAAATGACGCGAACTTCACGTCGGCGGCCTGTCCCACCTGAACGAAGCCGGTCTGATCGGCGGTGATTTGAACATCCGCCTCGAGCGGCGCGTTGATCGGTACCAGCGTGAAGAAGGTTTGGCCGCTCTGCATGATAGACCCCGGTGAAACCGGCGCCACCGACAGCACGATGCTGTCTTCCTGTGCGCGCAAATCGACCAGCTTATAGTTCAGGGCCGCGTGTTCCAGTTGATCACGGTAGGAGGCCAACTGCACCTCGTCATCCGTGATGGTCTGCGACACGTCGGCGAACCATTGTTGATTGTAATTGTCGAGCTGGCCCTGCAACGCGGCGGAGAGCTGGCGGGCATTCTGTTCCTGCTGGATATTGAACAGCACGTTGCGTTCGGTTTCCAATCGGGCCTGCACCGCGGCGAGCGTGGCGAGCTTGCTGCCGACGGCATCGGCTTCCAGCCGCGACTGGATTTTTTCGACGTCCATCGTGACGCCGGTTTCCTTGGCATACTGGCGCACCTGCGCGTCAGCCTGCTGCGCGAGCGCGCGCTGCGCATCGATCTGGCCCTTGTAGTAGCGCAGTTCGGCTTCCCTGGCCGCTGCGCGTTGGGCAAAGATGCCTTCCTGCACCAGCGCGCCGGCCGTCAGATGGAGCGGCCGGTAGGGCAGGCCATGACTTTCGGCGGTGAGCCGGTCCACCTCGGTTTGGTAACGGTCGACCTGTTCACGCGCCGCCGTATTGTCCGCCGCCGCGTAGGTGGGATCGAGCTGGGCCAGCAACTGGCCCTTGTGCACGATGTCGCCCTCGGACACCGCGATGGTCTTGACCACGCCGGCATTCAGCGGCTGCACCACGGTCTCCGGCGTCAGCGACACGACGGTGCCGGTTCCGCTGGCAATCCGATCGATGCTGACGGTGCAGAAAATGAAAATGACCGCGAACACAAGGGCGCCGATAATCGCCAGAATACGATTGGCCACCGGCAGAGGCGGCCGCGAAATCAGGGCCTGCGACGGCGAGAAGAACTCCAACACCTCCGGCGTCATGTCCTCCGGCTTGCCGCGCAGGCGAGACAGAAAGCCGCCCGGCGCGGTGGGGGGTGTTGCAGGCCCGGCCGGAACATTGCTGGGTGTTTTGGTCGGTGAGGTGGTGACGGACATGCTGGGCTACTCCCCCTGCGTAAGCGCCGGTGTTGCCACCTGCGCCGCCGAAATATGGCGGTTCTGCTGATTCCACAGCGTGCGATAGACGCTGCATCGTTCCACCAGAACGCTGTGCGGTGCAATGTCGAGCATTTCGCCGCGGTCGAGCACCATGATGAGATCGCAATTCACCAGGCTGGAGAGGCGGTGCGACACGATCACCATGGTGCGCCCCTTGCCGATGCGAACCAGATTGGCGTTCACCAGCGCTTCCGATTCCGGGTCGAGCGCGCTGGTCGCCTCGTCGAGGATCATGATGCGTGGATTGGTGATCAAGGCGCGCGCAATGGCCAGGCGCTGCCGCTGGCCGCCGGAAATATTCGGCGAGCCTTCCTCGATCCAGGTGTCGTACCCTTGCGGCATGCGCTCGATGAATTCCTCGGCGCCGGCCAGCCTGGCGGCGCGAACCGCGTCCTCGAGCGTGAGACCGGCGCGGCCCGAAATGATGTTGTCCTTCACCGTGCCGCGGAACAGGAAGTTGTCCTGCAGCACCACGCCGAGGCTCTTGCGCAAATGCGCGAGATTGATTTCGCGCATTTCCATGCCGTCGATCTTCACGGCGCCGGAATATTCGCGGTTGATGCCTTGCAGCAGCCGCGTGATGGTGGATTTGCCCGAGCCCGAACGGCCCACCAGCCCCAGCATGGTGCCGGGCGGCACGTCGAAATTGACCCGGTTCAGGGCCGGCCTGGAGCCCAGCGGATAGGTGAAGGTGACATCCTCGAACGCCACGCGGCCTTCGAAGCGCGGCCGCATGCCGTCGCTGACATTGCGGACTTCCGGCGGATTGTTCAACACCTTGGCGATCTGGCCGACGGCGGTGCGCACCTCCTGAAAATCCTCCATCAGCCGGGCGAAGTTGACCAGTGGGCTGGCGACGCGGCCGGACAAAATCATGAAGGCGATCAGCGCACCGCGATCGACACCGCTATTGGCCTGCAGCGCCAGGTAGGCCCCGAACACCACCACGCCGCGCGACATGAACAACTGAAGCGGATCGATCAGCGTCTGCGGCCAATTGGACATCCGGCCGGCGGCCAGACGCCAGCCGGTCGATTCCGCCACCCGCTCGTCCCACATCTGCCGCTGCTGCGGCTCCAGCGCCAGCGTTTTGACGGTGCGGATGCCGTGCACGGTTTCGGTCAGCACCGCGCTCTTCTTATGCTCGGCCTGCACCTGCAGACCGATCAGCCGGCCGACCGGGGACAGGAAAATGATGACGATGATCGCAATGACGCCGGCGACCGCGAAGGTGATGGTGGCGAGCGTCGCCTCCATGTAGAACAGCACGGGCACGAGCATGAACATCGTGCCGGCGTCCAGCACCGTGGTCATCAGCTTGCCGGTGATGAACTCGCGCACCCTGGCGACCATGGCCAGGCGGCCGATCGTTTCACCGGCCTGGCTGCGCTCGAAAAATTCCAGGCTCAGACCGAGCAGGCGCGAAAAGATCTGGAGGTTGAGCTTGGCGTCGAGCTTGGCGCCGATGACAACCACCAGTTCCCGCCGGGCCCACCCGAGGATCATTTCCCACAGCATGACGACGAGCATCAGCGTGAACATCAGGTAAAAGGAATTCAGGCTGTTGAATTCCAGCACGCGATCGACCGTGCTCATGACCAGGAAGGCCGGCACGATCTGCAGGATGGACAGCACGACCGAGGCATAGGAAATCTGCCACAGCAGCTTCTTTTCGTTGCCGACCTGCCGGAAGATCCAGCCCAGCGTGAAAGGCGCGTCCGCGTCGGTCTGCGCAATCGCGCGGCGCACCAGCACCACCTCGCCGCCCCAGGCCTGTTCCAGCCGCAGGCGGTCCACGGCGACCGCGGGCTCGGAATCGCGTGCCGCGGGGCTCTTGACCCACACGATGTCACGTTGCGTGTCAGCCCCGACGACGAGGCCGGCGGTGCCGTCGCGCAGCAGCACGACAACCGGACTGGTTTCCCTGAAGCGGAACAGATTCTTCCATTTCAGCACGGTGGCCTTGGCCAGCAAACCCTGCTCGGACAGCCATTTTACCAGCGACGCAGGCGACGGATACGGCTCGCCCGCAGGGCCGCGATATTCATTAATATCAAGATCGACACCGTAGAAACGCGCCGCCGTGGCCACCGCCCGCAGACGCAATTCCGTCGGGGTAAGCGCTTCCGTCTCTGCCCCGTGAGGCGTCGACGCAGGCTCATCGCCGCCTGCAGGGCCGGACGCGCTCTCAATATTTGGATCCACTCTCTATCCTCTCAACAAGGCGGTAGATTAGATCGTATGGGGCGCCGCCGGGGCGGGCTTCCGCCGCCACCCCATAACACGGTATTCCCTTCGACCGGGATAATTTTTGACGGATTTGCTGACAAAATCGGCCAGCCGTGCCGTTCAGACGCCGCCCCCACCGCGGTGTTACAACGCCTAGAGGACTCGCGCCACCATGATCAAGTGTCCAAATGCAATCCCGCGTGCGATTATCGAGACTGGTGGTGTTGAAGCCGCCGCAGGGCGCCGCGCATGACCGATCGGGCGATGACCGATCGGGCGGCGGCAGTGGTCGGCACCCCCTTCACCCAAGCGGGTGCTGCCGCCATTCCGGCCCAGGTCACTCCGGCGTCGGATACCGACCTGCCTGAAATCGCCGCCATCTACGCCCACCACGTGCTGCATGGCACCGGTACTTTCGAGGAGGTGCCCCCCAGTATCGAGGAAATGGCCGCGCGCCGCGCCGCGGGCCTGGATGCGGGGCACACCTGGCTGGTGGCGCGCGACGCCACCGGCGTGCTGGGCTACGGCTATTACGGCCCGTTCCGCCATCGCTCGGCGTATCGCTGGACCGTGGAGGACAGCGTGTATGTGCGCGACGACGTGCGCGGGCAGGGCGTGGGCAAGGCGCTGGTCGCGGCCCTGTTGGCCCAGGCCGAGGCTGCGGGGCTGCGGCAGATGTTCGCCCTGATCGGTGATTCCGAGAATATCGGTTCGATTGGCGTGCATGCGTCGCTGGGGTTCGTGCGGACCGGCGTGCTGCGCGCGGCGGGGATCAAGTTCGGGCGCTGGCTCGATGTGGTGATCATGCAACGTTCACTGGGGCTGGGGGATAAGCCTGTGGAATAATATCGGGCGGGAAGAAAGTATTTTGTTTTAGCACCTCGACTGTTGTTCGACTGTTTGAACCGTGGCCCGCCCGGCCTGCCAACCTCGGTTACCTCGAGGTCAGTATCACCAAGAAGAGCAAGTTCACCGAGACAAAAGAGAACGAAGGCTGTTCCAATTCATCAATCTCAGCCGAATCATCGGGGAAATTGGGCGCTGCAATCGGACAGATTGATGAATCAAGACAAAGATAGCGACCATCCGATCAATTGTCAGGCAAACTGAAACAGCAAGCCTGAACAATTCCGAAGCGCTTTGCGGAACATTTTCTTGGTGTGCTTCCCATTCTTGGTGAGCTGGTGTTGCACTTCACTGGCACTTGACTTTCACTTGGCTGGCACTTGACTTGCACCCACCCGGCTGACACCCACAAAGGTCCGCACGTAACGCGCCTATACCTGCGCCAGACCAGTGGCGACCTTCGGCCAAACGGCCAAATTCTTTGTGACGAGGTACTCGTTCATTCGCCGGACGGGTGAATGCCGCAGGATCGATGCTGACCGCGGCGAATGATTGACGCCGGGCGCAAAGCGTTGGTCGAGGTTAATGCGGTCGTCAACCCCGCGTCACATTTTCTTCGCGATAACATCACAAATGTCTCCCCAAACGGTCATTCTTGTCAGGTTTTTGTCAGCTAAACACGCCCCGCTCACCTTGAGCAACCAAAGGGGACAAACATGAAATACGAAACGCGCAAGCGCCTGTTCGCGTATGCTTCCGCCACGGCATTGATGCTCAACACGGTCGCACCCGCAATGGCCGCAACCACCGCGCCGCACGATCGCGACACGGTCACACCTATCAAGCACGTGATCATCATCGTCGGTGAAAACCGCACCTTCGACCACCTGTTCGCCACCTATGTGCCGCCGGCCGGCACCGTGCTGAACATGCTGAGCCAAGGCATCATCAACGCCGACGGCACGCCGGGCCCGAACGCGGCGCTGGCGACCCAATACTCGGCCGTCGATACGACCGTCTACAGCATCGCCCCGGACGGCAAGGCGCCGTACACCACGGGTGGCACCAATCCGTTCCCGCCCGTCATGACCGGCGGCGCGCCGGAATATGCGAGCAACAGCAATCCGCCGCCGTTCGAAACGGTCCAGGCGGCCGAGGCGGCCGATTACGGCCTCGAAACGGGTGACTACACGATCCTGACCACCGGTGCCACGGGCCTGCCGAAATACGGCATCGACACCCGCTACCCGAACGCGGCCACGCCGAGCAACAATCCGTTCCAACTGACGCCGAGCATCACCTATGATGATTACGCGTCCAGCCCGGTGCATCGCTTCTACCAGATGTTCCAGCAGATGGACTGCTCGGCCAAATACGCAACGGTCACCAATCCTTCCGGCTGCCTGAACGATCTTTTCCCGTGGGTCGAGGTCACCATCGGCGCCGGCTCCAATGGTCAGGCGCAGGGCCAGGGCTTCAACGACCAGAGCACCGGCGAGGGCTCCACCTCGATGGGGTTCTATAACGTGCAACAAGGCGACGTGCCCTACTTCAAGCAGCTCGCCGACACCTACGCCCTGGGCGACAACTACCACCAGCCGTTCAAGGGCGGCACCGGCGCGGACAGCGTGGTGCTGGGCTTTGCCGGCCCGGTCTATTATCAGGACGCCAACGGCAATCCCGCCGTTCCGCCATCAAACCAGATCGAGAATCCCAACCCGGCGGCCGGTACCAATAACTGGTACTCCCAGGACGGCTATTCCGGCGGCACCTACACCAACTGCTCCGACACCACGCAGCCGGCTGTCGAGGGCATCACCAAGTATCTGAAAAGCCTGTCGTACAAGGTAAAGCCGAATTGCCAGGCCAACCGCTACTACCTGCTGAACAATTATAATCCCGGATACAATGCCGACGGCACGACAGCGACGCTGGGGCCGAACGACTTTACCATTCCGCCGCAGCACCAGAAATCCATTGCCAACGTGCTCGACCACGCCGGCGTGAGCTGGACCTACTACGGCGAACAATGGGACGCGGACGTCAAGAACCAGGCGCTCGGCGGCGTATATTGCGGCATCTGCAATCCCTTCCTGTATCAGTCCTACGTCATGACGAACGCCAAGCGTCGCAAGGACAACATGAAGGACACCAAGGACCTGTATACCGATCTCGAAAACGGCACGTTGCCGGCGGTGTCCTACGTCAAGCCGGGCGGCTTCAACGACGGCCACCCCGCCTCCTCCAAATATGACATTTTCGAAGGCTACGTGAAGAAGATCATCGACCTGCTGCAGGCCGACCCGGCGCTGTGGGCCGATACGGCGGTGTTCATTACCAACGACGAGGGCGGCGGCTATTACGACTCCGGCTTCGAACAGACGCTCGACTATTTCGGCGACGGGACCCGCATTCCCATGCTGGTCGTTTCGCCCTATTCGAAGGGTGTCGGCGTCGTGCACAGCTATGGCGACCACGCCTCGTTCATCAAGTTCGTCGAGGCGAACTGGAGCCTGCCGAAGATTTACCCCTACACGCGTGACAACCTGCCCAACCCGATCCAGACCAACCAGGCCGCCCCGTATGTGCCCACCAACATGCCGGCGATCGACGACCTGATGAGCTACTTCAATTTCTCACAGGGCCCCAAGAAGTAACGTTTCGACTGGCAAAGGCGGGAGGGCGTGGCAGCACGCTCTCCCGTTGCGAAAGGAAGCAGTTCTTCCTTGCAAAAAAGAACCAAAAAACTTTGCCTTATGATGAAAGCTTTTTGTTCCGTTTTTCAAGAAAGAAGTACTTCCTTCCTTGCTCTCGTTGAAGGAGCGTTCCCATGTCGTCGCGCTTGATTTCCTTCGTGGCTAAAACCCTAGGCGCAACATTGGCCGCCGCCATCATGTTGCTCGCCACCCCGATGGCCGGCTCCACGAACGTCCTTGATGTCGACACTATCTGGGGTAGAATCTGCTCCGTATCGGACGGCGAGTTTGCGCCGCAAGCCGGATGGAGGGGCACGAACCTTCCGGTTGCCAAATGTTACCCCCAGCCCACCAGCTTCCAAAGCCTGCCCTCGGTCGGCGGCGGCGGCAACGCCAGTGTCAGCTTCAAGATCGGCTACGACGCCGACCAAAAACGCCTGTGTTTTGTTGCCAAGGGGCTGCAAGCGCCACCGGTGCTCCGCGTCGGCGTCGGCGACCAGTTGTCCATCCAAATCGCCAACACCCTGCACGATACAGGCAAGTTTCACGACAAGAACTGCCCGATCGATTCCTATGGCGGCGAGGGATTTTGCTTCCCCAAGCCGGTATTCGGCGAGCAGCCCGGCCCCGACGGCGCTTTCTATCCGATCATGGCCAATGAGGCGCACACTGCGGACGGCACCTCCAATCTTCATGTGCATGGCTTGTTCGTCTCGCCGCTTCCCTGCAGCGACGAAGTATTGAGCAGCACGATCTTCCCGACCAATTGGGGCGCCGCGGTGCCGCCGTTGCCGCCGTGCCAGGCGGCGCCGGACGATTTCACCTACACCTACCAGTTGCCCGCCGATCACCCTGCCGGCGCCTACTGGTACCACACCCATCGTCATGGCCAGGCAGAACACGAAACTCAGATGGGCCTTGCCGGCGCAATCGTCGTTGAGGACCAGGGCGATTTCTGGCGCCAGTCGATCGGTGTTACGGACGAGGTGCTGCTCGTTACGGATATTCCGAATCCGGCCTGCATCATCGGCCCCGACTGCGATGGCCGGGTCGGGCCGCCGCGGCCAAACCGCCGCCAGGCCGACGGCGAGGCCGCGCGGGCGGCCGCCGCCCAAGCCGCCTTGGTCAAGCCACCGGCGGAACCGTCTAACGACCACACTCTCGACCCCCGTATCGATCAGGTCGATCAGGCGGGCGAGTGCGCCTATGGCGCCTTCGGACCCGATGGCGGCGTTGAACTGTGGGTACTGCTGCTGAATGGCGCTCCGGTGCCCGAAGCTCAGAACGGCTTCCCACCCGACAACGAGTTGCTCACTAAAACAATGCAGCCGGGCCAGCGCCAGATATTCCGCCTGGTCAACGCCTCGGCCAATTCATTCCTTGCCCCGCAACTCGTGCTTAATCATAACGGCACGCTCACCACGTTGCCGCTGGAGGTTTTCGCGCGTGACGGCGTCGGCATGGCAGCCGCCAACGGTGCCCGACAGTTCGACTATCTTGACGTCGCCAAGCACCAATTGATCATTCCGCCTTCGGGCCGGGTGGAATTTGTCGTGCACGCGCCGCAGCCCGGTGACGAGATCTACGTCCAAAGCTCCCAGGTCGCCCCCGGCTGCGGCGGCAATGCCTACCCGGCACGCCGCTTGCTGTTGCTCACCTCGAGCGGCAACCCGATCACCGAGGGCCCCCCGGACGATTCCGACCTCCTGCTGAACACGCCCTCGCTGGAGCCGTATCTATCGACGCTCGGGGACAAGGGCCATGTGCAACGGACGTTCGTTCTGGCTGAATACAGCCGCGGCTTCACCTATCCGTTGACCCAGTGGCGGAACAAAGTGCCCAACCAGGGTCAATACGATCCAACACAGACCGATTTTTACATTACGGAAGTGGCCGCCAACAACGGCCAGGTGGATCCGTCGCGTACTGCCTTGAAGCCCTTCACCCACACGCTGGCGCCGCAGGTGGTTGTGCATCTGCACGGCAAGCCGAGCGTGACCGAGGAGTGGCTGATCCAGAACTCGACATTGGAAATCCACGCATTCCACATGCACCAGATCCATTTCCGCGTCATCGACGACAGCCAGCACAACAGCCCGGATGTTGGCAACCTGCTCGACGTGGTCAACGTGCCGGCGGCCCCACTGATCGGCGATGTGCAAACCGGCTATCCCGGCGCGCCCGGATTCGTACGATTGCGCATGACCTTCACCACCGCCGATGTCGGCGAGTTCGTCTTTCACTGTCACATCCTGGAACACGAGGACAACGGCATGATGGGCAAGATCAGGGTCGTTGCTGATTAACCAAGCGAGACAGATCAGCGGACTGGGGACCTTCTGCAACCGGGCAAGGTCCGCTCATTTGATTTATAGGGGCGGATGTCGGATCCTGGTCGGCAATTGCCGTGGATCGGACCGTATCGTGCGTTGGAGTTCATCCAAGTAGTGTCGCAATAATCGCCGCAAGGCGACACGTGATAAAAGTTTTTTGGTTCTTTTCTTCAAAAAAGGAACTGCCTCCTTGCCTTGCCTTTGTCTTCAATGCCATCTGGCGTAGGCTCTTGCTTGCAATTGGAAGAGATACAAATTGTCCAGCGATATTTATGATGCCGTCCTGATAGGCGCCGGCCACAACGCGCTGGTGTGCGCTTTCTATCTTGCGCGCCGCGGATTGCGGGTAGCGCTCGTGGAGCGCCGGGACGTGGTCGGCGGCGCGGCGGTGACCGAAGAATTCTTTCCCGGCTTCCGCAATTCCGTTGCCGCCTACACCGTCAGCCTGCTGGACCCGGCGGTGATCCGGGAACTGGATCTGCGACGCCACGGGTTACGCATCGTGCTGCGGCGGATGGGAAATTTCCTGCCGGCGGAGGATGGCCGGGCGCTGTGCATGGGCGTGGACGAGGCCGCCGACCGGGCTGAGCTCGCCAAGTTCGCGCCTGAGGATGTGGAGGCCTATGACCGTTACGGTGCCATGTTGGAACGCGTTGTGGGGCCGCTGCGCCGCGTGCTGCATCTCACGCCGCCGAACCCGAAGGGCGGCTTTCACGATCTGCTCGGCGGCGCGTCGCTGGCCCGGCTGATGCACGGTCTCGACGCCGCGACGCAGCGCGACTTGCTTGACCTGTTCACCAAGTCCGCCGGCCATATGCTGGATAGAAGGTTTCGCGGCAGCGCTATCAAGGCGTTGCTGGGCTTCGATAGCATCGTCGGCAATTTCGCCAGCCCGTATGCGCCGGGCAGCGCCTATGTGCTGCTGCACCACGTGTTCGGCGAGGTGGAGGGCCGTGTCGGCGCGTGGGGCCATGCCATCGGCGGCATGGGCGCCATTACCCAGGCGATGGCGGGCGCGACCGCGGAAACCGGTGCCGAAATTATTCTGCGCGACGGCGTGCGCGAGGTTTTGGTGGAGAAGGGCGCCGCCGTCGGCGTGGTGACCCAGAGCGGGCGAACGTTGCGCGCCCGGCGCGTGATCAGCGGCGTGCATCCGCAATTGCTGTACCAACGGCTGCTGCCGCAGGATTCGTTGCCGGAAGATTTCCGCGCCCGCATCGCGGCGTGGCGCGGCGGATCCGGCACGTTCCGGATGAACGTGGCATTGTCCGAACTGCCGCGCTTCACAGCGCTGCCGGAACCGGGCGACCACCACACCGCGGGCATCATCTTGGCGCCGACCTTAGCCTACATGGATCGCGCCTGGCGTGACGCGAGTGAAACGGGTTGGTCGCGCCAGCCGATTGTGGAAATGCTCATTCCGTCCACGCTGGATGAAGGTCTGGCGCCGACCGGCCGGCATGTCGCAAGCCTGTTCTGTCAACATTTCGCGCCGGAATTGCCCGACGGCCGGTCTTGGCATGAGGCGCGTGACGAGGTGGCCGAGCACATCATCGATACGGTTACGCTGTTTGCGCCGAATTTTCGCGCCAGCGTCCTGGGCCGTGTCGCGCTGTCGCCGCTGGGTCTGGAGGAGGCGTTCGGTTTGCTGCGCGGCGACATCTTCCACGGCGCGTTGTCGCTCGACCAGCTTTTCTCCGCCCGCCCGGTGCTGGGATACGGCGATTATCGTGGTCCGCTGAAGGGTCTTTACATGTGCGGGTCCGGTACTCATCCGGGGGGAGGGGTGACGGGTATTCCGGGGCGCAATGCGGCGCGGGAGGTATTACGTGACGTTAAAGGCTGGTTTTGAAGCAAGGCCACGGAAGGCAGGATTTCTTTTTTTGAAATAAAGAAACGAGAAACTTTTGCTGGTTTGATTGGCGATCACGTCTCTTGCTTAGGACTCGGCGAACACAAAGAAATTTCTTGGTTCTTTTTGCAGGAAAGAACTGCTTCATTGCGAATGCGGCGGCGCCTGGGCTGCCAGCGCTCGAACCCGTTCGCCAGCCTCTGTCGATTTATCACTATCGCTTTGCGCAATCGCGCGGTTGCCAGCCAGGTTCAGGGCCGTGTTGACCAGCGCCAGGTGGGAGAATGCCTGTGGAAAGTTGCCGACCTGACGGCCCACGCGCGGATCGTATTCTTCCGATAGAAGGCCAACGTCATTACGTAAGGACAGCAGGCGGTCGAACAGTGCTTGAGCCTCCTGGCGGCGGCCCTGCTGGGCATAATTGTCAACCAGCCAGAAGGAGCAAGGCAGGAAGGCGCCTTCTCCCGGCGGCAGCCCGTCAGCGCCCGCGTCGGTTCGGTAGCGTAGCACAAACCCATCCGCCATGAGGTCGCGTTCGATGGCCGCGACGGTACCGCGCACACGCGCATCATCATGCGGCAGAAAACCGGTGAGGGATAGTACCAGCAGGCTGGCATCCAGGGCGTCGCTGCCATAACTTTGCACAAAGCTGTTCTTATTTGCCAGAAAACCCTTTGCGCATACATCGGCGTGAACCGTGTCACGGACATGCCGCCAGCGCTCGACAGGCCCTGGCAGGTTATAGGTCTCCATATCCTTCACGGCGCGGTCGAATGCGACCCAGACCATGATTTTCGATTGCACAAAATGCTTGCGTCCGCCACGGACCTCCCAAATTCCGTCATCCGGCTGCTGCCATATGGCTTCGAGATGCTCGAGCATGTTGACCTGCAGAGCCCACGCTGATTCCGGGGCCGCCAATCCAACGCCGCGCGCGAGATGGAGCGCGGCCATGACCTCGCCATAGACATCGAGCTGCAACTGTTGCGATGCAGCGTTGCCAATCCGAACCGGCACGGCGCCCTGGTAACCGGGGAGCCAATCGGCTTCCCATTCCAGCAGGTGCCTCTCGCCGGCCACACCATACATGATCTGCAATTCGTCCGCATTCCCCGCGATACTGCGGTGAAGCCAATCTCGCCAGGCCTGTGCCTCATCATAATAACCACCACCCATCAGCGCAATGAGCGTCAGCGTCGCGTCACGCAGCCAGCAGAAGCGATAGTCCCAATTGCGTGCGCCACCCAGTTGCTCCGGCAACGACGTGGTTGGGGCAGCCACAATGCCGCCGGTCGGCTCGTAGGTGAGCGCCTTGAGGACGATCAGGGAGCGCAGCACAGCGTCCTTGTAGGGTCCGTCATATTGACACCGCTTCGACCATGTCGCCCACGCCTTTTCGGTATCCCGCAGAGCCCGATCCGCATCGAAGCGTTCCGGTGGCGGCAAATGGGAAGCGCCGTGGCTCAGCACGAACGTGAGAGTTTCGCCTGTTGAAACCTCAAAATTTGCGACTGTTGCCATATTGCGCCCTTGCAATTCCACAGGCCCGCGCATGGTCACGACATCCGGCCCCGCGACGGCAACAATGCCGCAATCCGGATCCTCGCGCGTGACCCATGGTGTCGATGTGCCGTAATCAAATCGCAACTTCAAGTGAAGCCGCATGCCTACCTTTCCGCGACGTCCTTCCACCCGACGAATGATGTGTGAGCCAACCATGCCCAATGGCATCGAATCGATCAAGGCGACTTCACCATCCGGGGTCGTGAAGATCGTCTCCAGGATCAGCGTGTCACCACGATAAGCGCGGCTGACCGTTGCCGTTGGATATAAAGGTGCGATCAACCAACTGCCATGTTTCGATGTGCCGAGCAGCGCGGCAAAGCACGCGGGCGAATCGAAACGTGGCAGGCACAGCCAGTCAATGGCCCCATCGCGCCCTACGAGTGCCGCGGTCTTGCAGTCGCCAATGAGGGCATAGTCCTCAATCCGCAGTGGCGTTTCGCGTATCTTGAAGTCAACGTCGTCCATTCACGCAATGGAAGCTGGTGACGGGCGGCCAGCGCCGGCGTAGATGTTCATCATTTCATCGCCCAGCGTCCCGCCGCGTCGCGGTCCGCAAACCAGTACAATTCGCCTTCAGGCCGCAGCCGGCCGGCGGGAACCGTTTCATCCCCCGACAATAATCGTTCTAATATCTCACGCTTGGCTTTACCCTGCAGCAGAAAAACCGTGGCGCTACTGCTCTGCAGGGCTGGAAAGGTAAGGGTAAGCCGGGTTTCGGGCCGCCCCTGCGAAACGACACTCACCCAGCGTACTTTTTCCTCCAGCACAGGCTGTCCTGGAATAAGCGAGGCCGTGTGGCCATCATCGCCGACACCCAGTAATGTGACATCAAATAGCGCGCGTTCAGGAACGAGCACGTCGTCACCGTAAAGACATTTCAATGTCCGTTCATACGTCGCCGCGGCTGCCTCGGGTGTCACACCGACGGTCGGCATCGAATATATATTTGCACCAGGCACCGGCACGTGCGAAAACATGGCATCGGTCGCCATGCGCGCATTGCTCGCGGGATCATCCGGCGGAACAAACCGCTCGTCACCAAAGGTAAATCTGGTCAATGCCCATGGAAACCGATCAATCAACGGCGGCGAGGCAAGTATTTCATAAAGTCGTTTTGGCGTGGTGCCGCCAGACAGGCAAACGGTAAACCAGCCTTTTGCGCGCAAGGCCGTGTCCGTCAGCCAGGCGGCTATTCCCTGCGCCAGGGCCTCGCCATTTTCAAATACACGCAGCGTGCCCCGCGCCGGACTCATGTTCCCGTTCTCCGCGCTCCGGCATCGCCGGCACGGAGTACGAAGCGGCGCATTGCTCTCGCAAATCCCTGGTTTTCGTTGCTATCAGTCACGCAGGTGGCTCTTGCCTTTACCGCGTCGCTCGCATTCCCCATGGCGATGGAAACGCCGCTACGTTGAAACATCAGCACATCGTTTGGCATATCGCCGATGGTCGCGATATTTTCACGCTCGATGCCCAGCATTTCTGAAAGCCGGTCCACCACACCTCCCTTGTTCGCCTTCGGGTGGGTGATATCGAGGTAATAGGGTTGTGAGCGCGCCGCGGCCGCGCGCTCACCCAGGTCGCGCTGCGCGACATTCTCCGCGCTCTCGACAGCATCATGATTGTCGCTAACACCCACGACCTTGACCGCGTTCGCCAAATGCGAAGCAGCAAACGCGGCGACCACCTGGGGTTCGAACTTGACCGTCCACGCCTCGCGCGCAACGTGTGGCGCCGCGACGTCGCGAACCAGCCATTGATCCGCGGTATATAGCCATATGTCGAGGTCTTGACCCATCATGATTTCAATGGCTGCCCGCGCTGCTTCTTCCGACAGTACATGCGTTTCCACAACGGACATGTCGGGATTTACGATAACGCCGCCATTGAAGCCGGAGATCGGCGTGCGCAAGTCAAGCGGCTTGAGAAACATCTCCATGCCACGCGGCGGCCGGCCACTGGTGATTGCAAAGGCAATGCCCGATTCGTTTAACGCATGCACCGCGGCGATGGCCTCATCCGTGAGGACTTTCTCGCCGGTTACCAGCGTTCCGTCAACGTCTGCAAGTACCAGGCGGATCGATGCAGAGCCGCTCACGAATGGGACTTTCCATTGTGGACAAGGTGATGTTGCGGAATATCGCGCCATGCCCGGCCGCCATCCCGCGAAAGCAGACTATTTGCCGCCTCAGGGCCTGCGCTGCCGGATGCATAAATTTCCGGCACGCCTGCGCGCTGTCCCCAACTGTCCAAAACCGGTTGTACAACGGTCCAAGCGGCCTCGACCATGTCCGCGCGGTTGAACAAAGTCGCATCGCCGACCATTACGTCATGCAATAATGTCTCGTATCCCACATTCGGTTCGCGGGGGAACCAGTCGGCGTACGAAAAGGCCATCTGGACGGTGGCCAATTGAACCGAAGGGCCGGGGCGCTTGATGTCGAACTGCAAGGCAATGCCCTCGTCGGGCTGAATGCGAATGATAAGCCAGTTCGGACGAAGTGCTTCCACCGACGTTTTGGCGAACGGCGAGAGCGGGGCTGGCCGGAAGCGAATGGCGATTTCGGTCAAGCGTTCGGCCATATGCTTTCCGGTGCGCAGATAAAACGGCACACCTGCCCAGCGCCAATTGTCTATCTCAACGCGCAATGCAACGTATGTTTCGATGTCGGATTCAGGACTTACATTCGGCTCGTCGCGATATGCCGCCGCGTGTTTTCCCAAGACATCACCTTCGCCATACTGGCCGCGCACAGCCGCTTCCGGGCGCAACGGCGGCATCGCCGCAAACACCTCCGCCTTGCGGTTGCGGATTCCAGCGGCATCGAACGTTGCCGGAGGTTCCATTGCCACCATCGCGAGCAAGCTGAAGACATGGTTCGGCACCATGTCGCGCAACGCGCCGGTCGCCTCGTAGAACTTGCCGCGACCTTCCACGCCCACCGTTTCGGCCGCGGTGATCTGGATGTGATCGATGCGATCACGGTTCCAGATCGGTTCGAACAGGCCGTTGGCAAAACGGAAAGCCATGATATTTTGTACCGTTTCCTTGCCCAGGAAATGATCGATGCGGAATATCTGGTCTTCCTGCAGGGTGCGCGAAATACGCGCATTGAGCGCCTGCGCGGAGGCAAGATCATGCCCAAATGGCTTTTCAATGACGACGCGGCGCCAAAATTGTGGCACGCCGTCATCATCCTCGTGCTGGTCTGCCAGCCCGGCTTGCCCGATTTGATCGACAACATCGCCAAAAAACCGGTCCTGGACGGCGAGGTAGAAAATTGCATTACCGCGCGTATTATACTTCTGGCAAACGCTGCTAAGCGCATTTGACAGTGCCTTATAGACCGCTGGCTTCGTAATGTCGCCCTGCACATACGACATACGGCCGGCCAGGCCTTGCCAAAGCCCTTCATCTATGGCGTCGATATCGAATTCGGAGTTGGCGTTGCCGACAAAGCTTTCAAGCATTGTGTGCAAATGCGCTGCCCATCCTTCCGCTGTGCCATCGGCCAGATCCACCCCGATGATGCCAATGTTGTCCGGCAGCACCCGCGTACGGGCCAGATTGTAGAGTGCTGGCATGACCAATCTTTTGGTCAGATCACCGAAGGCGCCGAATATAATAATAACGCAATCTTCGGCCGCCTCCGCTGGCCGGCGCGCAGGGGCATGCATTACGGTTGATGCGCCGTGTGCCGGCGTGGGGCGGCTTGCGCCGCGAGGCGGCGCGGGCGGAGCTTCCGGCAATGCGGCTACTCCGCCGCCCGGCGCACCGGGACACCAGGTGGCTCGGACGGCACGCCGTGTTCGGAAACGTGCGGCACGCCACCTTCAAGCATTCCTTCCGTGTGACCTCCGAAACCGTATCGCATTGCCGACAGCATCTTCTCCGCGAAGGTGTGCGTCTGTCTGGAACGGAACCGTGTATAAAGGGCACTGGATAGAACGTCCGCCGGAACCGCTTCCTCGATGGCGGCCTCGATGGTCCAGCGGCCCTCGCCGCTGTCATCCACATAGCCGGAGAAACCCTCCAGTGTCTGGTCGCCAGCCAAGGCGGCGGCGGAAAGATCGAGTAGCCAGGACGAAATAACACTACCCCGCCGCCACACTTCCGCGATATCAGCTAGGTTGAGATCAAATCGTTCGTCGGCGGCCAGTCTGTCGGATTGCTTGTTTCGTAAAATGTCGAAACCTTCGCCATAGGCCTGCATCAGCCCATACTCGATACCGTTGTGAACCATCTTGACGAAGTGGCCGGCGCCGCTTGGGCCTGCATGAACGTAACCGCGCTCGGCCCGTTCATCCATGCCGTCCCGTTTTGGGGTTCGAGGTATGGAACCCAACCCCGGCGCCAGCGTATCGAAGATTGGGTCGAGATAATCTATGGCATCCTTGTCGCCGCCGATCATCATGCAATAGCCGCGCTCCAGGCCCCACACGCCTCCCGATGTTCCGACATCGACATAGCGAATGCCGCGCGCACCCACGGCCCGTGCGCGCCTTATATCGTCCTTGTAATAACTGTTGCCGCCGTCGATGATAATATCGGCTGTTTCCATGATCTGCCCCAGGCGTTCTATCGTCTGTTCGGTAATGTGTCCCGACGGCAGCATGACCCAGATGGCGCGCGGCGCCGCGCCGAGGGCGGGTAGAAGATCTTCAAGCGTACTGACTCCTTGCGCTCCATCCTTGGCGACCGCATCCACCGCCTTGGGGTTGGCGTCGAATACGACGCAGCGATGGCCCGCGCGCATCAGGCGGCGTGCAATGCCGGCGCCCATGCGGCCCATCCCGACGATACCAAGGGTCCTGGTTTCCTTAGCCGGCATCTCGATGTCTCCAATCAACGGGAATAGGGTTGCATTCGGCTTGCGTCATGACGGCCAAGCAAAGTTGCCCCCAAAGAGCTATTTTGTTGCGTGTTCTACGGCCCGCGCCAACTCTTGCAATCCCGCCTGCACATCGTGCAGATGCACACGCAGGGCGCGCCGTCCCCTTTCTTCAAGCACGCCCAGATCGCCACGCGCTTGGGCTGCCTTCACGACGCCAAAACTGTATTTGTGGCCTGGAACTGTTATGTCATGTGGGTCGTCGGATGTGATCTGCAGGAACACGCCGCTATTGGGGCCGCCCTTGTAGGCCTGGCCTGTCGAATGTAGAAAGCGCGGTCCGAAACCCACGCAGGTGGCCGCCTTGGTGCGGTCCCGAATCACCGTCCGCATATGGGTGAGCGATTCGGCGTGGGACTCGTTACGTTCAATGTAGGCCAGCAGCGCGACATAATCGCCAACTTTGACCTGGCCAAGATGGCTACGCAAATAGCCATCGAGATTGTTATGCCGGCCCAGTGCATCCGCATTGCGTTTGTCGGCATACAGCGCCACGCCATTGGCCCGGAAGATCGGTGTTTCTTCGGGCAGGCTACCATGCTGTTCGTATTCATCGGTCAGCGCGCGGGTCTTGATCTTGCTGGCTTCCACGTCCGGCTGGTCGAACGGATTGATGCCAATGACGGCTCCTGCTACTGCGGTTGCGATTTCCCAACGGAAAAACTCGCCGGCAACATGCCAATTGTCCTTGACAATGATAGTCGCCACCGGATGGCCTGCCGCGGCCAGCGCCGCGATGGCACTTTGCTGGGCAGGGTCCGCTTGTCCCGCCAATTCCAGATACGCAAAGAACCTGTCTTGCCCATATTCTTGTGGCGTGCCGAGCTTCTCTCGATCCACCGGCACCAAACCACGCCCCTGCTTGCCGGTACTTTCCGCCAGCAATTGTTCCAGCCAGGCGCCGACGTCGGCGATGCCCGGCGAGGCGACTAACGTTATTTTGTCGCGCCCGAATGATTTGGCTGCGATACCAAGTGCGACACCTAGTTGCACGCCGGTATTTTCCGCCGGAGGCACATCTGCCGCGCACGACCGCACCATCTGTTGTGCCGCTTGCAACAGCCTTTCCGTATCGATACCGATCGCCGCCGCTGGTACGAGACCAAAATCGGAAAGCACGGAATAACGGCCGCCGATCGATTTCACGCCATGAAAAATGCTCCGAAATCCCTCCTGTTTGGCATGCGCTTCCAGGGACGAACCGGGATCAGTAACGGCAACGAAATGCCGCGCCGCCGCCTCACCGAGTGCCTCCTTCGCCAGCGCAAGGAAATAGGACAGATAAATGTTTGGTTCGAGTGTGCTGCCCGACTTCGAGGACACAATGAATAATGTCGTCTTCAGCGAAATGGCGTTTGACACGGTTTTGATTTGCGCCGGGTCCGTGCTGTCGAGCATGTGGAATCGCGGGCCATGCAGGGAAGGCGCAAACGTTTCGGCGAGCACCTCGGGTCCGAGACTCGAACCGCCCATTCCCAGCAATACAATGTCGGTAATGCCGTCCGCTCGCACCTGGTCGCCGAATTCGCGCAAGTCCGCCACGCGCGACAATTCCTGCTCGGCAATATCCAGCCAGCCGGTCCAATGATCCTCGTCAGCACCGGTCCATAGCGATTTGTCGCCTGACCATAGCTTGCGGATCAGCCCGTGCTTGCGCCACCGTTCCAGTTCATCTTCATACGCGGTTGCCAATGCAGGTGAACCGGGTTCGAATGTGAATGTTGCTGCTTCGCCGTCCAGCGAAATGCGCCGGCGTTTTGCGACAGCGCCCAGCAGGCCATCAAACGCATCAGCAAATTGCTGCACGCCGTCTTCGACAAGCTGTTGCGTGATATCGCCGAGCGAAATACCCGCTTGTTCCAAGGCAGCCAATGTCGCGCGCGCTTCTTCAATTCCATGTTCCACGGCATCCGTCAACACTTCGCCATGATCGCGGAATGCATCCATGGTGGCTGGCGGCATCGTATTAACCGTGTCGCGCCCGATAAGCTGCTCGACGTATAATGTGTCACGCAACTCGGGTTTTTTCGTGCTTGTTGAGGCCCAGAGCAAGCGTTGTGGCTTTGCGCCCGCTGCCTTCAGGTGCTCCCACCGTGGCCCGGAAAACAGATCCTTGAAGCGCAAATAAGCCAGTTTGGCGTTTGCAATGGCAACTTTGTCATGTAAGCCGCCGGAGGCGGTGGTCGTACCGGCCAATTTCTTGTCCACCGCCGTGTCGATGCGGCTGACGAAAAAGCTTGCCACCGACGCAACCCGCGCCAGGTTGCCGTTATAACTGGCCGCGAAATCCTCAAGGCCCGACAAGTATGCCTCGACCACCTGTTCATAGGCTTCGATGGCGAACAGCAAAGTGACGTTGACATTCAATCCCTGGCCGATGATCGCACGGATGGCGGGCATGCCAGCTTGGGTGGCCGGAACTTTCACCATCAGGTTCGGCCTGTCGACGCTTTTCCACAGGCGCAACGCTTCGGCGATCGTCGCTTCGGTATTGTGGCCCAGATAGGGTGAAACCTCCAGGCTGATGTATCCGTCGGCATGGTTGGTTTGATCATACACCAGGCGCAGCACATCAGCGGCGGAACGAATGTCAGCGATTGCCAATTCCTCGTACAAGGCGGAGATACCCTGGTCACCACGCGATTGAATTTCGGTCAGGGCAGTGACGTAGGCTTCGTTGTGACCGATAGCCTTTTCAAAAATCGAAGGATTGGAGGTAACGCCGCGCAGACCGTCTCGCTCGACCAGGGTTTTAAGTTCCCCCGATTCAATCAGGTCGCGACGCACGTAATCCAGCCAGGGCGCTTGCCCGGCGGTATCGAATAAAGCCTTCAAGCGGTTCATACGTCACCCACTCCATTGATACAGAACCCGAGCACGGCGACGGGCGACGCGGCCGGTTCTACTCCGCGGCTTGGCGTAGCCGATGCCGTGCGATTTGATCGTGCGCCGCAGCTACGACTTTTTCGGGTGTGAAGCCGAACTTATCAAGCAGCATCTTGAGCGGCGCGGAAGCACCGAAGCTGCGCATGCCGATGATGGCGCCGTTCATGCCGACATAGCGTTCCCAGCCCAGCGTTGCGGCTTGTTCCACCGAGACGCGGGCCAGGATATCCGGCGGCAGCACGTCATTCCGATAGCTTTCGTCTTCACGTTCGAACAATTCCCAGCACGGCATGGAAACGACGCGCGCTCGTACGCCGGCGCGCTTGAGCGTTTCCCATGCGCGCAAGCATAGGCCTACCTCACTGCCGGTGCCGATCAGGATCACGTCCGGTCGGCCGCCCTCGGCGTCGGCCACTACATAGGCACCCCGCGCCAATCCCGACGCTGCGCCAAACCGCTGGCGATCGATTGTCGGCAGCGCCTGGCGGCTTAAAATCAGACTGGCCGGTTCGTGTTTGTGGCGCAATACGTAACGCCATGCTTCACTGACTTCATTGGCGTCCGCTGGCCTGATTGTGAGCATGCCTGGTATGGCCCGCAACGATGCAAGCTGCTCGATCGGCTGGTGCGTCGGCCCGTCCTCGCCAACACCGATACTGTCGTGCGTGAAAATCCACAGACACGGGAGCTCCATAAGCGCGGAAAGCCGCACAGGGGTACGCATGTAGTCGGAGAAGATCAGGAATCCTGAGCCGTACGAGCGCATCTTGGAAAGCGCCATGCCATTGACGATGCCGCCCATCGCATGCTCGCGCACTCCGAAATGTAAGTTCTTGCCGCCATATTTGTGCGCCTCGAAACTATCCGATCCCTTGATATCCGTTTTGGTGGACGGTGAGAGGTCTGCCGACCCGCCGACCAACCATGGAATATGCTTGGAAAGTTCATTCAGCACCTTGCCTGAACTATCGCGGCTGGCGAGGCCCTTTTCATCCGGCGGGAAGGTCAGAAGTACACTCTCCCAATTCGGCGGCAGAGCGCGCTGCTGCATCAGATCGAAATCGCGAGCGAGGTCGGGAAAATCCTTTGCATACGCGTCGAACATTGCTTTCCACGCACGGTTGAGCTCGGCGCCACGCGCGCCAACGCCTTGCGCGAAATGATCATAAACGCCGTCCGGCACCAGAAACTTGGCGTCCTCCGGCCAGCCGTAGAAACGCTTGGCGGCGCGCACTTCATCTTCGCCCAGCGGCTCGCCATGGGCCTCGCGGGTGTCCTGCTTATGCGGGGCGCCGTATCCAATATGACTTTCCACGATAATGAGGGTCGGCCGTCCCACTTCGGCCACCGCCTCGTCCATCGCCAGGGACGCCGCCGCAATATCGTTTGCGTCACGAACGCGCATCACATTCCAGCCATACGCCAGAAACCGCGTGCCGACATCCTCACTGAACGCCAGCGCTGTGGAGCCCTCGATCGAAATGCGATTGCTGTCGTAAATCCAGCAGAGATTGGAGAGCCGCAAATGGCCGGCGAGCGAGGCCGCCTCGCTGGAAATCCCCTCCATCATGTCGCCGTCGCCGCATAACACCCAGATGCGGTGATCCACGATCGGATAGTTCGGCGATTGAAATGCTCGGCGAGATATCGTTCGGCAATGGCCATGCCGACGCTGTTGGTAACACCCTGGCCGAGCGGGCCGGTTGTCGTTTCCACGCCGGACGTCAGATGATATTCCGGGTGACCGGGCGTGCTGCTGTCCAATTGCCTGAATTTTTCGATGTCCTCGAGCGTGACTGTCGGCCTGCCGAGGAGCTCGTAATCCTTGCTGACGGCAGCGGTGCGAGTCAGATGCAGCAACGCATAAAGCAGCATCGACGCGTGCCCGACCGAAAGCACGAAACGGTCGCGGTTAGGCCACACCGGGTCGCTTGGATCAAAGCGCAATTTTTCGTTCCACAACGTATAGGCAACCGGTGCCAAGCCCATCGGGGTGCCGGGGTGTCCGGAATTTGCCTGCTGCACCGCATCGATCGCCAGGGTGCGGATCGTGTTGATGCAGAGCTGATCTACGTCCGACATGAATGCTCCGCTAGGTTTTGTGCTATGGCGTCTGCGCCGGCTATCTTGCCCGCGCTTGCTACATGACCCGCCGCCAAATATAGCGGCGAGGGAGGCTTACGTAACGGCATGCGAAAGGACTGAGGGTATATGTCAGATTTTGCCTCCCTGGTCGACATCACATCTTCCCGGGCTATCGGCAGGGCCCGCGTCCGACGAATACGGCAAGCCCCGGCGTCCGCTAGCGCAAACCGGCATCAGACCGCGCAAGAACGGGGCGGCCACCAGGGTCGGCTCCAACATTGCTACATAATGCGGGTGGTGTCCATTGGTTGCTATCGCCGCCCTCCGCAAATCGGGCATACATTCAATTCAGCACGTAACGCGCTGAAAGTTTGGGGTAAATGCGCCAATCGATCCTGCCGGATCAGCCCATACGACGGCGGCAGTGGGGACCGAGCCTTCGATTTGTTTGATGCACCGTGCAATGGGGGAGGGTGACGAATGCGTGATGAGGACGGCGCTGCGATACTGGCAACGGTGGAGGGGCAGCGCCTGCGTGCCATACAGCGCGGCGTTGGCTGGCGGCGCTGGGGTCCGTATCTCAGCGAACGACAGTGGGGCACGGTGCGCGAGGACTACAGCGCCGACGGGGATGCGTGGGCCTATTTTTCGCACGACCACGCACGCAGCCGTGCCTACCGGTGGGGCGAGGATGGGTTGGCCGGATTTGGCGACGAACATTTGCGATGGTGCCTTGCAGTCGCGCTCTGGAACGAACAGGATCCGTTCCTGAAAGAGCGCCTTTTTGGCTTGACAAACGCTGAAGGCAATCACGGCGAGGACGTGAAGGAACATTACAGCTTCCTCGACGCCACGCCAACCCACTCGTACAACAAAATGATGTACCGCTATCCGCAGGCCGCGTTTCCCTACCAGGCGCTGCGCACCGAGAACATGAGGCGCGGGCAGGACGTGCCCGAGTTCGAAATCGAAGACACTCGTGTCTTTGAAGGAGGCGCTTACTTTGATGTCAGTGTAGAATATGGCAAAGCGGATACAGACGACATTCTTATGCGCATCACGGCGCGCAACTGCGGCAGCGCGGTGGCGCCGCTGCACATCATACCGCAATTCTGGGCCCGCAATGACTGGAGCTGGTCTGGGCACAAGAGGAAGGCGAGGATAACACTGATCGAGGGCGGCGGCCTGCACGCCGTGCATCCCGGAATGGTTGATATGCGGCTTGATTACGACCCGTCAGCCAACGTTCTGTTCTGTGAAAACGAAACAAATGCCCCGCTTCTGTATGGTGCGCGGGTGGGGGGCCCGTTCAAGGACGGCATAAACGATGCGGTGGTTCATGGCGATGGGAGCGCAGTCAGCCACACGGATGGCACCAAGGCCGGGCTGACGCAATGTTTTCTGCTTGAGCCGGGCGGCATCGCGATTGTCCGCGTTCGGCTGCGGCCGGCGGAGGGGGCCGGTGCCATGCCGTTTGTGGATTTTGATGAAATACTTTCTCGCCGCGTGGAGGAGGCAGACGCGTTTTATGCCGCGCTGAGCACGGACGGTTCAGGCACCGAGGACTCACTGATCCGCCGCAGTGCCTTTGCCGGCCTGTTGTGGTCCAAGCAATTCTATCATTTTGATGTGTCGCGCTGGCTGGATGGTGACCCGGCGGAGCCCAAGCCGCCGAATACAAGGACGCGGAATGAAGACTGGCGTCATGTGAATTGTAGCGACATTATTGCGATGCCGGATACCTGGGAATATCCGTGGTTTGCAGCATGGGACCTGGCATTTCAAAGCATCGTACTGGCGAAGATCGACCCCGAATTTGCCAAATCCCAACTCATGCTGCTGACGCGCGATTGGTACATCCATCCCAATGGTCAGCTACCGGCCTATGAATGGTCATTTGGCGATGTGAACCCGCCCGTGCAGGCGTACGCCGCGTGGCGGGTGTATCAGACGGACCATGATTTGACCGGCCGCTACGACACCGAATTTCTGGAGCGAATGTTTCACCGGCTGCTAATGAATTTCACATGGTGGGTCAATCGCAAGGATCAGGGTGGCCGCAACGTTTTTCAGGGCGGGTTCCTGGGCTTGGACAACATCGAGATTTTCGACCGCTCCAAGCCGCTGCCGACCGGCGGCACGATTGACCAGGCGGATGGCACGGCCTGGATGGCGACGTACGCTCTGAACATGATGCGCATTGCCATAGAACTCGCCGGCCATAACCCCGTCTACGAAGATATGGCGTCGAAATTCTTTGAGCATTTTCTATCCATAGCGGCGGCGATGACGGACATTGGCGGGGCCGCGCTGTGGGATGAAGCTGACGGCTTCTTCTACGATGTTCTGGCGCTGCCGGATGGGCGCCACATAAGGTTGCAGCTCCGTTCCATCATCGGCCTCATTCCGATGTTTGCGGTTGAGGTGCTGGATGATGACGTGTTCGATCGCCTGCCGGCGTTTGGCGCGCGCACCAGATGGTTTCTCCAACATCGGCCAGACCTCGCGCGACTGGTATCGTATTGGACGGAGCCGGGGAAGGGCGGGCGCCGCCTGTTGTCGCTGCTGCGTGGCCACCGCCTCAAATGCCTGTTGCAGCGCATGTTGAATGAAGCGGAGTTTCTATCGCCGCATGGCGTTCGTTCGCTTTCGCGCGTTCACGCCACGCCCTATGTTCTTGAACTCGATGGCGCGCGCTTCACCATTGAATATGAGCCCGGAGAGTCGCGCGGTCGTCTGTATGGCGGCAATTCGAACTGGCGTGGCCCGGTCTGGATGCCGATCAATTTCATGCTTGTTGAAGCATTGCGCGCGTTCCATAGTTATTATGGCGACGATTTTCAGGTGGAATGTCCGGTGGGATCGGGCACGAACCTGAGCTTGCGTAAAGTGGCCGATCATCTTTCCACCCGCCTGGTGAATTTATTTCGGCGAGATGCGAATGGCGTGCGTCCGTTCCGCTCGCATCGCACGGACGATACGGATTTGCTGTTTCACGAATATTTCCATGGCGAAACTGGGCAAGGACTGGGCGCGTCGCACCAGACGGGTTGGACGGCGCTTGTGGTTTGTTTGTTGCATTAAGCCAGCAAGCAGTTCCTTTGGGAAAGGAACTTCTAACTGGCTTCTTAAATTACCGAACCACCCGAAGCAGGGATCCGCGCTCAGCCGCCAAGCCACGATACGTTGCGAGATAATCCATCGCCATTCGCCGCGCGGAAAACCGTTCCTCGAAGCGCGCGCGCACTTTGCACCTAGGGAGCAGGTTCAATTGTTCCACAGCGCCGATGGCGCCGACTTCGTCTTCTACGATAAAGCCGGTGACGCCGTCGTCCACCACTTCGGGCACGGATCCCCGGTTGAAAGCAATCACCGGCGCGCCGCAGGCCATGCTCTCGATCATTGCCAAGCCAAAAGGCTCCGGCCAGTCGACCGGCATCAGCAGAGCGGTCGCGCCGGACAGGAACGCGGGTTTTTCGGATTCGCTGATTTCGCCGATCATTTCCACACCGGGTCCGGACAGAAGGGGGCGAATGAGGCTGTCGAAATACTCCAGGTCGGCGCGGTCCACTTTGGCCGCAATTTTCAACGGAATGCCGCATTTGCGTGCGATGTTGATGGCAAGGTCGGGCCGCTTTTCCGGACAAATGCGGCCGAGGAACGCGAGATAGGTCGGTGTGATATCCGGCAACGGCGTCAGCAGATTCTCCGGTAAGCCGTGATATACCGTTGCTACATAATTGGCCTGTGGCAACGGACGGCGTTGTGCGTCGGAAATCGATATGACCGGCGCTTCAGGAAACATCTCGAAAATCGGGCGTAATTCGGGTAGGTCCAACCGGCCGTGCAGGGTTGTGCAAAACGGCACGGGCTGGCGGCTGAAAAGCGAAAATGACCAGTAATCCAGGTGAAAATGCAGGACGTCGAATTCGTCGGCCATTTGGCGAACGGCTTCCAACATCAGCAAGTGCGGCGCCACGGGGTCCCGTATCCCCGGATCCAGTCGCAGTGCGCGCGGCCAGACCGTCTCCAAACGCGCCGATGTCTCGGAATCTGCTGTGCCGAACAAGGTTACGTCGTGGCCCAGATTGACCAGTTCTTCGGTTAGATAGGAAACCACCCGCTCCGTGCCGCCATAGAGTTTTGGCGGGACCGCCTCATGTAATGGGGGAATTTGGGCAATTCGCATCGAAAAAGCCTCCCTTGTCCGCCTGCTCCAGCGACGGGCGCCAAAGCCTCAACTGAGAAATCGCGGCATTTTTGTGGCGGCTAACTCACGATGGTGTGAGCAGCCAACATTCGTGCCGCCATCCATGTCATGAATGCCCAAGGACGCATGGCCGGTTTTCAAAACTTTGTGATCGAAGAGTGCAAGTGCAACCTAATGACTCCGCGAGCGTCAGGAAATGGGGGCTCACTCATGCCGCGTGCGGGCCGGATTGTTGTGGACAAACTGGACCTCGGCACGCTGGCTGCCCGTCCGCTTGCTTTCATGTGGCATTATGTGTGGCGCCGGCCGCTGACGCACGCGGTGGTGCTGATGTCGGTGGTTGCCGCGGTTGCGTTTGCGACATTTTCGCAATACGCCATCAAGCACTTGGTCGATGTGCTATCTGCCCGAAATAACGCCGAAGTTTGGACGGCGTTTGGAATTCTGGCCGCGCTCGTTACCGCCGACAATCTTTCATGGCGCGTGGGGGGATGGATGGCGACGCATGGTTTCGTTGCTGTTACCGGCGACATGCGGCGGGACTTGTTTCAACATCTCACCGGCCACGCGCCGTCATATTTTGCGGACCGGCAGCCGGGCACGCTGGCAAGCCGGATTACCGCCACCGCCAACGCAATCTATCAGGTGGAAAATACCGGCGCCTGGAGCGTTCTGCCACCCTTGCTCGCGGTGACATTTTCGATTGCCATGCTTGCCACCATTAGTCCGGCGATGTCGGCTGCCCTGATCCTCGCAGCTGTCAGCCTTGGCGCTGTGCTGGCGCGCATGGCGGCCGCGGGCCGGGACCTGCATCGTCACTATGCGTCCACCGCGGCCGCGGTGGACGGCGAACTTGTCGATGTCATCAATAATATGTCTCTTGTGCGGGCGTTCGGCGCGACCGTGCGCGAGCGTGAACGTTTCGCCGACCGGATCGGCATTGAAATGCGGGCGCGCGGTGAGAGCCTGCGCTATCTGGAGCGGTTGCGCCTGTTGCACGCAGCAACAACGGCGATGCTCACGGCCGGGCTACTCGCCTGGGCCATCTGCCTGTGGCAGCATCGCATGGCGAGTACTGGTGATGTCGTTCTGGTCACGACGCTCGGCTTCACAATCCTGCACGGCACCCGCGATCTTGCCGTGGCGCTTGTCGATACGGTGCAGCATGTCGCCCGCCTTGCCGAGGCGTTGGCAACTTTGCTGCTGCCGCATGAAATGGGGGAGCTCGCGGATGCGCACGAATTGCCGGGGGTTCGGGGTGAGGTTCAATTTCGACACGTGACCTATGCCTATCCTGGCACATTGCGGCCAGTATTGCACAATTTCTCCCTCCATGTTCGGGCCGGGACGCGAGTGGGATTGGTCGGACGGTCGGGCTCCGGCAAGACCACGGCGCTTGCGCTCCTGCAACGGTTACGCGACGTGCAGGCTGGGCGCATTTTGATCGACGGCGAGGACGTCACAAGGCTGACCGATGCCAGCCTGCGCGCGGCAATCGCGGTTGTTCCGCAGGATGTCTCGCTGTTCTACCGTTCCGTGATGGAAAATATTCGCTACGGCCGCCCCGAATCGAGCGATGACGAGGTGATCGCGGCGGCGGGGGCGGCAGGCTGCCTGGGCTTTATCGAACAGATGCCGGAGCGTTTCGATACCCTGGTTGGGGACCGTGGTGTCAGGCTATCGGGCGGTCAACGGCAGCGCCTGGCGATCGCCCGGGCATTCCTGCGCGACGCGCCAATTCTTTTGCTGGACGAGGCAACCTCGGCGCTGGACAGCGAGAGTGAGGCGGTGGTTCAAGAGGCGCTGTCCAGGTTGATGCGAAGCCGCACGGTGATTGCGGTGGCGCACCGCCTGTCCACGCTGCGCGATTTTGACCGTATCGTTGTCATGCAGCGCGGCCGCATCATGCAGGACGGCTCGCCTGGCGAGTTGGAAGAGACTGCCGGGATCTTCAGGGATTTGCTGTCGCGTCAGGCGCTGCACGTGGTTAATCGGGCGGCATGAGCTGGACCCCCACCACGCCGTGCAAGCTCCCGTAATGGCACACCGTTGCACAAGCGGATGGTACGGCGCCTCGTCGTTGCTTTTTCTCAGCTTGTTGTGCGCGGCCGCTTCCCCGCCGGAGCCGTCACCCGCCAAGGTGGAGCAGGTACGCAAAGCCCGTGCGGAACCCCTGCTCGGCCAGCCGGTGACCGACGGGAAGGGCGACGTTGTCGGTAATATCGTCGATGTTCTCGTTGATCCCGCCGGCACGCCGCAGGCCGCGGTGATCGAATTCAGTGGCTTTTTTGGCCTGGGCAATCGCCGCGTGGCTGTGGACTGGAAGGCGCTGGCTTTCACGGTTGATCAGGATCGCATCGTTATTCGTCTGCACCTCGACGCGGACAAGATCAAGGCGATGCCGGAATATACGCCCGAGGCATCGTCCGTGCCGGTTGCAACGCCCACCGCCGCCGCACCCCGCCCGCATTAATAGCCCTTATCGCCCCGATGGCCAAAACACGCAGCCTCGCAGGCCTGGATTGGGTCAATTTTTTCGCAGCCGGGGTGCAAACGGGCTTCGGGCCGTTCATTGCGGTTTACCTCACGATGCATCATTGGACGGGCCTGGCGATTGGCGGTATTCTTTCGCTGGGAACGACCGTTGCAACCATCAGCCAAATTCCCGCCGGCGTGCTGGTGGACAGCATGGCCAGCAAGCGCTTGGCCGGCACGATCGGCCTTCTGGCCATTGGTGCCAGCGCGCTTCTGTTTGTCGTTCTGCCATCGGAATTCGGTGTCGGCATCGCCGAAATCCTGCACGGTTTTGCCAGTTGCATGCTTAACCCGGCCATTGCCGCCATCAGCCTGGCACTGGTCAGCCGCCAGGCGCTGGGCGAACGGCTTGGCCGCAACGTGCGGTATTCCTCAATCGGCAACGGGGTTGCAGCGGCCCTGATGGGAGGCGCCGGATTTTATCTTCCCGGCGCGTCGGTTTTTGTGCTGACCGCGTTTCTCACATTGCCGGCCTTGCTGGCGCTTGCCTTTATCGAGCCTACCCATCTCCCGAGCGATGCCGCCGGGGCTGGAACGAAATTGCCAACGCTGCCTGAGCTGCGTTCGCTTTTTCTCGACCGCCGGTTGCTCGGCTTCATGGCCTGTCTGGCTTTCTTCCAGATGGCGGATTCGGCGATGCTGCCGTATCTCGGCCGCAAAATTGCCGGTGAGGCCGGCAATCTTGCCACGCCCCTGATCGCTTGCGCGCTGGTGCTGCCGCAATTGGTGGTGGCGCTGCTGTCGCCATCGGTCGGCAGATTGGCGGAAAGTCGCGGCCGCCGCGCTGTTCTACTTGTGGGTTTCGCGGCCGAACCGGTGCGTGGCGCCCTTTTCGCGCTGATAAATATGCCGATCCCCCTCGTAGTCATTCAAGGCCTTGACGGCATCGGTGCCGCCGTGATCGGCGTTTTGTTACCGTTGATCGCCGCCGATATTTCGCGCGAGCGCGGTCATTTCAATCTCACCATGGGCGCCATTGGTGTGTCGGTGGGCGCCGGGGCCGCGGCCAGCACCGCGCTGGCCGGCGCCATCGATGACTGGCTCGGCAACGATGCTGCGCTGCTGGCACTTGCTTTTGTTGGTTTGTTGGCGACACTGGTGGTTTGGCTGGTGATGCCTGAGAGCGCGTCGGAATCCGAAGGTCATGCGTGAGCCGGCCGGAAGCGGGCGCTGGGCGCAATGGTGCGGGCGCCGGCTTCAGCTCGTCATGGTTGCCTGGATATCGCCCCGCCGGTTCAACACTGCCATTGCCACGGCACCCGCTTCGGCACGATGCAGCACAATATCGATTGTTGCATCTCCCAATGGAATATTACGCAGTTTCAGCCATTGAATGAAATCCGGCAGAACGGGATTGGTGAACGTGACCGCGCGCCGGGCGGGATCAAATCCCACACCCAGACAGGCGGCCAGGCACGCGGGCAAGGCCCCCGCTGCCCAGGCTTGCGGCGCGCACGCCACCGGATAGCTCGTCGGCCCCTGGTTGCGCATGAGTGGAAAACCACAAAACAATTCCGGCAGGCGGCGCAAATCGGCATGACGGGCCGCGCCAAACAGGCTCGAAAGCACCCGCGCCGCCGCCGGCCTGTGGCCATACCGCGCAAGGCCGGCGGCGATCATTGAATTGTCGTGCGGCCACACCGAACCATTGTGGTATGACATCGGATTATAACGCGCCTGGCCGACCGCCAGTGTCCGGATGCCCCATCCGGAAAAGAAAGGCGGCTTGAGCAATCTGTCGGCGATGATCGCACCGCGTTCCGCATTCGCCAGTCCGGCGAACAGAACATGGCCGGCGTTGGAGGCCGCAACCCTGCACGGCGCCTTCCGGCCATCGAGCGCCAGGACGTAAAGCCCGAGTTCTGCGTCCCAGAACGCCCGTTCGAAGCGTTCCTGTAAGGCAATGGCTTGCACCTCCAGCAACGCAGCGCGGGCGGCATCTCCTAATGCGGCGGCAATCCGTGACGCGGCAATGCGCGCGGCAAAGACATAGGCCTGCACTTCACACAATGCGATCGGGCCGGCCGCCAATTCGCCGTTGGCGTGAAAAATCGAATCGGCGCTATCCTTCCACCCCTGGTTGATCAGGCCTGCCTCGGTCCTGCGGCCATATTCGACAAACCCATCGCCGTCCGCATCGCCGTAATGATCGATCCAGCCGAGTGCCGCCTCGATATTAGGCCAGATCGAACGCAGCGTGGCCAGGTCGCCGCTACGTTCGAGGTAGGCGCCGGCCAGCATGATGAACAATGGCGTGGCATCGACCGAACCATAATAGCGCCGGAATGGAACCTCGCCGAGGAGCGCCATTTCGCCATGCCGCACCTCATGCAGAATCTTGCCGGGTTCGGCATCCGCCGCGGGATCCATGTCCTGGGCCTGGTTGGCTGCCAGATACAAAAGCACACCGCGCGACAAGGCGGGCGCCAGCCATAGCGTTTGCAAACCCGTTATGATACCGTCACGGCCGAACGCGGTGCTGAACCACGGAATACCGGCATAGGGATACGGCCCATCCTGCGTGTTTGTCACCAGCATGATCAGATCGGCCAGGGCGCGGCTGATCGATTCGTTGAATATTTCGTTGTCCGTCTCAATGCCCGGCCACGCCCTGTTGGCGCGCCGCAACTCCTTGCGGAATGCATGCATAGCCGGAACAAAATGCGGCATGGGTGGCGCTTCCCGGGCCGCCGCACCCTCGAGGCAGCTAATCTGCAATCCCACGGCCGCATGAACGCCGGGATCGAGCTCGAATTCGTAGGTCGCCCCGCGCGGTCCCAGGTTGGCCGGTGCGGGCTCGAACGACACCCGTGTCGCGCGGCGCACGCCGTCCAAACCTTCATAGGCCAGCAGGCAACATGCCTGTTCAACTGTTGGCGGCATGAGTTGGCCACGCCGCGCGCGCTTCATGCCGCGCACCTCGAACAAATCGGCAAAGTCGGCGGCGAAATCAATTTGCAGTGTGATGCGGGTGCGGATCGGCGCGAAGCTTCGAACCGTCAGCCGTTCATGGCACGCGCCGCGCCAGAGGAATTTCGCCCGGCGGACGTGGATCTGCCCCTGGTCCAGCGCGGGCTCCGACTCGAGCATGTTAGGGTTGGTAAGGTCGCATGTCAGCATTGCATTGTCGTTGGAAACGGCGGAACTCAGCAGCATTGGTGCGACACCGCCGATGCGCAGCGACATGCGCGACAAATAGCGGGTGTCGCGGTGGTATATGCCCTCGGCACTGCCGGGGCCGGCCGTCGCGTCGCCGCTATGGCCGAACAGAGCGAACGTGTCGGCCGCCTTCAGCGTGCGCGGCCGCTCTTCGGCGAGAGACGATGTAGCCGAAATGAAATAAGGGCCTGCGGCGCCCTCGGCACGTAGATGTGGCTGATCGTCCATTCGTCCTCCGGGAGAAGGCCCAAGATGGCAGTTCGCGGGCGATGCGGGTGCCTGCATGCGCTCGGCGCCCGCACGGTGTCCCTGGGACTTCTTTTAGCGCCTTTCCACGCCACATGACAAACATCCGCGGGTGGAGGGCTTCGATGCAGGCGATGGTGCTGAACGCGATACGATCTCCGCTGGTGTGGGCCGAATGCCCTGACGTGGAGCCCGGCGCCACCGAAATCCGGGTCAGGGTCACCGCGTGCGGCGTGTGCCGTACCGATCTGCATGTCGTGGACGGTGACCTGCCAAATCCCGTTCTACCAATCATTCCGGGACACGAGATCGTCGGCCGGATCGACGCGCTTGGCGCCGGCGTCGAGGGGTTGCGCATCGGCGAGCGCGTCGGCATTCCGTGGCTCGGCCACACCTGCGGCAGCTGCCCGTATTGCCTCGGCGGCCACGAAAACCTGTGTGATCATCCCATTTTCACCGGGTTCACCCGCAATGGCGGTTTCGCCACGGCAACCGTTGCGGATGCGCGCTTTGCGTTTCCGCTCGGCGAGGTGGGGAGCGATGAAGCGATAGCCCCCTTGCTGTGCGCCGGCCTGATCGGCTGGCGTTCGCTGGTGATTGCAGGGCAGGGCAAGAAGCTGGGCCTGTACGGCTTTGGCGCCGCGGCACATATTCTGGCACAGGCCGCGGTGTGGCAAGGACGTTCGGTTTACGCCTTCACCAAGCCCGGCGATGCCGCCACGCAGTCATTCGCCAAGTCGCTTGGTGCATGCTGGGCCGGAGGCTCGGACGAAATGCCGCCCGAACCGCTCGATGCGGCAATCATATTCGCAACAGTCGGCGATCTGGTGCCGCTGGCGCTACAGGCGGTGCGCAAAGGCGGCCGCGTGGTCTGCGCCGGCATTCACATGAGCGATATTCCGGGGTTTCCATATAGTCGGTTGTGGGAAGAGCGGCAACTGGTTTCGGTGGCAAACCTGACGCGGCAGGACGGCATTGATTTTCTGCGCCTGGCGCCGCGGATGGGGATTGTGACGAGAACCACGCCTTATGCGCTGAAGGATGCCAACCAGGCGCTGGCGGATCTGCGGGCTGGCAGGTTTGATGGCGCGGCGGTTTTGATACCGTAAATAGTAAGAGTTTTTTTGGTTTTTTTTCAAGAAAGAACTACTTCCTTCCCTACCTAAACGGAGGCTCATCAAAACTGCGTAGCTTGCGTGAATGCAACGCACTGAAATCTCCGCGCAAAATATCAAGCGCTGCCAGCCCAATTGCCAAATGCTCATCCACGGCGCGGCGATAGAATGCGGTGGCCATGCCGGGTAGCTTGATCTCGCCGTGTAATGGCTTGTCGGACACGCACAGCAACGTGCCATATGGCACGCGCATGCGATAGCCTTGGGTGGCCAAGGTGCCCGATTCCATGTCCACGGCAATGGCGCGCGACAAATTGATGCGGCGCCGTTCCTGCGACCAGCGCAGCTCCCAGTTCCGATCGTCGTAGGTGACGACTGTGCCGGTACGCAGGCGCTGCTTTAATCCCTCGCCGTGTTCGCCGGTCACCCGGGCCGCGGCCTGCTGCAACGCGACCTGCACTTCGGCAAGGGCGGGTATGGGAATGTCCGGCGGGACGAGATCGTCGAGAATGCGGTCGCGGCGGAGGTAGGCGTGCGCCAGCACGTAGTCGCCAATGGTTTGCGAACCACGCAGTCCGCCGCAATGGCCAATCATCAGCCAGCAATGCGGCCGCAGCACGGCGAGGTGATCGGTGATTGTCTTCGCATTCGACGGTCCGACGCCGATATTGACAATCGTTACCCCTCCCGAGCCGTCGGTGCGGGTGAGGTGATAGGCCGGCATCTGGAAGCGGTGCCATGGCGCCGCCTCCACAAGGGCTGCGGATGCCTCGACGGTGTGCTCGCGCCGCACTACGCCGCCACCGGGTAGCACCATGCTGTTCCACGGACTTTCCGGATCGCGCAGATCCGCGAGGCCGCGCTGTACGAATTGATCGATATAGCGTTGATAATTGGTAAGCAAAATCCAGGGTTGCACGCGACGCCAGTCGGTGCCGGTATAATGCACCAGACGCCGCAATGAAAAATCCACCCGCGGTGCGTCGAACAACGCCAGCGGGCGCGGTGTGCCGGCATCGAAATGCCACGATCCGTCGGCCACCTCATCGCCCACCGCGGTCAGCAACGGCGTGGGAAAATGTCGGGCGAGCGTTCCGGGTGCGATATCGCCGCCCAACAGTTCCTCGCCTTGTTCCAGCGCGTAGGGGTAAGGGATTTCCTGCGCGCTATCCTGTACGGCGAGGTGAGCGCCGAATTCGCGGACCAGAGGTTCCAGTTGCTCCAGCAGATAGGGCCGGAACGCAGCGGGTTCCGTTACGGTTGTGCCATAGCTCCCCGGCTCTTGCAGCTTGGGCCAGGCTCGTCGTGGAACGGGCCTGTCGCCGGTGGGCTGCCACGTGAGAAGCAACTCGGGATAGCGGAATTTGCCGCGCTCCGGCGGTGCAGGTGGGGTGCCGGTGCGCACGAACCGATCCAACGCGGTACGCAGTGCCGCTGTGGCCGCCGCGTA
>Ga0116229_10000935_pt1 | contig 43433 bp, 41 predicted proteins | sample S1TSphgellanicum_3_FD_87313 | JGI IMG/M metagenome (GOLD analysis project Ga0116229, IMG submission 87313) | Host-associated microbial communities from peat moss isolated from Minnesota, USA - S1T2_Fc - Sphagnum magellanicum MG | ecosystem: Host-associated > Plants > Peat moss > Unclassified...
AACCGACGAGTGATTTGCTCGTGAGAGCAACCAGTGAAGGAAGTGAATTTGTCATGGCCAGATTAAGCCATGACTCGGGATTTCTCCGTTAAGGAGCGGTGGGAGAATTCAGTTCGATAATCAAGGAAAGTGAGCGAATTGGATTTTAGGTTTTGGAAACGGGCCCTTTGGCGCCGTACAGTCCGCCCATTATGAATACTTTTTCGTCAGATTTTCTCACCAAGCTCCGTCACCTGGAGACTCACCTTAAAGCCAATATAAAAGGACAGGATCATGTTCTTCCTCGCATTTGCTCGGTGCTCCAGCGAGGAGAATTGAACCTGGCTCACCCAAATCGCCCGAAAGGCTCGTTCCTTTTCGTTGGTCCGACTGGCGTTGGTAAAACCGAAATCACCATCGCCTTCACAGAATACCTCTGCGGCACGGATCATCTCCATCGTTTCGATATGTCGGAATTCCAGAATCAATCTTCGGTGGGCTTGCTGTTGGGCAATTCCTCAACTGATACGGGGATGCTCGGACGTGCTCTCGACAAAAAATCTCACGGCACGCTGCTTTTTGACGAGATGGAAAAGGCTCACCCCCTCGTGCTGGATTTGTTCCTGCAAATTCTCGATGCGGGCCGGATCACCTTGACCAACGGCGAAACACGGAACCTGAACAATTACTACATCGTGTTTACCTCAAACATTGGTGCGGGGGAAGCGTTGCGGATGGAAAGTTCGGCCTTCGCCACAATTGAACGCACTGTCCTGCGACACGTAGATCAGGCGCTTCGTCCCGAATTGGTGGCTCGCATCAATGAAAAGCTGGTCTTCAATCGGCTGCCGTACGGGATTCAGCGGGAAATCTGCGAACTCATGATTGAACGTGAAGTGGATCGTCTGGCTCGCTTGGGACATAGCTTAAGGGTGGACAGCAATACCGTTGAATCTCTTGTGCGGCTCGGCTTCCATCGCACACTTGGCGCGCGTCCCATGCGTAACGTGGTGGATCGGTTTTTCCAAGAGAAAGCAGTATGCCACATCTTAAGTCGAACTTGGGTTTAACCGCTAAAGAGTATGACGATGCTATTCGTTGGGTCAGAGGTCCTGCCGGTCGTCGTGTTGACTGGCGTGGCCCGCGCAATCGCGTCCGATTCTGATTATGATCGTGCCGGTATTTGGCAGGCAGAGGATCGCGGTATAGCCATCGGCTCCGACAAGAACTCTTGTAAGCGCAAATCGGCCTATGTCGTGATTCCAACGCTTCGTTGAGGGTCTCACGCACTCGAAGATCTTATTATTTGCCTCATCAAATAGATGAGCTAGCAGCCTCTTGGCAGGGTTGGACGGAGCGGCAACCAATCGTTGCTCCATCCACTAGTGTGCCAGGCAGTAGTAAATTGGTAGGAGCTTCCCCCGTCATGGACGCCAGAGCTAACGATTCGGCGGCCATTCTGCCAGCCTCGAAGAAGTCAAAGTTGACGGTTGAAAGGCTTTTTTGTGTCCAAAAGGGAAACGGAGAGCCATGAAAACTGGCAACGCTTATATTTTCAGGGACTTGGATTTCCGTCTGTGAGGATACGAACCGAGCAAACGCTGCAGCGATACCGTCATCGGCGGCGATAACCGCAGTAATTCCTGGCTTGCGACGGGTGAGTTCGGTAAAGAGCTTTTCGGTCGATCCATCGTCCATGGGAATCATGAATTCCACTAGTTCCTCTGGGCCCTTACCAACCGATTCAAGCGCCTCAAGAATCCCCGCCTTTTTGAGTTCGTCGAGACTGGCTTCGAATCCTCCAAGAAATGCAATCCTCTCATGCCCGGAAATGAGCAGTCTTTCCGCCACCGTTCGCGCGGAAAGGACCTGGCCGAAGTCGATGTGGCTTCCAGGAAGATTGCTCTCCCAAGCCAAGAGGACTGGCAGTTTTAGGTATTGAAGAATTTCAACATCCTGACGAGCAAGGCCGGCGGGGATTACGAAAACGCCTCCTAGGTCCTTGACCACTTCCGACGTCCATTCCTGAGGAGACTCGTGAAGGAGAAGCACGTTTAAATGAGCTGCTGCTGCCCCGAATTGGAATCCTCGGATCAGTTCCGAGATGGGCCACTGTCTTTGGTCGGGAAGTGTTTTTAACAGGATTCCGAGTGGCCGACGAACTCGCTTGGCTCGCCCGAAAGCAAACGTTCCTTTACCGTGCCTACGAAAGATCAAGCCTCGAGCTTCGAGATCACCCAAGGCCAGGCGTACCGTCACACGACTGATTTTGAAACGGCGACAAAGCTCATGTTCGCTCGCAATAGCAGAGATGCCTTCTGAATCCTGAGCGAGAATTTCCTCCGCCAGTGTCCGCCCAGTTCGAGCTCGCGCTGTCTCTTGCCGAGAAATTGCCACGAACTAAACTATCTGCTGCTCAGTCCTGCTCTCAAGGTAAATCAGTGCGTGGAAGGGTTTTCAGAATTACATTTCGTATACCTTACCGGCGGGGCAGCCTGTTCCGAGAAGCCTTCGCATATGTTTGAACTAGTCGTAACTCCATAACTAGCAAGGGAGTTTTGTCGTTATCCTTCATGGCAAGGATACCATCTACTGCATCGTTGATAACCTGCGCATTGGAGCGTCGAAGTAGCTTGGACAAGCGCTGAATCTTTGCTCGCGTGGAAGGGAGAATCTCAACTGTGGTACCTCGCGATCGCTCTTTCTCGATAAGCTTTTTTACCGCTCGAGATATATTCGGCTTTCCGCCCTCCCGGCACGAAAGCGATCCGAGAAATGCCTTGTCGGCTTCCGGCAAACGCACGCGTAGGTGCGCATGCACGATTTTGTCTGCCATGCTGGATTTCTAGGCGAAAGGCAGCGGTATTAAAAGCTTTCGAAACTCGACCAGTCCCTTGAATCATCAAGTCATAGAGTGCGACCATTCCAGTCGGCCTCCGAAAGTTCCGAAAAGCCAACGAGGTTCCATCCGATTAAGCCCCGTAACGTTAAGTACAGCTCCCACAAGAGGATCATTTGCGATGTGCGCAAACAATTGGTTTAAATAGGATTCCTCGACCTCGAAGGTCAGGCTGTCTCGACCGTTGAACCGGGCGGTGGAAAGTCCCACGTTCTCTGGGAGCCTCTTGTCAAAACTTAGCATCAGGAGGGCCAGTGCCGGCGAAGCCTTTAAGTCATCCTGACCCTCGCCTGCAATGATTTTGAGTCCCCACGAGCGCATCAATTTGATATCCAAGGTGGGAGCTAAATAACGACTGGGATCCGTGTTGAGCAGATTTTCGACAACCTCGATCCTGTCAGGAACGCCGGCAAAAGAGGCTTTAATCATCCCGGTCGCTTCGGAGGTTGAAGCTGACAAGATGCCTCCGGAGGTGGGCTTGTAATTCCGATCCATCCGAACAACTGCATAATCCCTGCCGTAGGCTGAAAGACCTTCGTAAACCATCGAAAGGTCGCCCGACGCGATTGAGCCTGCGCGTCCAGCTAATGCCTCATTCGTCGCATGGGAAATGCGACCACCACGTACGCGCAATGAACCTTTGCCGCCATCGAATCTAGCTCCTTCGCGATGAACGATCCGGCCGGAACCGTCTACAAGCATCCAGGAAGCACTCACTGTCTTCCGCGCGGCTGCGATAAGAATCTCACGTTGCGCTGCTAGTTCTTGGCGGAACATGCACTCGAGAAGGTGGGTCACCATCATGGCGTAATCTGAGAGGATCCCGCTAGCCTCATTGGTCCGAGCCAGCAGACATCCGTAAAGTTGCTTCCCGGCAACGAGAGGAAGCCCGATGCAAAATTCCGAGCCCACAAGCCAGCCTCGGCTCGATAAGCCCGCAAAGCCGTCCGGGACAAACAGCATGTCACCGGTCATCATTTGAAGGACCGTGTCGGCGGGAAGGGAAATTTCGTGAGGCTGATCGAACTCGAACTCTCGAGAGACGGCTGTACGAAACGCTCCCCGGTTCGTGTCGTTGGAAAGAATGAGGGCGCCAGATTCGGAGTCTGCCAACTGAAGGAATCCATCGAGCATTAGTTCGTAGGCCAGAACTGGACGGGATAACCTCTCGTTGATCGAGATGAAATGCTCCAACATCTGTTTCTGCTTCGACCGAGTGGGGGCTTGCTGGATGGGAACGAAGGGCTGCAAGGCCTCGTGTCGAATCATCTCAGCCAGTTTTTGCTGCTCCATTCTGACATCGAAAACCCCCGCGAAACCATTGACCGGAACTTTGTCAGCAAGTTTGTCCTGATAGTGAACGAGAAACACTTTCACGCCTTCCGAAGCGTGGGAGAGTCTCTCCGCGATTTCCATCGATTCGTCTGCTGCACCGACGACGGCAATCGTTGCGCCTCGCCTTTTGATCGCCTGTTCAAGTTCATCGACTCGGCAGGTGGAAACCGCAACGCTCCCGCCTATTTGTTTCTCAAGCTGGGTCTGATATCGCTTCGGCAAGGCGGACATCATGCATAAAGGACGAAATGGAACGGTGTTAAGAAAGCCCATAAAGTTAGTTCTTGGTTGCAGTTATCGAAGGCCGGGGCGGCCAACGCTTCAGAATAATCGAGCAATTTGATCCGCCGACCCCGTGAGCGTTGAGAAGTACCACCTCGGGCTTTGAATGCAGGGGTTCTCCAGTGACAATATCGAGATTAATCCCTGCTAACGGGACTTCGTGGTTGGCTGTGGGAGGGATCACGCCCTCCGCCAGGGACAGCGCCGCTGCGGTGACCTGAAGAGGACCAGCCCCCGCCAGTGGATTGCCGATGACACCTTTGATGGAGGTGACGGGGATATCTCTGAGGTGTGAGGTGAAAACCTTCTCCAAGGCGACGGCTTCCGCTCGATCCAGGACTGGATGTCCTGGGCCCCAGGCAAAGATTGCGTCAATGTTGTCCACCTCCATGTTAGCGGCATCTAGTGACCGTCTCATCGATTCGACATAGCCGCTGCCAGGGGCAGAGGAATCCAGATCATTGGAATTAGCATAACCGATTATTTCACACAAAGGATGTCTTTGTGCCGCGAGCGCAGCACTGGCTTCCTCCACGAAGATCAAGCCGGCAGCTTCACTAAGCACGCCGCTATCGGCGAAGGCATCGAAAGGACGGCTCGACTTTTCTGGCAAGCGACGTCGACGAGAGGCCAAGCCACAACGGACAAATTCCGCCAAGGGGCTCGGGCCTAGGGGAGCGTCCGCCCCGCCCGCCACAACGAGATTGGTCGTACCGTGAAGCACGTCCCGAGCAGCCAGTCCGATGGCATCCATCCCCGCAGCACATGCGGTGGAAACCGTTTGCACTTCGCCACGACAGCCAAGGAACATGGAAAGGACTCCCACCGCAGCATGCGGTGGGGACTGACTCACCATCATGGGACAGGTCCCTTCGTAACCTTGTTTCACCCGTCGAACGCCGGATTCCGCGATCATCGTGCTGTCACTCGTTGCCAGTCCCACTCGTAGGTCGAAGCCTCCATCCGCTGGCAAGGCTTGGGCCAATTGCTGGGCTGCTTTCAGCAGAAGATGGGTATGACGAGAAAGCCTCTTGGGCTTGTATTTTGCGGGAATGAAGTCGAGCGAAAATTCAGGCACTTCTCCTCCTATTTCGCATCCCGTGGGTGCGGCATCAAATCGCGCGATCTTACGAATACCTGAGTTTCCGGCACGCACGAGTTCCCAGAACTGGTGCACATTCGCGGCTTGAGGACCAACAATTCCGGCCAGGGTTATCACGGCACGTCTTTTCATAAGGTGCTAAGAGTTGAACTGGCGCGGGTACGCCGTGGCGGTCCGCTTTGGTGGTCGGAGGTATTGGCAAAAAGACCGTCATACCGGGAAGGCGCGAAAATTCCGTGCGGGTCAAAAGCCTTCCTTAACCTGCGATGAATTTGGCGTGCGGCCTTGCTGGCCGTCCGCAAGTTGGTTCCCTGTATTATGCCCATCCGGTAGAAGCCGATACCAGCCTTCCTGAGAATGTTCAGCAATGCTCGGGCACGTTCCTGAACGATGCCCGCGTCTTTTTGGTGAAATGGAATCGAGAGAACCAGAATTGTCGTCAACGAATCTACGATGTTCACCGTGATGGCCAACGACGGCAGACTTAGCGAATCGCCCGATTGTCGAACCAGTTCCACGATCTTTTCTATCTCGACGGGGCAAGATCGCAGAGCTGGAGTAATATGGATAAGGCCAGCAGCAGTTTTTTCCGGATCAATCACGGAAAGATCGGCTCGTCCGAGCGCGGACCATTGAACGCCGGGGAGTGCCAGATTGGACGGGAATCCACAGGCAAGGTGCTGGAGTTGTTCGACCGGCGAAGGGTTGGATTTTTCCACATCCAGATTCTCCGCCCCTACGATGACTTCGAGGTCACAAGATCCGCCGAGACTTTCTCGAATGATCCTAACCGCGGCCTCGACCAACGGCCGACACCCCAGCAGCGGTAGTGCTGCTGTCCAAGCGGGAGCCCTATCCGCGAACATTCTCACCTCCTCCGTCGGCAACCAGGGAGCCATCGTTGCGATAATCCGTTCTCGATTTCCGATGTGAGGAATTCCGCCAATGCATCCATCCTGCTTCAGGTTCAGGACGCTCTGGAAAAGCTCGGCAGCCGACTTTCCTTCCTTGAGTCGAGCGATGACAACTCCTCGATCCGTGCGTCGAAGTAGCCGGATTCGGGCTGCAACGACAATTCCCCAGTTGCTTTGGCAAAACAATTGCGTGAGGTCGGACCCGAGGGATACGCCGCTCGTCCCGGCTTCCTCGCGTGCGAGTCGCGTCCACAAGACGTCCCCCGTGCCGGTCACGACCTGCAATTCGAGGAGGTCGTATTGGCGTTGCCCGTAGTAGCCAATTCCCCGTTCCAAGGCGTTGCCGAGAACGCTGGTCAACTGGCCGGCACCGGTAATGTTGAAGAACCATTTGTCGCCGTCTTTCGTCAAGGCGCGATACAAATCGGCCTGAGTTACCCCCGGTTCCAGTGTGGCGACGCCTGCCGAATCGATTTCAGCAATACGATTCATATTACTGAGGTCGACGAGCCAACAATCGTCATCTGCCGGAAGCGATGATCCAAATCCCCAGTTTTTACCGCATGAGAACGCTTGGAGTTTCACGCCGTGCTTACGGGCAGCTTTTACGATGTCAACCACGTCGCGAACGTTTCGCGGTTGTAAACGCCCCTCGACTTGCCGAGTACAACCGGACAAGTCGCTTAGGTTGCACTGGCCCTCGCTAACGAGGCCTTCGACCGCCTCACGAAAACCAAGGCGTGGTTGGATCATGATGCCTGCTTTGCGTTGGGCCGCAGCATCTCCGCGAGAACACCTTGCTTGAGGCCAAGGTAAGATTTGGTGATCTTGGCGTTGGCCTGGAAAACTTCCAATTCCTGCAAGCGAGCATGAAGCTTCGGCAAATTGTACCAAGGGACTGAGGGGAAGAGGTGGTGAGCCAGATGGTAGTTGACGTTAAAGGGAGCCAGCGTCAACCGCTCGAGCCATGTGGGATCGACGTGCCGAGTCTCGTTCAGCTCGTTCTCGGATGGGCAGATTAGATGCTCGGCCACGGAGCGCAAGCGAACCAGAGCCCCGAAGATTGTCACCATGGGCAGAACCCAAAGGAGGAAGAACCAACCCCAGCCATGAAAAACGGTCAGTAAGGCAACGGCCGTCCCTAGGAAGGTCGCGAGCCGGATGCGCTCTGCCCACGAGAGTGAGACGTGTTTCATGACGGCGGCTTGGAGGGGCGACCACAGGAAGAGCAGGATTAGAATTTTATGAGCCGCCAATCCGAGAAGATCCAATGCGAATAGCTTTGCGGTGGTAACATGATCCTTGGGCCATGCCCAGTCGTCATCCATGTGCATGCCAACCCAATCAGGGTCTTGGTCCGTATTGGTATGCTGATGGTGCAGTAGGTGACGCCGACGGTAGACGTCAGTACAGACACCGACCGGAAAAGCGCAAAACATGTCCGAGAGAAAATCATTCCAGGGCCGGTTGGTCGAAAGCCGGTAATGGACCCCCTCGTGGACCAGGCCGAGAAAGGCGTGCTGCCGACTCGCCACGATCAATCCAAGTAAAAGGTAGGTTGGCACCCAAGCCATCCACGTCAGGTGGGGCGACACCACGATGAAACTTCCAAGGCACATCGCCAAAACGAGCCATTGCCGGGCGACAGAAAAAACGGCTTTTGTTTCGGACACCTCGGAAAGCCGTCGGATATCCCCAGCCAATTCGCGCATGGGCAAGAGGCGTGCGGCGCTGCGATCGCGAGTTCCAAGGAAGTGTTCCACATCGAGGGTTTCACGACGAACCACTTCGAGTTTGACGGGCAAATTCGGTGCCGTAGTAACGGATGAGTTGATCATGCGGATACGGAATACGTTCCAGATTCGTTTTCGTCATGGCTAAAACTCACACGAAGTCTTGGCCAAATTGGGTCGCCAATGGTCAAATAGGACGCACCTTGTAATACATTTTTAATACATCCAAACTTGCGGCAGCCGTGGAAAAGCCGATGACGCTAACGCAGTGGGCCAGCCAGATGGGGATCTCCTATCGTACGGCGTGGCGAATGGTCCGGGACAATAAACTCCCTGCTCATTGCCGCGCCATTCGCTTCCAGACGGGAACCATTCGAATTCTGGAGGAGCAATCTCGCACGAGGGACGAAGCGTCCTACCGGGCGGTGATCTACGCGCGAATCAATTCGCGTCAGGACTTAGCGGACCTGGATGAACAAATATTACAGTGCCGCCTCTTTTGCCGGGGCCGAGGTTGGGAAGTGGAGCGAGTAGTCCGCGAACTGGCTCCCGGTTTTGGGCCCAAGAGAAAGAAACTTCACTCGTTACTTGTCGCTCCGCCCAAACGACTGGTGGTGGCCAGGCCATCTGTCCTGTCCCGCTTCGATACCACCGTGACGGAAATATTGCTCAAAAACCTCGGCTGCGCGCTGTCCATTGTGGATCGCGACCGGGAACAGGAAGGACATGGTGGTGCTTTGGAGGACCTAACCGACGCCATTTCCTCGACCTGCCATCTGCATTATGGGGTCAAACGTGGCCGCGCCTTAGTCGAGGACCTGAATCGTCTCGTTGCCGGTCGCCGGAGAAAAGGTTGAATTCGTCGCACGACTGAGGATACTGGCTAGCTGCGCGCGCGACTTCAGCTTCATTTTCTTATAGACTTGGGCCATTTGCACCTTAACCGTTCCCTTGCTCTTACGAAGCACTTGGGCAATCTCCTCATTGCTCAGCCCCTTGGCTGCTTCGACCGCAACTTTCCGTTCGCTTCGGCTGAGGACCGAAAGATAGGTGGATGGTAGTTTCGGCGGTGCCGAGGGTTGATCCAGATGGAATTCGATCATGAATCGACCGCGACTTAGCGTCAGGGATTTGGACGGAATGAAATAGATTTTTGCAACCAAGCCACGAATTCGAGGATGCTCGACCGTCTCCAGGGCTACGGCGCGCAGTGGCCCTGGTCTGGCCAACTTGGCCGATTCGATGCGTGGTTTGAGCCGGGAGAGCGTTTCGAGAAGGTCCTTTGGGACGGTAATGCGGGAAGGCAGACCTTTAAGAGCCAGCATGGAAAGGCCCTTTCGCCATACATTACTAAGCTCGACTGCTGACGCGGTAAAATGACTGGGCGTCATGTCCCATTTGACGAAGCAGGTCGAAGTAGGCAGCGACCATATGAAGTTTGATACCGAATCTTCTTCGAGCCTTTCCTCCTTGGCGATGGCCAGCCTCTGCACCATTGCTTCGAAATGAATTTGCCATTTGGCGAGCTGAGCCATTTCATCGTCGGATAAGTCGCCTTGGCGGGCGTTTCGGAAAACGGTAAGCGTCGCCAACCACTGATCGCCGTGCCAAGCCACAAGTGAAGCGCCATACTCCAAATTTGCTGGGGTCATCACCTCCCGGTAGAAGAGCGACCTTTTCAAGATGGATTGCGGCGTGTGATCTGAATGCCGCACCGTTTTAACGGAAGGGCCTACCGGGCTGCGGCGAAGCCAGATATCGTACTTGTTCGTGTCCCGGATGTAGGCGTCGCAGTAGACCTTGTACTTCTGCTCCGAACAGAGCGAGGGCAGCTCGAACTTGATGGGCAAGAAGGCGATGAAAAGCAGCTCGTGGGGAATTCGCGCACTGACGAGATCAAACATCACTTTCCCCATTCGCGATGGGTTCGTCGCTCCGTGCAATCGGGCCAGTGCTTCGTGTTCCGCGGTATCGGTCATTGCTGCTGACAGTAACATTTTTCGACACAGATGTCTTAAAAATATGCCCAACGGCATATGGGCGCTTTGCCGACATTTCTTAACAATGTGGTCCATCGAAGGGATTAGGCCATGAGAGATGACAAGGCAGAAATCGCAGCCAGGTATCACATCGTGGAGTTGCTTTATCGCGGCGACCTTGATGGAGCCGAACTGTCACTCGAGAGTTCCTGCCAAGACCAAACCATCTCGCCAGATACGGTCGCCTTTTATCGGTTTCTTCTCGTGCAGGCCCGAAATTACCATCAGTCCGGTCAAAAAACTGTCGGCGAAGTCCAACCTGCCGCTGAGGCGCAGGGAAAAACAGATGCCCAGATATCATGATCACTAGCGTCCGAGACCCCGTCGAATTTCTCGGAGATCAGAAAGACCGGGCGGCCCTGCAGGAATGGTATGAAACGCTGAACCAGAGCGCGGTCAAAACGTCAGTCCAGACGGTCAAATGCCGCGAATTTCGACCTTACAACTGCGGGAATTTTCGTCTCATCGTCCTTTGCAATCATCCCTTTGGGGATCTAAGCAGCGAGCTCGATAAGGCGCGAAACGTCGGGGATCACCTCAAATCGGATCGCACCCTCAGTACTCTGATTTCCTCCTTTACCCAGTGGGTGGAAAGTCATCATGTGCCCACGGAAACCATGTTGGACAAGCGTCGTGCGTTCATCGACTGGTGGCCAAAGGAAATGTTGCACTACGTCGCGCATGATCTGTCTCCGGAGGCCCAAGCCCACGTCGAGATGAGCAACCACATTTTGGAATGTCTTGATCTCGTTCGACTCGCCACCGTCTCGGGACCGGAATTCTTGGGTCTTTGGATAGACTCCAATGAGCCCTATTTCGCCGCTGGCCGTCTATTCTATGGCACATTCAAATGGGTCGACGAGGTTCCGATTATGGGGAACAACCATACGGCTCGAATGCAACTGCGAGAGCACGTAAGCGAGTTCGCGCGGGAATTCGTAGGGCTCGCCCGCCTCGCACTTTTGGCTGGGGCGGAGTCTCCGCTTCTGGATCGCACCATTTTCATACTCCGGAAGTTTAAAATTCAGTTCTCCGCGGAAATCCCCGCTTGGCTAGCGTTGGCACAGGAACTCTTGGAAGGCTCCGAGCACATTCCGACCCATGCGGCCATCGCTATTCCAACTGAATACGAGAGGTTAGATTGCGTCTGCGACGGCCTTCGCACGAATCTAGCCAAAGCAGCCGAGGGTTTGGAACACGAGATTCCCGCGCTGATCAACGCTCTTCTTCCCACTCTGACTGTGCCTATTTCTATTTCGGGTGAAGGTAAATGTCGCTCACCTCAAGACTTCTCGTTTTGATCAGCAAAGCGAAACTTACCTTGGAAATGAAAGTCGCTTAGTCATGGATCGTAGGGCTAAAGCATTAAAGGTTACTCCAATATCCTGTTGGATAGCGGCCTATAAGCCACCGCATGGTTCAGTTCGGGGGAGGAATTTGCGCCTCCTGCTCCATCCATTTCACCACGAGGTCATGGTGGGGCTCATGGTGGGCGCCTGGGATAACCTCAACGGAAAAGTTGTTAAACCCCTTCGATTGGAGCAAGTCAACAACCTGTTTGTTTTGGGCCATGACGGTGGGAGAATCTTCCGAACCATAGATCACATGAATCGGTTTGTCAGCCCACCCGGAGGTGTTGAAATCATAGTATTGATCCCCGGCAAAGTTGCCGCTCTGCAGAAACAGGCCTCTGAAAAAATCGGGACGAGTCGCCCCTAGATACCACACGGCGAAGCCGCCTCCGCTAAAGCCCGTCATATAGACGTTGCTCTTATCGTACTGCAAATTGTTTTCCATCCAGTGCAGGCAATCCTTGAAGTAGGGCACATCTTCGGGAACGTGGATGGAACTAACGGCCGAGAGAAAGGTCGGGCAAACAATGGTGAAGTTGTGTTGCTTGGCAAGATCGAGCCATCCTTTGATTTCCGCGGGGCCTGAACCGCCATTGCCGTGAGCCGCCACCAGGAGCGGTCGATCGGCAATGCCGTTGGCTGGGTAAACGGCCATTTCGTTGACGGATCTCCTATCGCCAATAGTGATGATAGCTACGCCATTTGGTTGTATCTGCAGTTGATCGTCTGCCCGCAAGACGGGACTGACGACAAGTAGGGTGAAAAGAACGAACTGGCCAATGATTTTCATGGAGATGGAGTTACACCCATATAAGCGTCAACGACTTTGGGCATGTTTGTTTTGTTGGCGAGGTCGTAAGCGGCTGCCAGCGAAGAGCACCGAAGAAAGGCTTCGGACGGTATGCTAAAGTCAATGATGCGAACCGCCCTCACGTTGCCTTGAGAAGGATGGACCTGACGCAATTGACCGGCAATCCACCCAAGGATTTTGGGGACCTGTTTCGACTGCGCATCTTCCATTTCGTTCATCAACGGCTGAAAACGGGTTCTATCACCGAGAGGAGTGGGGGCAAAAAGCAATTTTTCGTTGACCTGATGCCAGCCGGTCTGATCCTCTTCCTCGATATAGAAGATACGCCAGCGGCTGGGCGCACTTTCAAAGATGCCTGTGACTCGAAAAAGAGAGGCGATCCAGGCAGGGTACAACGGGTAGCTGCTTTTCATGAGTCCCACCCAACCAACGGGCACGATCCACAGGAGGATAAACGCGAGGGGAATAAAGGGTCTTAGCATTTGGGTAAGTTTGGACAGTGACGAGGAATTTTGCGACTTAGTCGGAAGCGCCCGAGCGATAGCAGCCTAGGAAGGCTGCAGCCACGCAGACAAGACTTTGAACCATGAGGACCGTCAGGCATAGGGGCCAGCTATCGAGGGAAAAGGAACCGGTATAGGCGACGAGATCGTAGAGGCGGGTCTCTTTGAGCGTTTGCAGGTAGCCTGACCAGCTCCAGTAGGCGGCGATGAAGGGCCGCGTGACAGTGGCCAGCCAATCCGGCAAAGCAAGAACCGCGCCGGAGAGCGGCAACTGAAAGCCGACGACATAGAGCGCAATGAGAGAAGCCTGCTCTGCCGTCCTCGACCACGCAGAAATGGCCAAGCTCAAGGAAGTCAACGAGAGGTTAACCAGACCGAGAATCGCCAATTGTGAGGCGAAGCTTCCCGGCAAATGGCAGACTTCCTTAACGAGAACTGTCATCCAAAGGGATTGAGCCAGGACCAGGAGGGAAAGGAAAAAGACCTTGCTGCAAAGATAGGCCGAGGTGCTTAACCCCGAGAGTTTTTCCTTTTCGAAAATGCCCCGTTCCGCCGCGATTTCTCTCGCCGCGTTATTGGCCCCCATGAGGGCCAGGAGAATCACCTGAAACATGGCGAGGCCGGAGACCAATCGTCCGACCCGGCCGACCTGGTTTGAGTAATCGAGGCTTTCCTTAAACATATGGGCTGGGTTGGTATCCAAACTGAGGCTCATGTTGGCAATCTCGGGAAGACCCTTCAGGGCAAACAGCACGACGATGCCGGGAAAGACAAAGAGAAGAAGAAATTGAAGAAAAATCTGAGCCCTGGTGCGAACGAAGACGCGGAAGCGGCGGCGAGTCAGGCAGACGAATTGAGCGAACCATCGGCTGGGGCCTTTTCGCGTCTCCAATCTTGCCACTTGCGAAACTTCCCAATTGTCGAGCGAGCGTTTCGGCAAGAGCATGAACTCCTGCCAGGAAGACCGCCATTGCTCCGGCGTCGCCTCAGTCAGCCGCTCAAAGATGTCAGCCGGATCGTCCGTCTGGAAATAGACAGCCATCTCCACGAAAGTGCCTTGAAAGGCCAATTCGCCCCCGACCAGAACGACAATCGAGTCGTAGCAATGGAGGTGTTTGAGTTCATGAGTAACGTGAAGCACAATTTTCTTCTTCTCCCGGGCTAGATTGCGCAAGAGCAGCGTGATTTCCGAGGAGGATTTCGGGTCCAGTCCGCTCGTGACTTCGTCGGCCAGGATAATCGCGGGTTCGCTGACCAGTTCCATGGCCAGGGCGAGCCTTCGTTTTTGACCGCCGGAAAGCGCGCGCGCGCCCCGTTGGAGAAGCCCGGTCAGCCCGGTCAGTTCGACCACATCCGCCACCCGGTTCCGAATGAATGAGTCTCCCCTTTGCCCCAGTCGAAGCACGGCGGCGTCGGTCAAAATTTCGCTAACGGTCAATTCCTCGTGAAAAATGCCGAATTGCGGTATATAGGCCAGCATCTCCGGCTCGATGTCATACTCGGGGCTAATCGCGCGGTTGAGCCAGTTTATTTCGCCCTCGGCATGACGCGCAATGCCGGCAATGGCTTTCAGAAAGGTGCTCTTGCCACAGCCGGACGGGCCAATAATCGCAACCAGATCGCCGAATTTGGCGCGAAAATTGATCCCGTTAAGAATGGCCCCCTTTTCGCGGTCACCATTGGCAAAAACACTTAGATTGCTGGTTCTCAACATGAAATCGGAGAAGGCGGGAAAACGGGATTTTATGGAATCTTCAAAAATCCTGCTATCTTTCCTGCTATCTTTCGAGGCGATGGGGCTGGGAGCCATAAGGAGTTCATTGCGATGCATATGTTTGATAGATTAGGCAAGATTTACGGCAGGCTTAATCTCGCCCTCATGCCGGTAAAGCCTTGGGATTATTTCGTAAAAGCATTCTCATTGGTCTTTCTCGCCTACTGGCTGCATTTAAGCCGGAACCTCAACGATTGGCTCGGGACTGACGGCTTTCATATGTCCTCGGCAGCCGCTCTGGTCTTTAAACCTCTGCCGTCCCCCTGGCCCTGGGTTTTGTGGTGGATGGTATTGGTTGGGGGAGTCCTGTTGCTTGCGCGACGAACCGTACCCTTGGGTTGTTTGCTGGCGGGCAGCGGATTTTTTTATGCCACCATCTGCGATCCGGCCAGTAGGGGAGCGGTTAATATGCATTTTCTGTTTGGGTTGGCGGTGATTTTCTGGAGTACCAGTTTGCGAAGAGATATTGACGTTACGATGTCAGCGTGGCCGGCCTATTTAATCCGACTTTATCTCGTGGTGGTCTATTTCGGGTCGGGATGGAGAAAGACCATCTATGGTAACTGGCTCAACGATCCTCATGCCCTGATTCATAGCATGACCGGCTTTTTTGCGACCGGACTTACCCGATCGCTTTATCCTGTCACACCGCTGCCCATTTGGACCGCAGCCCAATACGTGACGGTCGCCTTCGAGCTTAGCGCGCCTCTGCTGCTGCTACATCCCTCCTTCCGAAAAGCAGGCGCGGTTATAGGATGTCTGCTTCATATTGGTATTGCCCTGCTCATGAAAGACCTTTTCTATTTCAGCTTGCAAATGCTCACGTTTTACATCCCCGTGTTGACGCCTACTTCCTGGCCAGCCGCCGTACGATCCAGGAGTGACCACCAGGCTGCGATGTAGGCTTCACACAGCGGAATGTCTTTGGTCGTCACGACCGGGTGAGCCGCGCTAAACTCTCTCCATTCATCGAAATACGGATCACCGTAAAATTCGCCTCGGCAATAGGTCACTCCGGCAAACTCCTTGAGCCAGTCACCGGGTTCAATCCGACAATTGATAAGAAGCAGTTTCGAGTTTGGATCAGGCGCTAGCATCGCTTTCCATTTATCGAAAGTTGCTACATCTTCCCCCGAGACGACGTAGCAATGACATTTTTTCAAGTAGGCCGCGGCCATTGGGTCGGGTTTGGCCACAATAACAACCGAGCCCTCGTTTAACCTCGGTCCCGGCCATTCTTTGCGAATTTCTTGCCCATAAAAGTTTCCGAGCACGTTTTTATCCGGACCAAGAATGGCAACCGTCGGATCACCCTTCCCAATCAGAACGATATTTCCGCTATCGGATGCATGAATCGGCAGGGCCGAAGACGTTATGTCCGAAATAATGAACGGCATCAGGACGAGTATGAAAGAAGCAAGGGCGGCCCGGAGCCAACAACGCCGGGAGGGTAAAGCCTCCTGTTTCCATCTCAAAATAAGGGCGACAACCAACCAGAGGCTCGGCAGCGGCCAGTTCCACCATTTTCCCGCCGCGTTGTAAAAGAGAGCTATCAAAAAGGCTGTCCATGCGGCCGCGCCCCACGGGGAGAAGGTAAATTTGGAACTCGGAACCAGTAAAGTAAAAGCGGCCAGCCAAAAAAACAAATATAGCCAGCGGAACCGCCATCCTCCCTCGACCATCCAGGTGAGATGCGAGCTAAGCAGGTGCCGGAGTTGAACGGCTTCACCCACCGGCTCAAACCATTGCGCATAGGCTTCGGCGGATTGGCCCTGTCCCCAGCCGTTCGGGGCGGCAGCCAGCATGGCTGGCACCCTGGACCAGACTTCCAACCGGCGTCCGGCGGACGCTTCGGGCGACAGGTCAATGGTTCCAAGGCGGAAGCCCTTGGGGAAGGCCGTCAGACCCGCCGTCGTTCCCAGCAAGAGGATGAGCCCCATAGCAAACCACGGCTTCCAACTCTTCGGCCACGCGCCCAGTCGCCAGGATAAGTACGCCCACGCGAGGCATCCCCCGATGAGAGCCAATACTCCCCCTCGTGATCCCGTTCCCACCAGAAGCGTGATAAGCAGCATCTCCACTGGACCGACCAGCCAAATCCAGCGTTTCGACCATTGGAGCAGCACTGGCAGCGACAAAGCGAGTACGACCAGGAATGTGGCCACATCATTAGGGTTTAAGCCCAATACCGTGAATCGAGTTTGCTCTAGAGCCATAGTGTACCTCGCGATTTCCGGAAACTTAACGATCAGGGATGAAAATAGCCCCAGGATTGGGCGATTTCCTTATTGGGTAAGCCGACCCGTTGCGATTCGGGAAGAACATCTTCCACCGCAGGATAAACGTCCCCGTTGAGCATATCGCCGAAGTAGGGAGGTTTGCGAAACGCGGTCAGGAGCGAGTCATCCAGGACAAAGGGCTGTTCATCATCATCGAAAGTAGCAGCCAGCGAGTTGGCGTTACCTTGAAGCTGTTGGCTCTTGAGCTTTAGGACGTATTCAAAAAATTTAAGCCCTAATTCTTCCTCTTCGGGAAACACTTCATGTGCTTTGCCGGGATAGATGCGCAGGAGAATAGGATAATTGAGGGCCTGCGCTTTCTGATAAAAAGCTTTGGCTGCGTTGCTTCCGTATTCCAACTCACCCGTCGTGAGCAACCACAAGCAATGCGAGGCCTCAGGCGCGGGCTCGGCATAACTGCTATTGATATGAATATGGATGGCCAGAAATCGTTCCGGGCACCGCATCACAATCCGGTGCGCCCACTGGGCACCTCGGGAATAGCCATAAATCAAGTATCCGCTTTGGGGAAGATGATAGTCGTGGCACAGCTTATCCATGGCAATTTTCCAGGTTCGATACGACTGCTCCATCGCATCGCCGGGGTCATTTTGGGCGTTGGGATCAACATTAAAGCTTTCCGAAGTCGAATACATGGTGGCCGTGGTCCACGTGACGATGGCCAGCTTGTGCTGGTCGGCAAAGGCGAAGTTAAGGTCACTGGAGGAGGGGCGTTTGACCCAGGCTTCAACCGAAGCCTTTTCGGATAAATGGGTGACATCGGCAAAAACGCCGTCCACCGTCTCTCCAGGCGATACCCCTTTGGGATACCGAACATAGAATGTTATATACGGCAAATCGGGATTGTCGTTTCGTTCGTCTAGAGTGATTAGTTTATGACCGTCTTCAGAAACAAGAGGAGGAGAGCCCTTGTCATCGTCGGCCGTGAGCAGACCCGCCGTACAGCAAGAAAAAGCAACTATTGCCAGCGCAGCCGAACAGGGAGTTTTCATTGGTTTATGTGGTACGGAGGCGGAACGCTCAATTGCTTTGATCGACGGCTACTTTATTGTTTTGGCCCCTCGAGCCTAGGTTGAGGTCCGGCATCAGTTCCTTGGCGACCTTCCCGATTCCCCCCTGGGCCAGCTTGCTCGGGGGATACTCGTTGTAGGCTTGAAGGTAGAGGGCGAGACTGGAGCCCAAATCGCCGGTCTTCTCCTCCTGCGCCGCGGTGTTGAGCAGCTCGACGAAGTCCGCGGCCTGCGTGGCATAGTTCAGCCGGGCTTCGCTTAGTTTCGTATCGTCGGGCAAATCGTGACGGTTAATCTCCAGGCACTCCCAGGCCCCCCGGTAATCTCCGATTTGAGCGTAGCGGTCGGCCTGGACCAGGCTCAGCTCGATTTCTTCCATCTTTTCCAAGACAGTTTCCAGTTGCTTGGCCCTCGCGGGATCGGTGGCGGTAGCGGCTATGTATTTGGCCTTATCGACGTAGATCTGCCGGTAGTTTTTCTGCGCCATCAGGCTGTCGAGGTCGGAGAGGGCATGTTGTTGCAGGTCGGCCTGGTTGAAGATGCCGACGGACAGTTTCTCCAAATCCGGGTTGCGGGGCCAAATATCGGCGGCGGCGGTAAGCTCCGTTTCCAATGTTTTTTCGTCGTTTTGGCTGGCCGCCGCCTTCGCCTTGGCCAGGTGCATCCGGCTAATGGTCTGGGCCGTCTGAATGGCGGCGACCGGCTTGGTGGGATTGAAATCGGTCGCCATTTTCTGCAGGTCATCGACCAGCTTTTGCGCGCCGTCGTAATCTTTGACATCGAGTGCATCCATGAGCTGATTCGATTTCTGGGTGTATTCGTAAGCCAGCACCTTTTGACTCCTGGGTAGTGTCTTGATCGCCGGCAGGTTCAATCCTGTGGCGTAAGCCTCTTGCAGCCTTTCGGTCGCACCATCGAGTTCTCCCCTCGACATCATGAAATGATAGGCATCCACGCCATCGTTTACGTTTTGGATGGCTTCGTGGGTCAAGGCACTCACCACTGAGACCGTGGGGTTGATCCCCGACGAAGTCGTCAGCATGGATTTGATTTGTTCTCCTAAGAGCAACTTCTGGTCACCATCCCCGAAAATCGCCTGATAAAATTCACAAGCAATGATGACGTGTTCAAACCGACGCTGGAAAAACATCTGCACAATCATGGTCTGAAATTGGATTTTGGCCTGAAGTTCCGAGGCCTCCAGTTTGACCGAATTGGCTTTGCTCTGGGCTTCCAGCTCGGCGAGGCGCTCTTGGTCAGGCTTAAGCCGGATTTCCCGTTCCAACTGCTGATCCTGCATCGCGGCGCGGGCCGCACCGTCGTTTCCGGTTGGGGCGGCGAATAGATCATCCTGGCTGACCGACTGCTCCATATTCCACGCCAGAGTATTCTCTTCGCTGCGAATGGATTCATTGGCTTTGGCCAGATGGGTTTGCTCACTCTGGCTCTGCCACAAAGCATAGACGGCGTCGGCGATGTCATTGCAAAGCTGGCTATCGGCCCGGTATTTGGCCGCCTCGAACAATAACTTCCAGGCTTGGTCCACATTGGCATCGGTAGCTTGGCCCGGGGTCAATAACTGCTGAATCTGCGTCAGGATCGCGTCGTAATCGGTGCTGGCTTTGTCGGTTTCTTCCGGGTCGTTGAGGTATTTCACAAATTGGCTGCGAAAGACTCGGTTGTTCTCGACCTTCCAGGTGCCGCCGTCCCATGCCACGGTTTCGCTCCTGGGGTCGAAAGTGGGCAGCAGGCTCTTGGCCTGCTCTTTGGTCTTATCGTCCACGAGAGGACCGCCATCCGCCGGAGCGGCATTGGTATTGGCGGCTGGAGGCGCGGTGGGAAGGGGCTGGGTGCCGGAGTTAGGATTTGGGGTCAGGTCTGCGGGCGCGAAAAGAGGCACTAGACCAAATGCACCGACTGCCATGGCTATGAGGCGAAGAATTTTCATAGATCAAACTTTCTGAATCTGGATGGCTTGGAGAAGGCCCTGACCGACGACAATGACTTTCAATTCAAAGTTCTGGCCTTTCTGAACATTGGTATCGCTGAGGACGCCGGGAAGAAGAATGGCCAGGTGAAAGGGCCTTCCGTCGATATCCGAAGCGAAAGAGAAGAGTCTTCCCGCCTTGTCGGACCAGCCCAGCTCATTCTCCACCCGCCCCGTCAAGGTATAGGTATTACCCCTCAAGCTGAGCGAATCATCCACATATTGCGCTACGGGCAATTCAGGTATCCCACGATAGGGATTTTCCAAAAACTGTCGCACCCCATAAATGCCGGCCCCGGTTAAAGCGATAAAAAGGCCAAGGAATATTATCCATAGCAACGGCACCGAACGATTAGCTCTTCTCAGCATGATTCTACTCCTGGTGTAAGAATTATCAGCGGCATACGAGACAGACTCATTACGATCTTCTCTAATGCGCACCTTGTGGCTGCGGTCTTAGCTTGAGACATGCCAAGTCGGAAATCGCCGGCGGCTTACCTCTCACCATGCCTCATATAGATCGGGGCGTTGCCGATGAGATGGAATAAATCCTCGCGTTTTTCGTGACAGCAAAGAAATCCAACGAACTTTTACAAGATCCACAACCCATTCTTTTGATTGATACGCGCCAGACCAAGCCGCCGCTATGAGAGGCGATTATCAGTACCGTACAACCGAAACATGCTGCCAATCAGAAGGACGCAATCACGCTCAGAAATGGGCCGTTAATGACTTGATTCATGTTCTACACGCGATTAATAATGTATAGGATGTAGTTCCGAGCGGTGAACAAAAAGCTACAGATAGGAGTCGCTTCCGCGATAACTTTATTGATAGTGATGATTATCGTTTAGGTTCTAGGAAGTCGAGTGTAACACAAAAGTGACTGATGATGGGGTTGTTGCGCATTCACCGATAAATAGTGCAGTAAAAAACTATCAATAGTTAGGAAGACATTTCACTGCTTTTTCGATTCGCAGCAGTAGTCATCAACAGCATTGTTTGTACAAGATATCTCGCAAGGTATTAACAATGCCCCTGCCACAACTCCTTAAGGCATAGATATTATATACCGTGTGAAGCTTATTGCCCGAACTGCTTAATTCAAGACACCGCCCATAGAGGCCCACAGCTTTAGTCAACGCTCGAGGATCCGAGATAGTCCTGGCGAAACCGAATCGATAACGGGCCGGTTTACCGCCTTTCCGGAGGGAAGAATAATGTCCTCAAGCCATCCGATGCGCCAACCGTAGTTATCTTCCTATTTACTTAGGATAAAGCGCATTAACTCTCGCTCCGATAATCGCGGAGACTCGCTTTTATCTTTGTCCTGTGAGGGATTCATCCCGGTCACAAACGTGACGGAGCGCCAGTTTTTGTGCTGCGAGATGTGCTGCCACCGATACGCACAATAATTCGCGTATAGAGAACCCCGCCGTTCCCCAGTACTTCTTATAAAGCTTATCAGGTTCTAGAAATAAGAACGCACAATCTCAGAGGTAAAAGCTATGCCGTATAGATACCTTTAAGGAGTTGGCATGTCTTACGCTAGGCGGAGTGGCCATATAGAAAGGATCACAACATGAATCACAATCAATCTGATAATATCATAAACGTCTGCTTCCGCAGGCTTCGCCAATCCACTTCTGTTACCGGGAAAAGAGACGCGGGGCCGGCGGTCTTGACCGCCGAGAAGGAACTTCGTTTGCTGAGCGAGAAAGCCACGCGGTCTCACTGCAATCGGGAACTCTACACTGTGACGGTCGCCCGTCTGGCACCCAACAATTCAGTGGAACATGAAAGCATTTACACGAGCTCGATCGCCGCTCAGGCCATCCGCGTCCGAGACGATATCAATCGTGATCTCCCGATTTTCGGCTCGGGACACATCGCGCATTTGATTCGTCAGGAAGTGATGCCCAGACAATGGGAGCTATGGGCACGAGTCTCGGACGGCGACACCCATTTACGCTGCCGACAAACCAATGCTCGGGCTCTCTTGGGGACCGCTAATCCCGAGGTGCGTGAGCGATTCTACCGGGGTGAGAGCTTGGCTCAGGATCAGGACATCCACCTCCAGAGCGAACGCATCCAGGTTTCCATAAATTATAATTCCACTCGATGCGTCGATGTCACCCGAGGTGGCGGCACCATTGTAACCCACCAGGTGAAGGCGTGCCCTCCAGTCGTGGGGGAGCTGGACATCAATAACTCCGGGGAACTGACGCTCGATACCCATACAGGTGCCGTGGCTAGATTCCCGATCAACGATGGCACACTACTGTTGCCGGCCAATCTGGCGAAGGCCTTTAGACTGGACGGGATCGTACTCCCCCTATGGGACTGCGGAACGGGCAAGATCAAGGTTCGGCTCACCCACTGGGAGCTGCTCACCCGCCTGAAACTGTCCGTTATGAATGGTAACGCGCATTCATTCGGCCTTCGGTCGCAATGGGCACGGTATTCCACGGATCTACTTGCCGCATAGAAAGTGAGCGGAAATATCCTTATCTCCAGGCCCTAGATTCAGTATTTAACGATACCAAGTGCAAACATCCCAACTCAATACATCGGCCTATAACTTCGTTTCGTAAACCTGGTTGTCAGCCGATAAGACCCGTCAATAAAACTATGAAAACAAGAACTAATCTCATTCTGGCTTACCTACTGGTAGTAGTTGCGCTTGTCGCGACATTTAAGCTGGCAGAAAACAATAGGGCTATAAATCATCCTGCGCGACAAGTGCAGATAGCTAGTTGCGATGATCCCAACCCCCCGACAGTTCCCGGAGAATAAACCCACCTTGTGAGTGTTCTACTATGAAACCACTATCATTCAGCCTTAACCGATGGAGAGCGCTCATTTCCGCGGCGCTTGGTAAGAACAAAATTTACCTGCCTTGGCAGAGTTTGCTCACTTATTGTTCAGGAGTAAGCAGTCGGTTGGTCGCGGACCCAAGTTATACTTTGCCGATTGGCCTGTTGGCCACTTTCTTTGCTTGGGTATCATTGTCTCTCTGCGAAGCGGCCGCTCCCATAATACCCATTTATGAAGAGGGAAATACATTTGGGAACTACCTTGATGCAAACGGCTATGTTGCGCCGATATTTCATCTTATACAGGTTCAATTTGGTGAGAGCTTTACGTTGCCTTTAAGCGTTAATTTCTCCTCTGCCATCCGCCCTCCTTCGCCGGAATTCGGCCAAGGTTGGGAATGCCCATTGTTCGACGCTAAAATTGTCGACGTCCAGCAGAACGAGAAGAAAGTGGAGACTTTAGGAGGCAAAACCCTCTTTTTGATCTACGATCCGCGCACCAATTGTTGGAAGCATTTCTATTCAAATCACTGGAGCGGGCAAGTCAAGGGGCCTGATTTCGTGCTCTCTTATGATAATGCCTGGACATTCACCTACCACAACGGGCTGATTAGTTCGCTCACATCGCCAGGCGGCCGCGTCATTCATTGGAATCGCGATGGAGAAAAGGTGGTTTCTCTTAGTGAAGAGGGTAAAGAGCCGTCGCTGGAAATGGTCTACGATAAGTTAGGTTTCGCCAAACAAATCGTGCTTGGGCCCGACCACGCGGGATTGTCTTCCGTAAACTTTAATTTTACTGCGGATCTCATCTACGCAGGCATCAGCAAAATAGAGGGTTTTCAGGGGCGCGTCATCAATCTTGACCGGACTACGGACAAAAAGCTCAACCCTATCCTCAACCTATCAGACACAAGGGGGCCTGGCGCAAAACTAATGTGGGATGCGAAGACGGGAAAAATACTCAGCGATGGCCGATATTCGTATTCGATAGCTGAGGTTTCCTCGGACCGTACCTATCCCAGGATGTCGAGGACTAGCCTCGTCGACGGGAAAACCGAAACGTTCTACTTTGACGAAAAGCACGGGACCACCGACCAGACCCTGGCCGATGGAACCATTCGCCACATCGAAATGATTGTGGCCCCTGGACCCAATTATAAGGCGATTAGGTTGGTTCAGGAGACCAGGCATGGAAAGACCGTCGACATACTCCGCCGCGCCTTCGACGATCATGGAAACACCATATTGGATTCATCCACCCTTCCTAGCGGCATACATATGGTGAAGCAATATACCTACGACAATGCGAATCGAGCGGTCTCCTATATCTTCAATGGTAAGGAGATTTGGCACAATATTTACGATCCACAAACAGGAGACTTAAGAGAACGCGACCTCATCTCACAGAATGTTAAAATAGCTTTTGACAGTCTGCCCGGCGGCGAAGTCAACGAATCCATAGAAAAAAAAGATGGCGGAATCATATCCCGTCAAACCTTGGACGAGAATGCGTGGCAAAAGCAGTGCGCCTCTCTCGAGAAATTTTACTAAACTCTGTAGGAAAGTTATATACAATGAAAAACTACGTACTAGCGGTGTCTTGCGGTCTTGTAATGGCGATGGTGGGATTTGGGCATGCTTCAGCACAAGATAATCAAGCAAATTGTACTCCTATCGCGGGAATTCCGGGACATCCCAATGACGGAAAGGATTCAAAGGGCGTCGGAGACCCCGTTGATGTGAGCTTGGGAGAAATGGTTATCAGCCGGACGTGCCTTAACCTGCCTGGACCCTCCCCGCTGATCTTCACCATGACGTATGATGGTTCACTTTTAAATGGAGGATCAAACTGGTATGACAACTGCCACCAATATTTGACGTTCGGGACAGGTGCCGCAGGATATTGGCAGGGTAACGGGGTTTGTGTACCGATTTATTTCGGGCAAGATTCTTCTGGCAATTACACCCTGCCGGGGACTTCGAAGTCGAGACCTTTTTACGTCCTCACCCGGGATAGTGTTACGGGTTACTATTTATTAACAGATAAGTTGGGTAACAAGAAGTACTTTTATCCTGACGACGGGCCAGCGTGCCTTGTCAAGTCGGTAGATCGAAATGGAAACGAACTTGATTATAATTATGAAACCTACTCGAATGGCTTTAAGGGTAATCTCCTTTCTGTGTCAGATCCCGTAAGCGGGCGCTTTCTAAGCTTTAGCTATGACCCGACAACGAACGATCTTACTTCCGTGCAAGATTCGACCGGAAGGACCGTAACGTTAACCTACACTAATGAATCTACCGATGGTGGAGTGAGTATGCTGCTAACCGGCATAACCCTGCCCGCAACAACGCTGTTTCCGTCAGGAACAACCGAGACATACGAATATGACAGCGATTTTAATCTGCGCGAGGCACTAGACGCCCAGGGCAATGCAGAGTTTGTCAACGTCTTTGGAAATCTAAGGTCCTATGAACGAGATCGGATCACGCAACAAACGGTTAATGGCAATACCTGCTCGTGGAGCTATAACGATACAAGTAACGAAGTTTCTTTTACAAACTTCAATGGCGTGGTCACGGACTATTACAACGATGCGAATCGCAATCTTCTAAAAACGATTGTGCATACCGTGGGCGATCATCCCTCGGTTGCCTCGGGTACAACTTATGAGACGGACTACTCCTACGGGACCGGTTCTGGATCGGATGGACCGGCCCCCGCTTCATTTTTTCCCAACAATTGCTATAAGACCAAGGAGGTTGATCCCAATGGCAACGGAACATCGTGGACCTACGATCAGTACGGCAACGTCCTGACTGCGACAAAATTCTTTGCCAGTGGGAGCAATGTCGATCCCAGCAAGGGTAGCCAAGTAACCACCTCCACTACGACCTATACGTATGACTCCGTCTGTAATCAGGTGGCATCAAAGACTGATCCCAACGGTAACGTCACCACTTATACTTACGACGACAGCGGTAGCAGCCCAACGGGCAACCTCTTAAGTGTTACCTTGCCCACAAGCGCGGTCGAGAAGTTCACGTATAATTCCAAAGGGCAAGTGCTGACCGATACCAAGTGCTATGGAACTTCCCAGGCAGTAGTTACCCAGAATACCTATGATCCCGTTAGTGGGTATCTAACCTCAACAGTTAACGACTTTGGCACGGGCAAGCTCAATGCAACCATTAATTATACGCACGATTCCTGGGGTAATATCGCGAGTGTTCAAAATCCCAACGGTAACACTGTGAATACTACCTATGACGCCCAGGGGCATATCATGGAAATCGATGGGGCCAATGGCGAGGTGGAGCAACGAACCTACGACTCTAACGGCAATTTGACCGTTGAGAAAAAGAAGGTAGCGTCCGGTGAGTGGGAACAAACCACGAACGTTTATAACAGCGACCAGGAACTTATCGCGACCCAGCGCTCTACCGACAGCGGTGGCGTGCTGGAAACTGATTACACCTATGACGTGGACGGCAATCGTACTTCCGTCAAAGACCCCCTGGGTCACATCACGTCCACGGCTTACGATGAGCGCGATCAGGCCTATCTGTTGACCGACGCCACTGGCAAGACGGTTCGCTACGACTTCGACGGCGACGGCAATACGACGACGATGACGGACGAATCGAGCAAGGTCACGTCTTATGCGTACGATGGATTCAACCGCCTGGAGCAAAAGACTTTCGCCGATGGCAGTACGCAATCCTGGAAGTACGATGCAGCCGGCAACACGACCTCCTACGTGACCACGGCCGGCAACACCATTACTCAGACGTTCGATTCGTTGAATCGAATGCTGACCCAAAGCTACACGTCGGCCAGCGGTCCCTCGACCATCACCAACGCTTACGATCTTTTGGGACGGGTGACCTCAACCACGGAAGGCGGAACCTCGTTGACCTATGCCTACGACGACTTGGGCCGCAATACGAGTTTTACGGACCAGGCCGGCCGAACCAGCACCTACACCTACGATTTGGATGGCAATCGGCTCAACAGTGAGTATCCTACAGGGCTGACGGTGAAAAGAAGCTACGATACCTCCGATCGCTTGACCACCCTTCGGGACGGATCTAACAATACGATGGCAACTGTCAGTTACGACATCGCGGACCGTGCCACGGGTTTGAGCCTGGGCAATTCGACCACGGTGAGCTATGGTTACGATTTGCTTAACCGGCTTAGTTACGTCCATAATTCCCTCGGGGGCAGTGTGACCCGCAATTACAACTATTCTTACGATGACGCCGACCGGGTCATTTCCACCACCGAGCCTCGCGGTGCCATTGGTTCCAGCTATACCGACCGCAATGAAGTCAATGGCATCACCGAGCCGTCTGGATCGCCTTTTGCCGACCAGAGCTGGATCTATGATCCCGCCTTTAATCGGGAAGCGTGGACGCTGGGAACAAAAACTACGAACTATACAGTCAATAACCTCGACCAATACACGACTGTGGGTTCCGCTGCCCCGACTTGGAATGCGGATGGAGGACTAGCCGCATTTGATGGGAAATCCTATGTGTATGATTCCTTGCGGCGCCTGACGGAAGTCGATTATACCGGCGGCAAAACCTTGTTCAGCTATGATCCAATGGGACGACGCGTCAAGAAAATTGATGAAAATTCCAGTGGAGCTGTCTTACTTACCTATCAATATCATTACGACGGCAGCGAAGTTGCCGTTGAGTATCAACCTTCGACGACTTGGACATACTATCTTGGGAACGGTATTGATCGTGTCGTCTTGCGCGACAGTGGATCGGCCAAGCAATGGTACTATAGGGACGGCCAGGGAAGCGTGTCGGCGGTGGCGGATAATTCCGGCAACGTCCTGGAACAGTATGAATACACCGCTCAAGGCTGGTTCCAAGTCGCGAACGCCAGCGGAACTGTTGAATCTGCGACTCAGATTGCTAACTACCTGATGTACACGGGACGCGAATTCGATTACGAGACGAACAATTATTTTTATCGCGCTCGTTACTATAGCCCAAAACTGGGCCGGTTCATATCCCGTGATCCGTTGTCAGGTGCGGAGTTTAGTCAGGGAACGAACCTTTATGCGTATTGCGGGAACAACTACCTAAACAGCACTGACCCCACCGGGATGTGTGATAAGCAGAAGGAAAAGATTAAGGATTTGGCCGTTAAACACTTTGAAGATGAGGGCTATCCGCATTGGCTGGCCGAATCCATGGTCGCAGCGGGCAGCTTCGCCATTGATCATCAAGCTGCACTGGAAACGACTAACAATGTTTTAATGGCGGTTCAGATGCTCGATGGCGCGGGAGAACTAGAAGAAGGTGCGAATCTAACCTTCCAATCAGAACATGCCATTGAGCACTGGGCAGAAGCAGGGGTTGATCAAGCCGAAGGTGAGCAAGCAATCGCGAATCAGGTTCAGTCGCAATTAAGCAGCGATATTCCAACCACTTTCGATGGTGCTTTTATGGGGCGCGTCGATACGCAAGGCGTCACCATGGAGTATCGGGGATTTGGTCTTCCAGGTGGCTCCGTAAATATCGGTACAGCTTATCCAGTGGTTCCTTGATATGAAAAATACTGAATTCCGTCCGCTCACGAATAAAGAATCGGTAATCTTGGAGAAACTTGCCGAAGCTAATCTTAAAGGTCGCGCTCAACTGCTGGAACAAATCCAGGCAGCGAAAGCGAAATCTTTGGATAAAAATGGCAGCATACGTCTTGAGGTGTCATCCACTTCGCTGATACCAGTCAATCAGGGGGTCTTGGTGGAAGCGCGTTATCTTGATTCCGATACGGGAAATGAATCGAGCCCCCACGTAAACATCTTGCTGCATGTGAATGAGGGCAAGATCACTATATTGGAAATTTATAAGGATGACGGCACGCCTATCAATGGAGAGATTAATCCGGATAAGTTCAAAATATTTTCACAATACGAAACGGTGAGTTGAACCACCTGTAATAGGGACAGGCAGGAACGGCTCTTGGGGGAGAACCCCGGCGGGCCTGAGGAGGAGAGAGGGCGAACCAAATGTTTTCTGCACCCAGAGCAAATGTCATCGAAAGTGACGCAGGCTTTTCGATTGAGGTGCTGGGGCGAACGGGCATGAAATACCGTGAAGGAGACCGAGCGCTTTTCGTCGATTCGGAAGTTCTCGCGCCAGGGAAAGGGATTGCGATTTTTACCAACTCGATAAAGAAGTGGGACGCGCCGAACGGTGAAGAACCAATCAGTCCTGAGAAAAAAGCGGCGATCATCAGCAACATCAAGGCGGCCATAGATTTTAAGCAGCAGCCTCTGGAAATCCTCTAAGTCATGAGCAAAACCACCGGCATCTACCGGGCGCAATATCCGGCAGGCACGAGGGTGAGGATAGCGGGCCGCGCTGATTTGGAAAACTTCCTCCAGACGTGGAAGCTGCACCATCCGCTGGAACCCGGGCAGCTCGAATACGCGGGACAGGTAGCCGAGGTTCAATCAGTCAGCTTTTACCACGGTGGCGATGAGCTGTATCAACTCCAGGGCGTGCCGGGCATCTGGCATGAGCAGTGTTTGGACACGGTGCCATAATCGCTGTTGTCACGGCCCCGAATCGCATTTGGGCTACGCCTGCGGGCGTGGGGTGGTGTGGCCGGGGCGCTAGGCGCCGCGGCAGCGGCGCAGGGATGGAACCTGCGGAGCTTAATTTTTAGCGGCAGAAGGGGCGGTAGGAATGGCCGCCGGTGGAGGCGTGGCGGGCTTGGGCGGCTTGGAGGGATCGATGCGCAGGATGGAAAAGCAATAGGGGCTGAACGAGTGCCGGATGGAGGAGGGCAGGCAATCGAAGGCCCGCAAAAACCCGTAGCATTCGAGCCAGTTGGAAAGCCAGGCACCGGGCTTGGGATAGAACCAAATGACCCAGGGGCCGACGCCGTGGATGATGCCTTGCAGGGTCAGTTCCTCGACCTGCTCGCCGTTTTGCGCCATCTGCTGCAACTGCTTTTTGTCCCAGGAAGCATCGGCGCGGCGGGCCGCTTTTAGTTCGGGGTCACCCAGGGCGACCTTCTCCCAGGGAACGGGAGTGGGCTTCCCGGCCAGGCCGCGCAGCACGAGGGAATAGGGTGCGCAGGCCAGCACATGGTGGATCAATTTGATTTTGACCGACTCCTCCGTCTCCTCGGGCGGCAGCTTGAAAACGCCCTCCTGGTAACCGCCCACGGCGTAGGCGGCGGGCAGTTCACCGTGGCGCAGCCGGTGCATGATCGTGGCCATGCTGACCAGCTCATGGACGGGTGCGAAGTGAACCACATCGACGAGGGCGGCGCGGTAAATGGCACCGAGGGAGGAGAGGTTGGCGGTGAAGTTTTCGGCGGCCTTGACGCGGAAAGCCTCGCGTTGTTCCTGGAGAAACTTCTGCTGCCGCTGGCGTCGGGTGGCGGCGGCTTCCTCGGACGCGTCATCGTGCGAATCGTGGGAAAGGGTGGGCGTGCTCATTTAGTTGACCTCCACATCAGTGTCAATCTCGGTGGACGGGGCTGAAGGCTGCGGCCCCTGGTGCGGGGTCTGCATGGCCTGGGTGAGGCGTTCGAGTTTTTTGGGATCGACGCCGAGGGCGGCGAGCTTCTCGGCCAGCGTGACGGGCACGGGCTGGAGTGGATCGGTGAGTTGGGTGGGCATGACGGGGCCTTTCGTTTGGGTTGGGGTTGGGGTGATGAAATCGGAGAGAAAACCTTCCAGGGTGGAGAGCCGAATCCTCCTCTTGCCATAGGCGAAGCTGATGACGGAGCCATCGGTGCGGCGTCTGAAATCGGAAAAATCGGGATGGCGTTGCACGAGCGACTCAAGGCCCTCCCTGGGGTCAAAGACGTGGGCCAAATCACGCGCCACATCGCGCACGGTGAGCTTCTCCGCGTGGGGATAGACCGGCAGGCTGCGGGCCTTGCCGAGGCCCTTGGCGGTGACGGCGTGGGCGGTGAACGACATCGCGGCCAGTTCCTTCACCTGGTGCGGCTTGATCTTGAGCGGGCGGCCATCGTCGCCGACATTTTGCACGAGCAAATGGAGGTGGGGCTTGCCGTTGTGATCCTGAAAGGCCGCCATCCAGCGGCGGTCGGGGGCATAGGTATTGATCCAGTCGCGGGCGACCAAGTGGAGCACCGGGAACGCCTCTTTTTTGGGCACATCGGCGGCGGCGGAAAAAATGAGATGATGGACTTCACACGCCTTGGAAGTCCCCTGACTGGCGCAGAGCAGGGCGGCGCACTCCTTGAGTTGATCCGGCTTGGGCATCACCTCGCCGAAGCCGAGATCACCGACCAACAGCAGGCCCTTGGTTGCGATATAAGGCAGCGCCAGGCGCGCCTTGCGCTGCATGGCCTTGAGCAACTTGCCGACCAGGGAAATCACTTCTTACCTCCAGAGCGGACGTTGGCAACGATGAGATGAAAATGCCTGGTGCCATCATCATGATCGTGGAACCAACTCACCGCCTCGCCCTTGAGACCGTGAGACTTTTTCCAATCGGCGACGACCTCCTGCGTGAGCACGTTGACCTGCAGGGGATGCACGCCCTTGGGGATGGAGAAAACAAAATGCCGCACGTCGCGGGCGTTGGGCTTACTCATGGGGGCGACCTCCCAGGAGAACTTCGATGCGGGCAAGGACGGCGTGGACGCGGGGGACATCGAGCGCCGCGCCCTGCATCTTGGCCGCGAGAAGCACCTGCTTGAGCGCCACGACGATCTCCTGCAAGGCCGAGGCCGCCGCCGCGAGTTGAGCCAAGTCGATGCCCATGATCGCCGCGCCGAAAACCACAGCGGTGATCTTCTTGCGCACCTTGGACGGGAAGGAGGTATAGAGTCGTCCCAGGTAGCCAGGCAGGTTGAAGCAGTAGTTGGCGGGGCGCTGGGAGCGATTACGGGTGCTGCTGTCGGTTTTGCTGTTGGAGGCCCGGTTGGAGCTGCAGCTGGGGCCTACGAAGGAGCACAACTTGGAGCAGCAGGCGGAGCTCTTGCGGGCGCCGCATTGGGTACCATAGAAGGTAATGCGGCTGATACTCCGGGTGAAGCGGTAGTTGCGGGAGCAGAGGCCGGTGTTGTCAGCGGAATCGGTGCTGGTGCTGCTGCTGGTTTAGGGCCGCTTGGTGAACTGGGAGCTGGTGCCATTACTAATGGAGCTGGTGTAATACCAGGCGTCGCTCTACCTTTTGCCGAGTCTGCAGCGACAGCACTTTCAGATGCCGGACTGACCCTTGAATCAGTACTGATAACAGGTGATGGGATCATTCTCGCAGCAGATTTAGAGGCATATGGGAAAGCTTCTGGCCTTTTAGGTGGTTGTCATAATCACTAGAGGGAGGGGGCCCACTTATTCTCAATGCGTATTCCGACCTTAAACGAATCTTTGGAAGGGTGGAAAAAAGCACGCCAATCCAAAATAAAGATCACTCTATTCTGTTTTTTTGGATTTGTTTGCGGAATAGGAGTGCACTCGGCATCGTACCTGCCGGTTCCGAGCCACTTGCAAAATATCGAGTCGATAGTAAAAGCATTTTATAAGTATTTCGGCCTTTTTCTGTCTGTCCTTTATGGTGGTGCATTAGTTTTTTTCGCGGTCTCCTTTTTCACCAATATTTGGGAAAGGCTCTGTGACGCGAAGATTAAGAAGTTTCAAGAACAAATTGCATCTTCGACTAACCAAGATGACAGCACCAATCGTTGAGACATCACTCTCCCGCATAGTAAGCGAGCTGATAAAGCGGCTTCCCGCGATTGATCGACTCGTAAAGTTTGATTGTCTCTGTTCCGTTTGTGAATAGTGTCGCCATATACCGTATGGCGGGCTGTCAACTAAACTCAATTTGGTATGTATCCGTTATGCAGTCGCTAACCACTCACCTAAGTGGTTACAATTTGAACGTTTCTGCTACGGTCTATGACCGCCGGTGATTTTTCCAAACATTGTTCCGCAGCGCCAAAGGCGCAAAACAAGTTAGCCCAGGGCAACGCCCTGGGTTTCCCGCATAAAAAAGCGCCAAGCCCTGAAGGGGCGAGACAACCTCGAAGAACGCTCAGGCCTTCTCTCGCGTCGACGCGCTCGCAATGAGGAACGCGACCACCGTCAGCGCAATCGCCACACCCGCCGACGCGCGATAAATGCCGTTGAGCCCCAGCCCCGCGCTCGCCTGCAACGGCCCCACGCCGAACGCCGCGATGCCGTAGCCCATTTGGTAAAATCCGATCAGCGCACCCGCCACCGCCGCGCGCATCGAGACCAGTTCGCCCTGGCCAAAACTGATCACCAGCGGCAATAACGCGGAGCAACCCAGCCCGGCCAGCCCGAAGGCAAAGATGGCCAGCACCGGCTGACTCGCGGGCACGCATGCGATGGCAATAAACGCGACCGCCAGCAGCGCGGGCAGCGCGCGGAAGACCACGCGCTCGGAAACCCAATGCTCGATCGCCGCGAAAAGCACGCGTCCGCCCGTCACCGTCGCCCAGAACACCGTGAGCGCGATCGAGCTCAGCGTAATCGATGCCTTGAGGGAATTCGCCATATAAACCGTCGACCAATTCCCGTTCATCGTCTCGCACACGCCGTAAACCAGCGCGAACGCCGCGTAGAGCCAGAACCGCGCGGGCATTTTCACGCGGGCTGCGTTGGCAGCCGGCGCGGCTTCATCGTGCAGCGGCAAGCGCAGCGCGAACACGATGAGCAGCGCGGTGAGCACTCCCATCAGCAACGGCAATCCCCACCAAAAACCGAGCCCGACGAAGATCGTCGCAAAAATCGGCGCGAGCGCCGTGCCGAGACCCAGCAGCGCGTTCAGCGTCAGAATCGATTGGTCCACCTTCTGCGGAAAAAACGCCGCGGTGAACGTATTCAGCGACGGCACGACAAAACCGAAGCCCACGCCCAGGCACGCCGTCGCCGCCAACAACGCGAAGTAGGCCAACGGTGTGCCAATCGCGAACTGGCTGCAAAACAACAGTGCCATCGAGATGAAATCCGCCGCCAGCCCGAGCAGCAGCACGCGCTTGCCGCCGATCTTGCGCGTCAATCCCGCGCCGAGCAGCGACGCGAGGATCGCCGTGATCGCCTGCGGCACGAACATCCCGCCGTACTCGGTGTTCGAGAGATGAAAGTGCGCCGCGCTCGTGAAAATCGAACTCACCGCCGGGAACGCGACCAGGACGATGCCCTGCACCACGGCCCCGGCATAGACGGCGCCGATCTCGCTCCGCGTCGCCATGGCCGTGCGCTATTTCAGCCGCTCGAGCAGGTGATCGCCCACGCGGATGGCGTTGGCCATCGCGGTCAGCGCCGGGTTCACCGCGCCGATGCTCGGCATGAAGCTCGTGTCGACCACGTAAAGATTGTCGAGCTCGTGCGCCTTGCAGTTCGCGTCGAGCACCGAGGTCTTCGGGTCGGTGCCGAACCGGCACGTGCCCGACTGGTGCGCCACGCCCGCGACGCCCACGTCGTTCTTCAGGTAGAGGCTGCGCGGGATGAGAAAGTGCTGCATTCCGAGCGAGCCGAGCATCGACTTGAGTTGCGCGTAGAGCCGGTTGCTCGGCTCCTGGTTCGTGCCCGTATAGCTCAGCGTGATCTGCCCGTTCTGGTCGACCGTCACGCGATTGTCCGGCGAGGGGAGGTCCTCCGTCATCAGCCAGAAATCGACCGCATGGTCGGCGAGTTTTTCCAGCACAAAGTCCGGCGCGAGCATCGTCTCGATCGGTTTTTCGCCGCGGAACATCGGCGCCTGCGATTTGCCCACCATCTGAATGCTGCCGACGGGAAAATCGAAGTCCTTCATGCCAAAATAAAAATCATTTATCCCGAGCGTTTTTTGGTACTGGGTATGATTCGGCTCGTTCGATATCGCCAGCACCGCCTGGCTCGTGTGGAACATGTAGTTGCGCCCGACTTGGTCCGAGCCATTCGCCAGCCCGTTCGGATGCTTCTCGTTCGCCGACATCAGCAGCAGCTTCGCCGAGTTCGCCGCGCCGGCCGCCACCATCACAAGGCTGCCGCGCACGGTCACGGTTTCGCCGTTGACCTCGACGACCACCTCGCTCACCGCCGTGCCCGCCGCGTTCGTGTTGAGCCGCGTCACCTTCGCGTTGATCACCAGCTCCACGTTCGGATGCGCCAGCGCCGGCCGCACGCCCAGCACCTCCGCGTCCGACTTCGCATGCACCACGCACGGGAATCCGTCGCAGTCCTTGCACCGCACGCACGTGCTGAACGGCATGTTCGCCTCGTTCAGCATGATGCCGCACGGCGTGTGGAACGGATGAAAACCCGCGCGCGCGAGGTCATCCGCCAGCTTCTGGATGCGCGGCTCATGCGACACGGCGGGGAAGGGATACGGTGCGCTCCGCGGCGGTTCGGTCGGGTCCTCACCGGCCGCGCCGTGCACCTCGTACATCGTCTCCGCCTTCGTATAGTAGGGCTCGAAGTCGGCATAGCTCAGCGGCCACCCCGGCGAGATGCCGTCGAAGTGCGCGTAGCTTGTGAAATCCTTTTCGCGCAGCCGGAACAGCGCCGCGCCGTACAGCTTCGTCGCGCCGCCCACATAATAATGCACGCCCGGCTGGAACGCCTTGCCGTCCTTGCCCAGCCACGGATCGGGCGACACGTAACGGTTCTTCACGAAGACCTCCTCCGCGCTCCAGTTCTCCGGTTCGCGCTTGAGGAAGCCGCCGCGCTCCAGCAGCAAAATGCTTTTGCCCGAGGGCGCCAAATGCCGCGCCAGCGTCCCGCCGCCGGCCCCCGTCCCGATGATGATGATGTCGTAGTCGGTTTTCATGTCGTTCTCCTTGGGTGGTGCGAATGGGGGGAGTTGATCAAATCGTCCGCTCGTGCGAAGCCCTCGGGGTGACGATACCGGCCCGAAAGCTCCATCACCTTACCGCCGCCAAGCCCGCAGGCGATAAGAAATCCTGATTCCGAACCTCTTCAGCCCACTGCAGTCCTCTGTGCGAAACAATCCGTCAAAGCGGCAAGGTCTCGCCTAGCCCTCTCCACAACGCCTCCACCATCGCCTCAAGCTGCATCTCCGTGACGCAATAGGGCGGCATCAGCACCAGCACATCACCAATCGGCCTCGTCAGCAGCCCATGCGCGCGCGCCGCCTCGCACACGCGATGGCCCACGCGCTCCGCGAAATCAAACGGCTGCCGCGACTCGAAATCGCGCACCAGCTCGATCGCGCAAATGAGACCCTCCTGCCGCACATCGCCCACGTGCGGATGCTCCCAAAATTTCGCCGTGAGTTTTTTCAAATGCGCCGCCAAAACCGCGTTCCGCTCCAGCGTCTTCTCCACCGCGAAAATTCGCAGACTCGCCAACGCCGCCGCGCAGCCCAGCGCATTGCCCGTGTAGCTGTGCCCGTGAAAGAACGTCTTCAGCTCCGCGTACTCACCAAGGAACGCCTCGAAAATTTCCGGCGAAGCCAGCGTTGCGGCGAGCGGAAGGTAACCGCCCGTGAGCCCCTTCGCCAGCGCCACCAAATCCGGCGTCACCCCCTCCTGCTCAAACGCGAACATCGTCCCCGTGCGCCCGAAGCCTGTCATCACCTCATCCAGCACCAGCCACACGCCGCGCTCGCGGCACGCCGCCGCCGCCTTCGCGAGATAACCGTGCGGATGCATCCGCATCCCCGCCGCGCCCTGCACCCGCGGCTCGATCACCACCGCCGCGGCGGCATCGCCCAATTCATCCAGCGCCGCCGTGAGCTGCCCGGCGCATTCCCAATCGCACTCCCGCGTCGCGCGCGCATCGCTCCCGCGCACCGGCTTCGCGCGATTGAACGGACAGCGGTAGCACGCAGGACTCATCACCTCGCGCGTCTCAAAAAGCAGCGGCTTAAACGCCGCGTGAAAAACCGCGCTATGCCCCGCGCTCATCGCGCCGATCGTGTCGCCGTGATAACCGCTCGCGAACGAGACAAACGTCGTCCGCGCCGTCTCCCCGCGCTGCACCCGCGCCTGGTAAATCATCTTCAGCGCCGCCTCCATCGCGGTCGAGCCGTCGTCCGAATAGAAAACCTTGTGCCCGCGCAGGCCTTTCACATCCACCAACTCGTGCGCCAGTCGCGCCGCGACATCATTCGTCAGTCCCAAAAACGAGCTGTGCGCAATGCGCCGCAGTTGCGCGCGAATCGCCTCATCGATCTCCGTGCGGCGATGCCCGTGAAGATTCGTCCAAATCGACGAATTGCCATCGAGATACTCGCGCCCATCCTCCGCCTTCAACACCGCGCCGCACCCCTCCACGATCACGATCGGCGCGTGCGCGGGATCATTCCACTCGCGCATCTGCGTGAAGGGATGCCACACGTGGGCGCGGTCAAGGTCGGCGGAATTCATGAACCCTCTTATATATAGGCAAATCACCGCTCCGTGCGACGCCGAATCACGGCTTGCACTCGTAGCGCCGCTTGCCATAAAGAAGCATGCGCTGGGGGTTCATCATCGCCACTTTGCTGTTGCTCGTGCGCTGCACCAGCATGGGAATGTCCGACTACAATCCCGATCCCGGCTCGGCCTCCAATCTCAACACCTCCCAGGGCGGCGCCGGCCTGCAAGCTCCCATCTGGTCGGACGATCCCAGCAAGAAGACGCTGACCAACCAGCAAAACGCCTCCCAGTGAGTTGACGCGCCTGGGAAACGGGCGCAGGTTTTCTCTTGTTGTTTTTGTCGTCAATCGTACGCCGTAAAGGAATTTGGGAATAAATTCTATTCCGCCTCTTCTCATCTACAACGGCTGATTTCGCCCGGCATGGGCCGGACCGTAGCAGTCAAACCACACGAAAAGGAATAACTCATGAAGAACCCACGTCTCCTCCGTACCACTCAAACCATGCTCGCCACCGTCGCCCTCACCGGCTTGATGGCAGGCGCCGCCGCCCGCGCGCACGCTTCCACGCCGACGGGCGCCACCGTTCAATTCGGCGCCAAGGGCCAGCTCGCCGACGACAGCTCCGCCGGCAAGCACGACTGCAAAGGCCAGAACGGCTGTAAGGGCCAGGGCGGCTGCAAGACCAGCGACAACGGCTGCAAGGGCAAGAACAGCTGCAAAGGCAAGGGCGGCTGCAAGACCAACGGCACCACCTAAAGCCGGAAGTTAGAAGGTAGGAGGAAGAAGCCCCGGGCATATTTGCCCCGCTTCTTCCTCCTTACTTTTGGTTTCATCTTTTTTGGTATGCCTGCGAATCGCTTCAACAACTTCACCAATTACGGCATCGGCATTGGGCTGCGCGTGCCGCATTACCAGCACATCCTTTCGCGCAAGCCGACGGTCGACTGGTTCGAGATCATCTCGGAAAACTTCATGGTCGATGCGGGCCGTCCGCTCCACGTGCTCGACCAGATTCTCGAGCAATACCGCGTCGTCCAGCACGGCGTCGCCATGTACCTCGGCTCGCCCGACGGTCCCGATCCCACGCACCTCCGGAAAATCAAGCGCCTTGTCAAGCGCACCAACACGCCGTGGCTCAGCGATCATCTCTGCTGGGGCAGCGTCGATGGCCGCTTCACCCACGACCTGCTGCCCATGCCCTACACCTTCGCCGCCGCCGAGCACTGCGCGCAAAAAATCCGCGAGGTGCGCGACTACCTCGAAGTCCCCATCCTCGTCGAGAACCTCAGCAGCTACGCCGAGTTCCACGCCTCGGAAATGACCGAGTGGGAATTTCTCAACGAAGTCGTCGAGCGCGCCGACTGCGGCATTCTGCTCGACGTGAACAACATTTACGTCTCCTCGAAGAACCACAACTTCGACCCGTACGATTATCTCAACAACATCCCGCATCATCGCGTCGGCCAGATGCACATCGCCGGGCACTCCAAGTTCGAGAAGTACCTCCTCGACACCCACGACCATCCCGTGCTCGACCCCGTCTGGAAAATGTACGCCCACGTCTCCAAGCTCACCGGCCCCACCGCCACGCTGCTCGAGTGGGACGACCGCATCCCCTCCTTCGACGAAGTCCACAAGGAAGCGCTCAAAGCCAACAAGTTTTGCAAGGAACTCGTCCATGAAGAAGCCGCGGCGTAAGAAAACCGCGTCGCGTCGCCAATCCGCGGTAGCCGTCGCACGCCGGGCGACGGGCTCGGTGGCTCATGCAAAACTCAAGAAGTTTGCGACAATCAACGAGCCCGCCGCCCAGCGTGCGGCGGCTACCGAAAAGGCAGGCCGCCAGGAAATGCGCGAAATCCAGCGCTTGTTCGCCAAGGCCATCATGCGCCCGCTCACCAAAGGCTACAACATGCAGCCCAAGTGGACCGACGGCCGCTCCACCAAAAAAGCCGTGGGAAAGTTCATCAAGCCCAACGACCGCCTCAGCTCTTTCGAGCGCATCGAAATCTACAACAAGCAATATTGGTTTCGCTTGCTCGACAGCCTCTACGAAGACTTCCCCGGCCTGCGTGCGCTCCTCGGCGACGCGCGGTTTCACCAGCTCTCCATCGCCTACATCGACAAGCATCCCTCCACGTCCTTCACCCTGCGCGACCTCGGCCAGCACATGGAAAAATTTCTCGCGAAGAATCCGAAGTGGACCCAGCCGCACGAAAAATTTGCCCGCGATCTCGTTCGCCTCGAATGGGCCCACATCCTCGCCTTCGACGGCGCCGAACTGCCGCCGCTCGAGATCGACGAACTCCTCGACCGCGCCGATCCCGCCACGCTCAAGCTGAACTTACAGCCCTACCTCACGCTCCTCGCCTGCGACTATCCCGTCGACGATTTCCTCATCTCCGTCCGCCGCCGCGAAGAGCCGCGCGGCGAAGCCAGCAACGCCATCTCGGAAAAGCGCACCCACGCCCGCACCAAAAAGGTCAAGGTGCCCACGCCCGAAAAAGCATACCTCGCCATCCATCGCCAGGACCAGGGCGTCTGGTACAAACGCCTCGACCCCGCCGCCTACCGCGTCCTCCGCGCGCTGCAAAAAGGCGAGACCCTGCAAAAAGCCGTCGAGCGCGCCGCGCTCCGCGGCAAGTCCGCCGAAAATTTTCCCCGGACGCTGCAAAACTGGTTCGCCCAATGGGCCGCCTTCGGCTGGTTTTGCCGCGCGTAGCCTCCGTGGTAGCCCGCGACCTCCGGGCGCGGGGATCGGTGACTAAGGCAGGTTGCGAATACCAGCTAGCCCCGCGCCCGGAAGACGCGGACTCCCCTGCGGGAATAAATTACGCCCGCCGCGCCTCCCACGAAGATGACCGAACCAACCAACCCCGTGGCGTCATTCATCGGCTGGCTCTACGACTCACTCGTCTGGCTCGGCAATCACAGCCAGTCGTATCTGCTCGGGTTCATGCGCTGGATCTTCGGCGTGGAGCTTTTTATGGCCGGGATGGGCCACCTTACGCATATCCCGTCTTTCACCGACTTTTTTGTCTCTCTCAAAATTCCGTTTCCGGCGGAGAACGCCTGGCTCGTCGGATTCACGGAAACCTTCGGCGGACTCCTGCTGGCGTTTGGACTGCTGTCGCGCTTGATCTGCATTCCGCTGACGATCAATTTCATCGTGGCGTTCCTCACCACGGAACAAAAAGGCATTCAGGAAATCTTCTCCAGCTTCAGCACCGACGATTTCTGTGCCGACACGGCTTTCCCCTACCTCGCCACCGCCGTGGTCGTCCTCATCTTCGGCCCCGGCGCGCTCTCGCTCGACTACCTCATCTGCCTCTGGCGCAAAAAAGAGTGGCGCGGGCCGAGGCTTTAGATTTTCTTGTGACGACGGATTCACCCCCTAAATTCGGTCAATGCCGACCGTTCTGCGGGAGCAGGGTTTTCAGTTCTATTTTTATAGTCACGAAACGACGGAACCGCCACATGTCCACGTCGACAAGGGCGGTTCGTCCTGCAAGTTCTGGCTGTCTCCGATAGCCTTGGCACGAAACTACGGTTTTTCAGACGTTGAACTGAATCGAATCAGGGATATCATTGTGGAGAGGCAGGTATTCCTGCTTTCCAAATGGAATGAGTTCTTCAATCGTAATCAAGGCTGATGAGCGCGTCACGGACGTGAAAGTCACGTCCGACTTGCTCAGCGTTTCTTTAGCAGACGGGCGCACCATCAGCGTGCCGCTGTCGTGGTATCCACGGTTGGCACAAGCCAGCGCCGATAAACGCAACGAGTGGACCGCCTGCGGTGGCGGCTACGGTATTTATTGGCCCGCCATTGACGAGCACTTAAGCGTCGAAGGGCTGCTTCGCGGCGCACCCGCGCCGAACGCGTAGAACTCACGCGAGAGTTTGCGTGAAGTGTTGGCGGACACGCATCAAAGCAAGAAATCCTGTTCTCAGGAGGGAATTGCGCTAGAACGCCAAGATGAAGATTGTTGTCGCTTACTCGGGAGGGCTCGACACCTCCATCATTTTGACGTGGCTGAAGGAGAAATATAACGCCGAGATCGTGGCGTTCTGCGCCGACATCGGGCAGGAGGAGGAACTCAAGGGCCTCGACAAGAAGGCGCTGAAGACCGGCGCGTCGAAGTGCTACATCGACGACCTGACCGAGGAATTCGCGCGCGATTTCATTTACCCGATGATCCGCGCCAACGCGCTTTACGAGAACCAGTATTTTCTCGGCACCAGCATCGCGCGCCCGCTCATCGCCAAGCGCATGGTCGACATCGCGCGCAAGGAAAAGGCCGACGCCGTCGCGCACGGCGCCACCGGCAAGGGCAACGACCAGGTGCGCTTCGAGCTGACCTTCGCCGCGCTCGCGCCGGAGCTGCAGATCATCGCGCCGTGGCGCACGTGGGATTTCAAGGGCCGCACCGATCTCATCGAGTACGCGAAGTCGAAGGGCATCGCCGTGCCGGTCAGCGCGAAGAAGCCTTACAGCACCGACCGCAATCTGCTCCACATCAGTTTCGAGAGCGGCATCCTCGAAGACCCGAACGTCGAGCCGCCGGCGGACATGTTCCTGCTCAGCGTCTCGCCCGAGAAAGCGCCGGACAAGGCGCAGTACGTCGAGCTCGATTTCGTCGCGGGCAACTGCGTCGCGGTCGATGGCAGGAAGCTCTCGCCCGCGAACGTGCTGCGCACGCTCAACAAGCTCGGCGGCAAGCACGGCATCGGCCGCGTCGACCTCGTCGAGAACCGCTTCGTCGGCATGAAATCGCGCGGCGTGTACGAGACGCCCGGCGGCGCGATCCTCCACTTCGCGCATCGCCAGCTGGAAACGCTCACGCTTGACCGCGAGGTCATGCACCTGCGCGACTCGCTCATCCCGAAGTACTCCGAGCTCGTCTACTACGGCTTCTGGTTCGCGCCCGAGCGCGAGTTCCTCCAGGCCGCCGTCGATGAAAGCCAGAAGTACGTCACCGGCTCGGTGCGCGTGAAACTCTACAAGGGCAACATCATCGTCGCGGGACGCAAGAGCAAGCTGTCGCTCTACAATCCCGATGTCGCCACGATGGAAGCCGACCAGGGCGCCTACAACCAGGCCGACGCCACCGGCTTCATCCGCCTCAACGCGCTGCGCCTGCGCACGCGCGCGGCGGTGCAATCGCGTGGGAAAAAATAGTCAGGGAAAACATGGCGGCGAACGGCATCACGGTGTTGAAGCACAATGTCCCGTGGGGGCCGTTCAGCCGCGCGCAAATCGATGACGGCCTCGCGCGCGGCGACTTCACACTCCAGTACCTCGCCCACGCGCCCGGCCTGACCGAGTGGCTGCCGCTCGGCGAAGTGCTCGACCTCGTCGCGCGCCGCGAAAGCCCCGCCGCTGCGCTCCCGCCTGTCCCGCCCTCGCGCGAACTCCCGCCCATTCCGCCGCGAGTGCTCCCCGAAGCGCCGCCGAAAAGCCTCGAGCCCCCGCCATCCCCGAAGCCGCTCGCGCCGCCCGTCCTCGCCATGCCCGAGCCAACCGCCGCCGCGCTGCCGGAGCTCGAGCCCGCGCCCATCTTCCGCCGCGCCATCGCATTCCTCGTCGATTGCGGCATCCTCTTCCTGCCGCTCGTGCTGCTCTTCGTGCTCGGAATCCTCGTCATCGAAATCCCGACCTTGTTCCGCCACGAAAGCGCGCAGGCCGTCGCCGAGCAAAAAGCGCAGCTCTGGGTCAGCGCCCAGCGCATGGCCGCCTACCTCGCCATCGGCTGCGGCTGGCTCTACGCCGCGTGGTGGGAATCCTCGCCCCGGCAGGCCACCATCGGCAAGCGCTGGCTGGGCCTCCGCGTCGTCGACGACCGCGGCGAGCGCCTCTCCTTCCTGCGCGCCAGCGGCCGCTACGCCGCAAAATATCTCTCGGCTTTGCCCTGTTTTCTTGGCTTCATCATGGCGCTCTTCAGCTCGCGCGGACGCGCCCTGCACGACCGCCTGGCCGGCACCTGCGTCGTGCGCGAGTAACCGGGCATCGCATGAACGCCATCACCATTCTCGACAGCGCCAACGCCCCCACCGGCCCTTTCACCCGCGCGCAGGTCGCGGAAAAACTCCAGCGCGGCGAAGTCACCCTTAGCAGCCTCGCCTTTGTCGAAGGCCTCGCGCAATGGACCCCGCTCGGCGACGTCCTCGCCCGCGTCGACGCCGCCCATCCGCCGCCGCCCCCGGTCGCCGCGCCCGCCGTCGTTGCGCCCGCCGTCGTTGCGCCCGCC